>Ga0233451_10004418_pt1 | contig 11703 bp, 17 predicted proteins | sample 011ome_29_FD_183052 | JGI IMG/M metagenome (GOLD analysis project Ga0233451, IMG submission 183052) | Coastal salt marsh microbial communities from the Groves Creek Marsh, Skidaway Island, Georgia - 011504CT (spades assembly) | ecosystem: Environmental > Aquatic > Marine > Intertidal zone >...
GGCGTTTCACCCAGCGAAGGCTTGCAGCAAGTGCACCGGTCTTTGTTACAAACTTAGACGTCGCTGCATAAGCCTGAGCTGGTTTTTTACGCCTTGTAGTTTTTCCAATTTGCAAAGTCCTTGGCCTCGGTGTTGAATTCGTAGGCGACCACCTCTTTATCTCCGACGACCCACGCATCGTGACCTGGTGCGAAGACGTAAGCTTCACCCGCATGGACGGTGATCTCTGAGCCATCGTCGGAAACCACATGCAGCACGCCTTTGATGATCGTTCCCAGGTGGGCGCTTGGCAGCTCTGGCCACCAACCAACGGCTTCATGATTTATGACCTCTTCCAACCGGGGGCGGGCTTGGTGATATGAGAGTAAATGTTTCGGCTCTGCTATCAAACGCCAAGGTTTTCGCAATTTCTTAGAAATGGTTGAGCGCAATAATTTACGAGTTCTAAAGCTTTCAACCCTTACAGCGTCGCAATCAAAACACGTCAATGTTGTCGTCAAGATTGAGATCCGCAGCCCTCGGAGAGATCAATGGCCAAACTTTTAGTTCACATTACCTGCGGCCCAGAAAACCCAACCAAAGCAGCGCTTGGATTCCTCGTGGCAAGAACGGCGTTGAGCGAAGGTCATGAGGTGAACCTATTTCTAGCTGGAGACGGCGTGCAGCTGATGCGAAGCGCTGTCTTGGACACGCTGGTGGGCTTGGGAACCGGATCGCTACGCGAGCATTTCGATGCCATCGTCGCCGCCAACGGCCAGTTCTACGTCTCTGGTAAGTCTAGCCAAGGCCGAGGGATCACGGCAAGTGACCTTGATGATAAATCCGCCACCATGGCAATGCCAGATAAGCTGGTCGCGCTTGCGCTGGCTGCGAACACCACCATTACTTACTGAGCACCGTATGCCCCCCGAACTCACCTATCTCGCCTATTACGGTAGCCTCGTCTTGGTCACCATCCTTGTTCAGGTATTGGCAGCGTTGCAGCAAGTTGGCCTGCCCGCGCTGGCCGGTAATCGTGAGGGCTTGGTGCTAACAGGAATGGCGCTGCGCTTAGAGCGTGCCACTGCCAATTCATTGTTCGCACTGGCGCTGATTGCGCCCGCCGTGATCTTGTTGCACCTGACTAAGGAAACCACGGGTGTGGTGGGGCAGATCATGCTCGTTTTCTTGCTGGCGCGTGTTGTCTACGTGCTGCTTTACGCTCTAGGTATTGCATGGGTTCGCACGATCGTCTGGCTCGTCGGCTTTGGCTGTACGGCGGTGCTTTATGCAATGGTTCTTGGATTCTGATTCCGTCAGAGAGAAAACGGAGTCTTGCCGATGAATATGCCGTTTGTAAGAGAACAAGGTGTCGGCCCTGACGTTGTTTGCTTTCATTCAAACTGCAGTAGCTCAGGTCAATTTAAAGCTCTGATGGATACGCTGGGTAGTCACTTTCATGTAACCGCCTTTGACGCCTACGGCGCAGGTAAAACGCCTGCGTGGTCGCAGAGCAGCCGCCTCAGTCTGTCTGATGAGGTGGCGCTTGCTGAGACCGTCATGCCTCAGGCAGGCGAGCAGGTCATCTTGATTGGCCACTCTTATGGCGCCGCTGTGGCACTGATGACGGCATTAGCAAACCCGGCGCGCGTAAGCGCTATGGTTGTTTACGAGCCCACGCTTTTTTCTGTCGTGAACCAGGTCCATGCACCGCCCAACGGCGTGGATGCCATGCGCGTCGTGTGGAAAGCCAGCGCTCAAGCCATCGAAAGCGGCGACCCAGATACCGCTGCAAGACTGTTTATTGATTTTTGGTCTGGCGAGGGAGCTTGGGAAAATACACCGCTTAGACACAAAGATGCAATCTTGCTCGCGATTCGTGATGTGGACGATTGGGCGACTGCGCTACACAACGACTCAACCCCTTTGAGTGCGTTTGTCGAGTTGACGTGTCCGGTTCTGTACATGAAAGGCGAGAACTCACCTTTGCCAGCTCACGCGGTGGCCGATATATTGACCTCCGTTTTGCCTAACGCACAGGTGATTGAGTTTGAAGGCATCGGGCACATGGGTCCCATCACGCACCCAAACGTGGTCAATGAGGCCATCGTGGCGTTTCTAAATCGTGTTGCGTAGGTGTGTGGCTCCGCTCGTTCGTCATGGCGTCTACATCTGCAAACTTTCAGTAACCTGGGTAAGTACTAGTCCACGTTGAGGCTAGAGCCCATCCCTTTTTTTTAACAGGAGTATTTTTATGAGTTATGCAGTTATATCCGAGTGGGTTTCTAAAAACAGCCGTCGGTCAACAGAAGGACAGGCTCAAGAACAGGCCGCCAAAGAAAAATTCGCACCAGGTGTTATGGCGCTGGGCGCGAAAGCGGTGTACTTTATCTACACTTCCGACACCACGTTCAACGTAGTAACGATTTATCCAGATGAGGCAACTGCGACTAATGCCGCAGAGAAGCAACGTGCTATCCGCGCGCAGGCCTCGACAGAGCTGCCTGTGAGTATGACGGGTGAGGTACGGGGGGAGGTTTTTGCGTCAAGTTAACGCAAGTTTGCGCACCCTGATAAACGAGTGGCATTTACCCAAATCCTTAGACAGTTTTCATAGCGCAGTTTCACGCTAGCGCTAGAACTCTGGAGGACTGAATTGATTCGGGCTCTATCTTTGATCTGTCAACCGACTTTCCCAGAGTCCGGCCATTCTGAACGGACTCTGATTGCTCTTGTTCGGAGGTGACAACAGACTTGTATTCAAGTAATCCAACACTTGAATACGATGAATCCCAAATTCACAGAGCTGCCAGATTTAGCAAAACTTGCCCAGTTCACAGGCACCGCTCATTACTGGCGCCCAACCGCTTTGGGGTGTCGCTAATATCGAGGTGGCTTTTAAACATTTGACTGCGCGAGGGGCCACCCCGCTTGAGCCAGTCACTGAGGTCGGCGAGGGCATCAAAGTAGCGGCGGTGGTTGACCCGTTTGGGAACCGGCTCGGTATCATCCAAAACGCGCACTTTGATCCTGGGAAAGTGATGTAGTTGCATGTGCCTTTCAGCTACATGCTAGGCTGGTATCGCCGGTATCCCATCACCCGTATAGTTCAACCAACTGTGACAAGGCGATGCGCCAGCCTTGATCAAATCCCATTTGCTCGTGTTTGGCCTTCCCCTCGGCATCGCTGTGCATCACCAGTGCATTGAACCGGCTCCCACCCGTCTGTAGCGCGGTGAAACTTAGATCGCATACGAAACCGAAATCGAGTTCCTTCTGCGCCTGTGGTCTGAAGCCTCTAGACAAGACGCCCGTCCAAATGATGCGATGAGGCGGCTCAACCAGTAAAAAACATCCCTCGTTTCGGGGTAGACGCACGCCCTCAGGCGACTGCATGACATTGGCAAAAACGCCGCCTGGGCGAGGATCAATTTCACACTCAACGACCTGCCATGGACGCGGGCAAAACCATTTCGGCAACATCTGCGGGTTGGTCCAACCGGCGAAGAGTTGTTCGGGCGTTAGTGGGACGTCAACGGTTAGTTCAAGATCAAGATCGGGGCGGTCGGTGGATTGCATATTTGGGAAATACACGGCTTTGACATCGAATTGTAACGTTGGTTAGTTGAGTCGCGCTCAACCCACTATTTTGTCGTCTCGCCATCCCCGCGCCATTGGGGAAATTCCTCGCTTGTCACGGCATCCAGCTTTTCTTAAACTGCAAGTGACATCAGAGATCTTCAGGATCTCAAAGTGTCAATTAGGAACATGACGTGATGTTGCGGCTAATGCGGGTTTCATCAACGTTCGCTCCCGAAAAACTACTGGGCCAATCGCCCAGCGGTCGACGTAACTGCATGCGTTGACAGACCCAGTAAGCGCCGCTGCAGGTGGTGCTTGCTGGGTTTCTTTTGGGTCGTTGGGCTTTCTAACCGGCCGGATCATGCACCACTCCATTCCACTATTTCCCCTGTCAACCAGTTTGTTCCCTGAGGGAAAGCTTCAGCTTCAAATTTTTGAAGTGCGTTACCTCGACATCATTAAGCGGTACGCCTAAAGGGGGCAGGTCAAACACGCTTTACTACTATTGTTATGTTTCAGGACTGGTTTTGTTAGGTTTTGCTGGGGGGGCTCAATTTTTCCACCATATAGGACCCCACCCCCTAATTTCCTGTCAGGAGTCCCAACTTGGGCTTGCATACTGTTTTGCACAAACGAACTGCCACTTTTCAAATAGTTAAACCGCATTGAGTTTTCGTATCCCCTCCAACCCGCCAGCTAGCTACTAAATACGCCCCCTCCGGGGCATTCATTTCTGTAAACATGCCGGTTGTCTTTGTTAGTTTTATAAATCAACACACGGTTCGTTTTTATTGTCTTAAGTTAGGTCTTAAAAACAATGTCGCACACAACCCGCGCAGCCATTGATTGGCTGGATCGTTGTGATACCGCTCATGCCAATGCTGCTTCACTTTAAACGACGGAATGTTGACAGGGCAGTCTAAAGCTTTGAGGTCACCAGAATGCGCCAAAGTTTCCCCAATGTGTCTTGGCAGTGTCACGATCAAATCAGTGGTTGCCAAAATAGCGGGTAGCCCCAGAAACCCTGGCAACTCGAGTAACACACGGCGATTGATTTTGTGGCGTTTCAGGGCTTCACTTTGCAATACCGCACCCGTGCCTGCTGCAATGAGGATGTGGGCTTCTTCTTTGTATTGCTTGAGGCTCAGGGTTTTGCCAATGCGGGGGTGGTTCTTTTTTGACAAACAAACCCAGTCTTGGGTGAACAAGGTTTGTTGATAAAACCCTGCTTCGAGTTGTGGCACCAAGCCAATGGCGATGTCAGCGTCTCCTGTTTGCAGTGCCAATGGCATGTTGGCATCGATGCGTGCTGCATCGAGCCGTACCTTTGGGGCCAAAGAGCGCACATGTGAAAGCAACTGTGGCAACAAGGTGATGTGGCTTGCATCGGTCATGCAAATTCGAAAACTGCGTTCAGCGATGGCAGGGTTGAAAACGGGTGCTGATTCAGAAAGTTGACGGAATGAGGTCAGTGCCGATCTCACCGTGTCGATGAGCGCGTCCGCACGTGGCGTGGGTTGCATACCTTCGCTGGTGCGAACAAACAGTGGGTCATTGAACTGCGAGCGCAGTTTGGAGAGCCAAATGCTGATGGTCGGTTGGCTCAAGCCCAATGCTTCAGCCGCGCGAGTGACGCTGCCTGTGTGATGCAGCAAGTCAAAGAGGCGCAATAACTTGGCATCAAACAGGTCGGCGGTATGGTCGCTCGTTTCGGGCGATTTGGCTTTGGGCATGGGACGGTTCTGTTTGTATTATTGAATAATGCAATGGCAATTATTGCATCCATTGCATAGCCAAAATGAAGGGGTTTGCCTAGCATTTACCCTCATGAAAATAGTTGTACTTGGCGCAGGCGCATTGGGTTGTGCTTTGGGAAGCGTGCTCACAGAGGGTGGTCACGAGGTGTGGTTGGTTAACCGAGGCCGTGCACATGTCGATACCATGAATCAGCACGGATTGAAGGTGCGTGAAAAGGGTGTGGACCGGTATGTGAAAGTTCACGCTGCCACAACCTGCTCGGGTGTTGACATGCGCACAGGTGATGTCGACTTGATCATCGTCTTGGTGAAATCGTTTCACACCCAAGAAGCGATTGCTTCAGCCAAACCTATTGTTGGCCAACACACCGTGGTGCTTTCATTGCAAAACGGCTTGGGCCACGAAGACATCTTAGCTGAGGCGGTGGGACAAGAGCGTGTGCTGGCGGGCAAAACCTATGCGGGAGGTGTGCTGATAGGTGCAGGGCACATCATCGGTGGCACACAAGGGAAAGACACCCACATCGGCGAACTCAACGGCGAAGTGTCACCCCGTGTGACGCGCATTGCCGAGGTTTTCAACCAAGCAGGCTTGTTGACATATGTCAGCAAAAACATCATGGGCACGATGTGGGACAAGTTGTTGGTGAATGTGGCCACCGGCGCATTGAGCGGCATCACGCGCTTGACCTATGGCGAGCTTTACAAGTTGCCCGAAGTGGAAGCTTGCGCTGTTGCGGCTGTGGCTGAAGCCATGGCCGTGGCCAAAGCTAAAGGCATCGCTCTGACGGTAACAGACCCCCATCAACCTTGGGTGAAAGCCGCAGCGGGACTGCCTGCTGAATTCAAAGCCTCCATGCTCCAAAGCCTTGAAAAAGGCTCGGTGACTGAAATTGATTTTGTGAACGGTGCTGTCGTGCGCTGGGGCGCAAAACTTGGTGTGCCGACACCCGTCAATCAAACGCTGGTTGCCTGCATGAAAGGTGTTGAGCGTGGATTGTTTCCAATGACTGACATGAAAGAAGCAGCATGACCTATTCAAACAAAGCCTATGTAGAACATGTCGCCATTCGGGTGAAAGACATTCATTGGCACATTAAGTTCTTTTATGAAGTGCTTGGCATGGATGTACGAGAAATCGACGGCCCCACCGATGACCCACGCCAATATTGGACGCTCGGTGGATTGCAATTCATGGCAACGCCTGACTTCGATGCACCACCGTGTAACGATGGTGGATGGTTAGGTCATTTAGGCGTGATGGTGGATGACTTAGACAGCGCCATCGCTGAAGCGCAAAAGTGGGGTGTCAAGCCTTTGCCGCAAGGCCGCAATTGGTTGCAACTGCCAGATGGTTTGGCAGTTGAGTTGATTCAAGCAGCGCCTGGCAGCGTTGCACAAGCACTTTCTGTTAACCCACGCGCGACATAAAAAATGAAACTCACTCCTCCCATCATTCAATTCAAAACACCCGAGAAATATTGGGATGACGCCAAAGAAGGCGATGTGTGTATCAGTCCAAGCTATGCCGTGACAGAAGAACGCATCAACGCTTATGCTGTCTTGACTGGCGATTACACCCCCGTGCACATCGATGAAGACTACGCCAAAACCACCCCCTTCGGGACACGCGTGGCGCATGGGTTGTTTGGTCTCTCGATTGCCGATGGTTTGAAAACCCAAAGTGAATACCGTTTCTTACCAGGTATGTCACTCGGTTGGACATGGGACTTTTTGTTGCCCATCAAGATCAACGATGTGTTACATGTCAAATTCACGGTGACAGGTTTGAGGGCGAGTAAGAGTCGACCTGGTTGGGGCATTGTCATCTTGCCTTCAGAGTTGATCAATCAAAACGGACAAGTGGTTCACAAGGGCGAACATCGCCTCATGATTCCCCGTCGCCCAGGAGCTTACTGATGCAAGACTTACCACTCAAAGGCATCCGGGTCATTGACTACAGCCACTTCTTAGCTGGCCCGTATGTGGGGCGTTGTTTGGCAGCTATGGGCGCAGAGGTGATCAAAGTGGAGCGCCCAGGTTCAGGGGACGCAGGCCGCCAACACGCGCATGTGTTGGATGACCAACAAAGTGGGTACTTTCTGCAGCTCAACATGGGCAAAGAAGGCGTGAGTGTCAACATGCGAGACCCACGCGGCAAAGAGTTCATGCAAAAGCTGTGCGACAGCGCGGATGTGTTCATCGAAAACTACCGCCCAGGTGCGCTTGAAAAATTGGGTTTAGGTTACAAAGAGTTGTCTGCGCGCAACCCCAAGTTGGTCTATTGCTCGATCTCTGCGTATGGCCACACTGGTCCTGACGCACACCGTGCTGGGTTTGGACTGATTGCAGAAGCCAAAAGCGGCATCATGCAAATGGTGGGTTCACCGGGTGAGTCCCCTCCTTTGCTGCGCATTTCTTTGGGTGACATGTACACCGGCATCCACTCGGTTGCTGCCATCAACGCAGCGCTCTTGGGTCGCGTGACTTCGGGCAGAGGTCAACACATCGACATGGCGTTGTATGACACGCTGGTGTCGATGCACGAATATGCGGTTCAGTGCTACACCTTGTCAGGCGGAACGGTGGTGCCTGTGCAAACAGGTCACGACATGCCCACATCCACTTTGTACGGCGTATTCCGTGCAAAGGATGGTGATTTGGTCATTGCAGCGCAAGTCGACGATGCCTGGATTCGCTTCGCGCAGTTGATCGAAGCGCATGGAGGCCCTGCAGGGTTTGGTGCTGACACCAGATTTCAAACGTTGAATGGTCGAAACCAAGCGCGGGTCGAAATTCTGGATACGGTGAAACCTTGGGTGGCCGCGCGAACCGTTTCAGAAGTGCTGGCATTGCTGGATGGCATAGACATTCCAAGTGCCAAGGTGCAGCGGATCGACGAAGTGATCAACGACCCGCAAATTCAAGCACGTGGCATGATTTTGGAGCAAGAGCATCCTAAATTTGGCAAATTGCGTTTGCCAAATTTGCCGTTCCGATTCTCAGATTGCGACACCAATGCGCCTATGCAAAAAGTGGCGCCTGATATGGGGCAACACAATGTCGAGGTTGCGCAGAAGTTGGGATATTCAAATGAACAAATCCTCGCCATGCAAAGCGATGGTGTTTTGTTCTCTAAGTGAGTGAGAAAGCAATGACTGATAAATATGCAGTAATTGGCAACCCCATCGATTTTTCTAAGTCGCCCTTCATTCACATGAGTTTTGCAAGTAGTACGCAGCAAGACATTGAGTACACAAAAATCTTAGGACCCTTAGGTGGTTTCAAGGAAACGGTTGATCAGTTCAGAAAAGCTGGTGGTAGGGGCATCAACATCACAGCCCCATTCAAGTTGGATGCCTTTCAATACGCAAGCAAACGTTCGCCAGCGGCTGAACTTGCGGGGGCTGCAAACGCACTATCGTTTGCAGGCGATGAAGTCATTGCCGAGAATTTTGACGGCGTCGGGCTGGTTCGGGATGTTGTTCATAACTTGAAACATCAACTCAAAGACAAAAGAGTTCTGTTGCTTGGAGCCGGTGGGGCAGCGCGTGGTGCATTGCTTCCGTTTCTGTATGAAGCACCAGAATTATTGGTCATCGCCAATCGCACGCTGTCTAAAGCGCAAGAACTAAAGCGTATTGCTGAGAAAAATCAAACGCAACAAAACCAAGTCAGTGCGTTGCCGTTTTCAGCACTTGCCGGTATGCAGTTCGATGTCATATTCAATGCCACCTCAGCCAGTTTGCGAAACGAGTTACCAGCCATATCAGCCACTGTGTTTGGGGCTGAATCGCTGGCTTATGAGTTGGCATATGCCAAGGGGTTAACCCCATTCTTGCAGCTGGCAAAAAGCTCTGGCGTGAAACATCTCGCTGATGGCGTAGGTATGTTGGCAGAACAGGCTGCAGAAGCATTTTCTTGGTGGCGGGGTGTGCGCCCTGACACCTCTAAAGTCATTCGAGAGCTCACAGTTCCTTTGAATTGAAAGGCTTGAATCGAAGTGGTTGGTAAATCATTAACAGGCTGAAGGAGACAACATGAAAAAAAATCAATTCGCATTGCAGTAGCTGCCTTGGCACTCGTAGGTGCTTATGTCAGCGCTATCGCACAACCTATTCCAATTTTTGGCATTGTTGAACTTTCTGGTTCTGGCACAACCGCTGGTACCAATTACGACAACGGGGTCAGACTCGCTGTTGACGAAATCAATACCGCTGGCGGTATTCTGGGGCGCAAAATCGACACGCATCTTGGGACGCGCAAACACAACCGGATGCGTTTTGCTAACATGCTGGAGAAAAAAGGTGGGCCTGCAGTATTTGGAGCTGACCTACGTTTCCGCAGCCTTAACGGGAGAAACACCAATGGAGAAGAAGTTCCGGCTACGGTTAAATCCTGGGTCAGCAACAGATACGTGGCTGAGGTCCTCACGCTGTGGGACGACATTGATGTTCCGAGCGCTAAGGTGCAGTACATCGATGAAGTCATTAATGACCCGCAGATACAGGTCCGCGGAATGATTCTTCAGCAAGCACATCCACGTTACGGAACGCTACGGTTTCCTAATTTGCCGTTTCGGTTTTCAGACTGCGACACCAACGCGCCTATGCAAAAAGTCGCACCGGATATCGGGGCAGATAACGCGACTGTTGCAGCATCTCTGGGCTATTCTGATGCTGAAATCGCAGAGCTCGAATCAGCTGGTGTTTTGTATAAAAGATAAAACGACAAGATGAACTTTTCGTTAAGCAGCGATCAACATTTGATGGTCGAGACCATTCGCCGTTTCATCACAGAAGAACTCAAGCCCCTTGAGGAGCTGGTAGAAGCGTCGGGTAGCCTGCCAGATGCTCAAGCGCATGCCATTCATGCGAAAGGTAAGGCCCTTGGTTTTTATGCCTTCAACATACCCGAGGCTCATGGCGGCGGCGGCTTGAGTCACTTTGATCGTATTTTGTGTGAAGAGCAGTTTGGACGGACCACAGATATTCTGATACGCCGGGCCTTCGGTAATGTATATGAACCACTGTTGCATTGTCAGGGTAGGCAGATTGAGCGGTGGTTAGCACCAACGGTTGCTGGGACGCGTACGTGTTCGATTGCAATCACAGAGCCTGGCGCGGGGTCCGACGCCGGGGGTATCAGCACCCGCGCCGTGAAAACTTCGGCGGGTTGGCGTCTGAGTGGTGCGAAGCACTTTATCAGCGATGGTCTCTGGAGTGACTTTTTTCTTGTCTCCGCCAAGACGGATGAAAACGAGATCTCGCTTTTCATGGTGGATAAAGGCTTACCGGGATTTACTGTCGGTAAAGATCAACCGATGATGGGGTTACGCGGTACCCCTCATATCGAATTGTTTTTTGACGAGGTCCCCCTGGAGGAGGATGCCTTATTGGGTGCCCGCGGTCAGGGCTTCAAGCTGGCCATGGGGGCCCTGAACGTCGTCCGTCTCGCCCAGGTTGGCGCGCGGGCTGTTGGTAAAGCGACTCACATTTGTGAGAGCATGTTCGATTGGGCGCGTGAGCGGCACCAATTCGGGAAATCAATCGGCGATTTTCAGATGATCCAACAAATGCTCGCAGACAGCGTGATCGAGATCAACGCCGCGCGGTGGATGGTTTATCGTGCTGCATGTCTGCTGGACGAGGGCCATGATGCCCGTGTCGAAATTAGCATGGTAAAAGTTCATGCAGCAGAGACCTTGGGTCGGGTCGTCGACCGCGCTGTTCAAATTTTCGGTGGCATGGGTTACTGCAAAGATTTACCCATCGAGCGATATTACCGTGATGCAAGGATCTACCGCATTTATGATGGCACAAGCGAGATTCACCGAAGCGTTATTGCAAAAGCTGTGCTCAAAAATGGCGCAATTAACTTCGATCCATTCCACTAATCTTCCATAGCAACTTGCGGAGGCGTTGCGCGGTTTGCTGCATTTGCGGCAGTACGCGATTTACCGCGTTATCAGTAGTCTCATTCCCCGTCACTCGGTCGAGATCGAGGATCATACGGCTGTGATGTTTTTGGATTTGTAAATCCATACACTTCGCCTTGAGTCGTGGTTCAAATCAAAAAATCCGTAAACTTTTAGTGGATTGAAAAACCGTCGTTTTTGACCAGTTGCGGCGTTTTGAACTCTCAGAAAAAGCACAAGCGTCAAAACTTCCTGTTGTCACTCAATCGAGATCGGGGTCTACGCGGCTGTGATGTATTTGGATTTATAAATCCATACACTTTTAGTGGACTGAAAAAACCTCGTTTTTGACCAGTTGCGACGTTTTAAACTCTCAGAAAAAGCACAAGCGTCAAAACTTTTGACGCTTGATGTCCTGATAGTTCTAAAGGTCTGATCCGCGCTAGTTCTTTGTAATTACTGACTATG
>Ga0233451_10004437_pt1 | contig 11672 bp, 7 predicted proteins | sample 011ome_29_FD_183052 | JGI IMG/M metagenome (GOLD analysis project Ga0233451, IMG submission 183052) | Coastal salt marsh microbial communities from the Groves Creek Marsh, Skidaway Island, Georgia - 011504CT (spades assembly) | ecosystem: Environmental > Aquatic > Marine > Intertidal zone > Salt...
CTCTCCCAGTTCATTTCTGAAGAGGTTCATACAACGTATCATCGAACCTAATCAACCCCTGAGCGCATTTTTGCCCTCACAATCGGACAGTTATACCCACCCATGCTATGTTCAAAGCATGAAAAGCATTGGCGGTAAACGGCTTGGAATTACCAAGCGAATGGTGCTCAGCGTATTAACGTTACTCAGTCTTTGCAGCGATTTTTCCAGAGCGGACGAACTAGTTGAGTTAGTGTTGTCGGACGGTCAGGTTGCTTCCCAGTGGGATTCTGGCATCAGCGCATTTGACCAAGCGATAGACTACGAAAGTTGTATCGATGACGGCGGTGCGCAATGTCCCACGGTAAATTGGAACTGGGTTAGCAATCCGGACAAAGGTACCGTGCTACGCGCAACATGGGTGAACAGCGGTCAGCATGCCGGTATCTATTTCAAATCCTCCTTACCACAAGACCTATCAGCTTTTGCCGAGGGATCTCTGGAATTTGACGTACGAACAGTAGACGGTTCGGCCTCGCTAACGGTAAAAGTTGACTGTGTCTGGCCATGCACTTCCAGTGATCTGCGAATCCCCGGCCCGATTACGTCGCAATGGCAAACGGTGTCGGTACCCATCTCCACCCTAGTCAACGGCGGACTCGACCTGCGGTCTGTCGATACCGGACTAGTCTTTTGGCCCGCTGACTTGGAAGCGATCGAATTCGAAATCGACAATGTTGTCTGGCGCGTTAAGGAAGCCCCCTTTGATATTGGCACGCTCAGTGGTCCGGATTCACCGGAAAGTTATGAAGGCTATTTTCTGCAATGGTCCGATGAATTCAGCGCCAGTCAACTTGAAAGTCGCTCCTGGACTTACGACATCGGCGACTCCGGTTGGGGCAACAACGAATGGCAGTACTACCAAAGATCCAATGCCGCTTTGACAGAGGGCCACTTAGTAATCACAGCGCGCAAAGAGTCAATCGGAAACAGCAACTATACCTCCGCGAGGATCAAGACAGAGGGTCTATTTGAATTCGGTTACGGGCGCATTGATATCCGAGCGGCACTTCCGCGGGGTCAGGGAATATGGCCTGCTCTGTGGGCTTTGGGCAGGAACTATAGCGAGGTTGGATGGCCCTATAGCGGAGAGATCGACATCATGGAGATGATCGGCGGTGCTGGCCGAGAAAACACAATACATGGCACAGTGCACTGGAATAACGGGGGTCTGGACAGCCCTTATTCCCACACATACATCGGAGGCACTTTCACCGGTCAGGATTTCAGTGCCGGCTTTAATGTGTTCAGCATCATAAGGAGCGACGACTCGATAGAGTGGCGAGTCAATGACACGCCCTATTATCGATTCGATATCGACGACAGTGCTAGCCTCGCTCCTTTGCGAAAGCCTTTCTTCCTCATCTTCAATATCGCGGTCGGAGGTAATTGGCCCGGATATCCTGATGCATCTACTGAATTTCCGCAAAGAATGATCGTCGACTATGTCCGCTTTTTCGCGTCTGAGGAAACAGCCAACAACGCCGATACGGATGGTGATGGCGTATTCGATGAGGCTGACAACTGCCCGCTCATAAGCAACGCCGACCAAGCTGATACGGACAGTGATGCCGCGGGCGACGCCTGCGACGACGATGATGATAATGATGGTGTAAGCGATAATGAAGAACTACTCGCTGGCACTAATCCTAAAGATCCTGATACTGACAGCGACGGCCTCGACGATGGTGACGAGCGTAACTTGGGCACTGACCCACTGAGTGCTGATAGTGACTCTGATTTGCTGACAGACGGTGAGGAGGCCGGTCTCGGAACTAACCCCCTTCTCCAGGACACAGACGGCGACGGTTGGTCAGACAAAGATGAAGTTGACGAGGGCTCAGACCCACTCTCCAAAGCTTCGCAACCTGAATTAGGCTCGGGCTTGCCAGTTTGGCTCCTCTACATTGGCTCGCAGGGGCTTAAATGGCCCTAAGATGTAGGGAGCGAGATAAAAAACCAGAGGTGCTTCGTTCTATTACCCCATCTTATGCCCTGGGGTCGAAGCATCGCGCTTACGGAATTCGATAAGCGCATCAATGGAAGGCTTTTCAACGAAAACGACCGCGGCATGCTTCGCACAAGCGGGGGCCCATTAGTCGGAATGGCTGCAACCCAATCAGCAGTTGCAAGCGTCAAGATTCAAGAGAGCACCAGCACCGCGAACAGTAGCAGGCCGCTGCCCGACGTAATGAGCGTCGTTGTACGTAATCGGTCAGAGGACAACCCCAGCCACAAGCCGCTGAGCATAACGAACAGCATGCCCGCCGCAAAAAACTGTTGGTAAGTCTTGTAGGCCGAGGGCCCATGCCCCATGTGCAGCTCGATCATCCGCTTTTGCAGTGACGGTGTGTTGTACTGCACCGTCACCTGGTCCCCTTCAATATCGAGGGTATAAAACGGTCGCGTTGTGGGCCGTGTCATCAAGCGCGAGCCCTTCTGCTTGACGTAATCAAAATCAAAATCTGGCACCCCCAACTCCGCCAGTGCTGACGCGACCGCGGCGTGGCTAGGGTCAGCCAACAGGGACTCCCCCGAATCCAGGGAACCCACCATCGTTTGCTCTACACTGCCCTTTATACCGATGAGGTATAGCCCGCCAGACGATGCCACCAATACGATCGCCGCAGCAAAAAAAGCAGAAAAATACAAATGCAACTTAATAAGGAGGGCGCGGGCCATGGTAACTATCCTGTTAGGCGTTAAAGTGGGGAGCAGCCGGTTCACATCCGAGCTCGGTGTGTGCGCATTGTGCCCGAAGGCATCAGCGCACACCAACTGGCACCTCTCATCGGCAGGACCATGGCGGGTGCTAGAGGACGCGAGTAGAGTAAGGGTCAGCACGCGCCAAGAACTACTCTCATAAGCATTTAGGCGCCTGTGGCGCCGCCGAATAACCGTACGAGGCTATCCGTTGTCATCGCTTGAGTTCACCACGAGTCTCTTTGCCGAGGCGCTATTGCGCGGTGCGGCGCAACACCCCGACCGTGACTGTATTGTGGTCAGTGATCAGCGGGTGACCTATGCCGAACAGGAAGCGCAGGCTCGCGTGGTGGGCCGCTCGCTCATCGCCCTCGGTATCGAGCGCGGCGATCGCGTGGGCATCCTGATGGCCAATGGTCTCGATTACACCGACATTTTATTTGGTGCATCACTGATTGGCGCCATCCCTGTGCTATACAACGCCCGATTCAAGGCCCGCGAAATTGCCCACGTTACCAACGACGCCGGCATTAAGGTGATCGTCACTAACGACATCACCGAGCACCACACCGACTATGTTGAACTCCTCAACCGGGCAGATGTCCGCCAAGCGCCATCGCTGCAGACCCAAGTGTTTTTGGGCACCGGGCAGCGCGAAGATTTCATGGATCGCGAGACTTTTTTTAGTCTCGCCGATTCGGTAGAGCCTAGCGCGGTCGATCAACGCCATTCGGGAACCGCAGTGACGGACCCGGCACTCATGTTTTACACGTCGGGCACCACGGCCATGCCGAAAGGCTGCCCACTCAACCACATCGTGCTGCAATACGCGGGCGTTGTGGGGGGTACCGAGCGACTGGGTTTGATCGAGGGCGATGTGGTGTGGAGCCCGCTGCCCATGTTCCACAGCGCGTTTACCCAACCGCTGACCGGCACGCTGCACGTTGGCGGCACGTTTGTGTCCATGACCCACTTTAATCCGGACGAAGCGCTCGACCTGCTCGCCCGAGAGCGCGTGACAGTGGCGTTTCCGGCGTTCCCAACTATTACTCTGCAAGTGCTCAATCATCCACGCTACACCCCAGACACGCTCAGGGGCGTGCGTGTCATGCTCAACGTGGGGCCCCCAGAGGAATTGATCGCTATGCAGGCACTTATGCCGCATACCACCCAGATCACCTGCTTTGGCATGAGTGAATGCGGTGGTTCAGTGGCCATGTGTCATCCCGATGAATCTCTTGGGCAACGCTCGGACTGCTCGGGAAAGGCCCTGCCGGGCCTTGAGATCGCCGTGCGCGACCCGGAGAGCGGTGAAACACTCGCTCCAGGCGAACGGGGAGAGATCGTGACCCACGGTATTAGCGTGTTTGACGGCTACTACAACGACCCCGAGAAAACCGCGGCGGCGTTCTGGGAGGACGGCTGGTTCCGCACGGGCGATTTGGGCGTGTTGGATCAGGACGGTCGCATTACTTTCAAGGGCAGGCTTAAAGACATGCTCAAGGTGGGCGGCGAGAACGTAGCGGCGATCGAGATTGAGGGCTACCTGGCGCTTCACCCCGCGGTGAATCTGGCGCAGGTCGTGGGCTTACCGGATGATAAATACGGCGAGGTACCGGTAGCGTTTATCGAGCTTGTACCCGGCAATCACGCCACGGAGGCCGACATTATCGACTTTTGTGAGGGGAAAATCGCGAGTTTCAAAATCCCGCGTCACGTCCGTTTTGTCGATGAGTGGCCGATGGGCGCCACTAAAATCCTCAAATACGTGCTACGCGATAGAATCAGTGCCGAGATGGGCCTCGGCTGAAATCACTATCACTGCCGCAACTAACACCGCGAGGGTATGCGGGCGCTCGCCTCTCCCTTAAGGATCACCTCACCCTTTTGATTACGCTGCCACACCGCGCAGGTGATAACGCCTCCGACTCCCTCAATTGGCTCCAGCGCGAGCACCTCTCCACCGCAAATCAATGTGTCTTCGGGAAAGACATTCGCGGCAAAGCGCATCTTGGTCCCGACCAGATCCCAAGGGTTGTGCAGCAAAGACGTGAAGTAACGATATAGATAGGCCTGATTCAGCGGCCCCTGCTGCACCACATCGTGTAAGCCCCGCTCCTGTGCGTAAACCCGATCCAAATGCAGGGGATTGGTGTCTCTTAAGATCAGCGCAATCGGGATGTAGTCAAAGCGGTCCATGGGCCCAAATTCAATCCTGGGCAGTGGCATGTCGACCGCGTAATCCTCAAAGTACGGCTTGTCCATGCTCTCATTCATTTGAATAAAATGTAGGACTGCTGGCCGGACATCAGCAGATCCTCGTCGTGCTCGCCCGCTATCTTGAACGTCACTTCGATCACGTCGAAGCGGTTCTTCCCCTGTTTTTCATAAACATCGCTAATGGCAGCAGCAATCGAAACCGACTCGCCGACCACTAGAGGTCGGTGAAACTCAATGGCCTGCTCGCCGAACATGGCCGTGCCGTTGCGGTAGTCAAACAGAAAGTCCTCTTGCCAGTCGAAGGTTTTTAACAGCCCCAGTACTGCGACAAACGGCGCAAAGGAAGGTGGCGCCAAACGCCCTGAATCTGCCCCAGCATCACCTTCAGCATCATCGAGTGGCGCGAAGTCAGGTTCGGCAACCACTCCCAGAAAATCTTTCACGTCGACTTCCGAGACGGTATAGGTCGCGTGGCGCAGTCGACGTCCGATCAGCCCAGTGCGATCAACATTCATCAATTGGCTCTCATCAATGGAAGTTTTTGTTTCACACCCGGGGAGCCACCATTGTATCGACAACACCTGACCGCCGGCTAATACGTCTTAATTTTTTAGATTCCTTGCTATAAAGGCCAACTCAGGGTTTGGGCATGCCGTGCCCGACCACCACCGCGCCGTCCTTCATCACAAAGTGCGGCGTTTCCAATAGCGTCACATCTGCGAGCGGGTCGCCCGGAACGGCGACCACATCAGCATAGTATCCCGGCTTAAGTTGCCCCAGCTCGCCATCCATCCTGAGTAAGGTCGCCGCGTTAACCGTTGCGGCCCGTAGCGCTTCCATCACGGGCATTCCTGCCTCCACCATAAAGGTGAATTCCCGGCCGTTGGCGCCATGGGGTGACACACCGGCATCGGTGCCAAAGGCAATGGGTACTCCCTGCCGAAACGCCTCGGCGAGTGTGCTCTGAATTTTCGGCCCAACGGCGGCGGCCTTGGGTCGCACCACGTCAGGCAACTTGCCCTCTTGCTCCGAGAGGTCCGCGACCCACTTACCAGCTGAAATGGTCGGCACGTACCATGTACCACGCGCTTTCATCAGCTCCATCGCCTCGGCATCCATGTAAGTACCATGCTCAACCGAATCGACCCCGGCGCGGATGGCGCGTTTCATACCCTCAGCCCCGTGGGCATGGACCGCCACCACAAAGTTATAGTCTCGCGCCGCGGTCATGATGGCCGCGAGTTCATCATCGGTAAACTGGGGGTTATCGCCACTCTTGGCCAATGACAGTACGCCACCGGTCACTGTCAGCTTGATGACGTCACTGCCGTCCTTATACCGTTGCCGCACTGCCTTGAGGGCGTCTTCGGGACCGTTAATAACCCCTTCCTTGGGGCCAGGGTCTCCGCGCAAATCTTCGCGCAGGCCATTGGTGGGATCTGCATGACCGCCAGTAGTAGCAATAGATTTACCCGCGGCAAATATCCGCGGGCCTACCACGATGCCCTGATTAATAGCGTTACGCAGGGCAAAACCGGCCTCAATATCGCGCACACCGAGATCACGCACGGTGGTAAACCCCGCCTCTAGGGTGCGGCGGGCATAAACTGTTGCCCGCAGTGCAACATCGGCGGAATTCATGTAAAACCCCTCGGCGTAACTCGCCGGGGGGTCTAACTCCTGAAGCAGATGCACGTGCATGTCCATGAATCCGGGCATAACCGTGGCGTCTCTCAAATCAATAATTTCTGCGTTCTCATCCTCCGCATAACCCGACGTCACCGCAACAATACGGTTCGCCTGCACGTGGATTGTTTGCTCGTAAAGCACCTCGCCAGCGGCCACATCGACAAGTCGGCCGGCATGGATCAAGGTGTCTGCGTGCGCATTATTTAGAATGAGAACAGCAAGTATCAGACCGAGAAAGCGCATGAAATGTTCCTTTCTTATTTTGAGAAGCGTCGAGTGTGCGGGTTGAAGGGTCGCCCGACAACAGCCCGTATCAAATGGTTGTTGGGGCAACTCATGGGCCTACATAGGTTATAGCGCTCATACGGCAGTCATGGCCCAGTAAAAAGCCGGGCTAAGCCCGGCTTTTTCAATTAGAAAAGTCGTCTGCTATCAGCCTCGTGCCATTTTGACGCGGCCCTTGGGTTTAGGCTGCTGCTCAAGGAATTTGAGCGCCCACGCCTGAAACTCAGGCTGACGAGGCGGCTCAAGCCCCGTTTCTTTCTTGCAGCGCTTCTTGAGCTCGGCAATCTCACCGCCGCGGTCGAACATTTTGACCTTGCCGCGTTGCTTCGCCATTTTGGCGCGTAGTGCGGAGGTCTTTTTCTCGTCCACGGTCAGGTCCGCCTTCATTACCACGCCATACCGCTTGGCGCCCTCGGAGGATACGAGGCCAGCGCGCACGTCGAACTCGACCCGCTCGGTTTCGCGCTTCAAGGGGTCACCACAGCCGCCACCGCCCCAGGTGTTGAAGTAGAGAATGTCGCCAGCACCCACCGCGATGCGGTCGCACTTGCTCGGCAGCTTTTCTTCCGACCCATCAGTGCGCTTGAGAATCTTCTCCGAGCGCCGACCCGGCAAGCCACCGTTCACGCCCCACGGGTAAGTGAGCCAGCGATCATCGTGTATCGAAATCGTGCCGGGCTCGAGGAAGCAGTAACCCATGCGCAAGCCGTTACCGCCGCGGTTATAGCCAGCGCCACCGCTATCAGTAATGGTCTCGTAGGTCTCGATACGCAGCGGGAAGTAGCTCTCGAGGAACTCATTGGGTACGTTGGTGAAGCTCGGCCAAAGTGAGTGTCCATCGGGGCCGTCGCCCGAGGGCTTGCCGGGGATGCCACCAAACCCGATCGAATACAGCTGATACCACTCACCGTTCTTGTCATAGCCCGAGTACATAAAGTGGGGGCTATCAGAGAACCCGGCGCCGGCCAGGAAGTCGGGGTCGCCCTGACCCAACAAGCCGCCGAGCACGTCGAAAATACGCCCGAGCGCGTGGGTACGACAGGAAAGTGCTGCAGGCTCCCGCGGTTTGAGCAACGTGCCCTCGGGGATCCTCACTTCCATAAGGTCATAGAAACCATCGTTAAACATAATCTGGGGATCAAACACCATGATCATGTAAACGCCGCAGAACATCTTGAACATTTCTTCGTTAAGGTAGAAGTTAATCGAGCTGATGGACTGCGGGTCCGTGCCCTCAAAGTCAAAAATAACCTTATCCTTTTGGCGCCACATGGCGCACTTGATGCGATACGGCCCCATACCCAGACCATCGTCACAAATATAGTCCTCGAAGTACTGCTTCTTCTCGGGCACCGTGGTCTTGATGAGCTTAGACATAGCGCGCTTGTTGCGATCCAACAGTTCATCCAGCGCTGAATAGAACTCGTCGTCACCAAACCGTTCCGCCATTTCGATCACGCGCTTCTCCGCGGTACGAATCGCTGCAACCAACGCGTTAAAGTCACTGCGGTTCCAATTCGGCATGCGACAGTTGTGCAAAATCAACTCGAGCACATCTGACTGTAGCTCGTCTTTTTTGTAGATTTTCATAGGCGGGATTCGAATCCCCTCCTCGAAGATCTCGCGGGCATCCGTCGGCAAACTGCCTGGAACCTTGCCACCGACATCGGTCATGTGACCAAACATGGCGGCATAGGCTATCAAACGGCCGTCTTTAAATATCGGGCGCAGTAGCAGCCAGTCGTTAATGTGACTGATGGCTCCGTTACAGGCGTAAGGGTCAGTGGTCAGGAATAAATCACCCTCTTCAATGGTGCCGTCGTAGGCTTCTTTAAAGCCGTGGATAAAGCTACCGAACTGGCCGACGACCATCTTGCCTTCGAGGTTGGCGATCATCGGGAACTCATCGTGTTGCTCACGAATCCCTGGCGACATCGCGGTTCTGAAGAGCACGGCGTCCATCTCATAGCGGGCGTTCATCATCGCATTCTCGATGATGTCCAGCGTGATTGGATCCATGTCCTTGCGCTTAAACTTTTTGGTGTTGGTTTCAACAATAGTGGCTGGCATGACTGTCTCCCCCGCTTACGCTGACGGTGTGATGAGGATATTGCCGAACTTGTCGACGTTACCGGTATGCCCGGAGAGGATGACCGTGGTCGAATCCATCTCCAGCACAATGGCCGGGCCCTCTATTTTGTTGCCGGCTTTCAACTTATCGCGGCGATACAGATTGGCCTGCATGTCTTTGCCTTCCATAAAGACCTTTGAGGTACCAATCTTGGCGGCAGCCACCGGTGTCCGGCTACCCGAACCCCTCAGCTGGCGCGCCTCAATCTCAGCACTCTTGCCCTGGGCAACGGCGCGTAAGTTGACTATCTCCTTGTCGGAATCCAGCGCAAAGGTAAAAAGCTGGCGGTGCATCTCGTCAAAGGGATCTCCGATCACAGACAAGCCTTTGGACTTGAGCTTCTTGAGATCAAAGTCAACGGTGAGCTGCAGACCCTGCCCTTGGTATCGAATATCTGCCTGATAAGTCACCGAGCGGTGCGCCTTGGGCACGCCTTCCTTCTCCAAAGTCTTCAACGCCTTATTGGCGAGCTGCTGATAAATCTTGGTGAGTTCCGACGTTGACGTATTCGCGAAGCGTCGAATATAGGTGCGCGAGGCCTCATCGCGCACCCGAGTAGTCGCATCCCCATAGGCACACAAAACACCGGGGCCCGGCGGGATAATCACCGGCCAGCTATTCATCAGCTTGCCGAGCGCATTCGCGTGCAGCGGGCCCGCGCCACCAAAGCCAATCAATGCAAAGTCACGCGGATCATGCCCCTGCTCTACCGAAACCAGACGCAATGCGCCATACATATTCTCGTTGACGATATCGATAATGCCCGCTGCCGCGCGCTTGATCGAGATCCCCAGTGCATCAGCAACCGGCTTGATGGCTTTTTCGGCGAGGTCCCTGCGGATCTCCATATCACCCCCGAGGCGCACCTCGCTGGGCAGGTAGCCCAACACCACGTTGGCGTCGGTGACCGTGGGCAGCTCGCCGCCCTTGTTATAAGCCGCGGGGCCAGGCTCAGCACCCGCACTCTCAGGGCCCACGCGCAATGCGCCGGTGAGCTCAGGTACGTGGGCAATGGAACCACCACCGGCACCCACTGTTCGGACGTCAACCGATGAAGCCCGCACGGTGACATCACCCACGGTGGTCTCTCGTCGAAGCTGCGCTTTGCTGTCCTGTACCAACGCCACGTCAGTGGAGGTGCCACCCATATCAAAGGTAAGCAAATTGCCAAAGCCGGCCTGCTTGGCAACCCACACCGCACCCGACACGCCCCCCGCAGGGCCGGACATCAGTAGGTTCACCGGCAAGGACTGCGCGACTTTCGCAGAGGCCATGCCGCCGTCGGAACGCAGAATGTGCAGCTTCACATCCTTCATCTTGGCTTTGAGCTTACGCTCGAGGTTCTTCACATACGCAGCCACCTTGGGTCGCACGTAGGAGTTGGCCACCGTGGTGATGGTGCGCTCGTACTCCTGCATCTCGGGCACCACGTCGTAAGAGAGCGAAACAGGAATACCAGGCAATACCTGCTTGGCAATCTTTTCGACTTCTTTTTCATGGGCTGGATTAGCGTAAGAGTTTACTAATGACACCGTGAGTGCCTCAATATTCTCGCTCTTGAGTTGCTTGAGTGCTTTAGTCAACGCCGACTTGTTCAACTTGCGCACAACCTTGCCGTTGGCGCCCATGCGCTCATCGGCCTCAATCGTGCAAGACAGCGGCGCAAGCGGCTCGCTCTTGTTGTAGATCACCCAACCACCCAAGCCACCCGGGACATAGGAGCGAGCAATCTGCAGCACCTGCCTATAGCCCTTGGTGGTGACCAGACCCACCTTGGCACCCGTACCTGTTAACACGGTATTGGTGGCCACCGTTGTTCCGTGCATCACCTGCGAGATTTGTCGCGGATCTACGCCCGCGTTGGCGCACACCCTGGCGACACCGTTCATCACACCAATTGATGAGTCTGAAGGGGTGCTGGGGACTTTTGCAGTATGAATGGAACCGGACTTCTCATCGACCAAAATCAGGTCTGTAAATGTGCCGCCGACGTCGACGCCAAGACGATAAGGCATGCTGGCCTCCTCTTGTTCAGGATCTTAAGTGATCTCACTGCGATGTGCTCAGGGCCGGTTAGCGCCTCGAACCTCTAATGGCGCTTGGGGAAATCCCTGCGCCAGAAACAATTGACCGGACATTTGCTACAATTTCGCTTTACCGGCAACGATGCACCAATCCGGGTAGCGGTGCAAGGTATGATCCCGCTCTGCCGTCACATTTTTTGGAGTCGACCATGATGAAGCCTCTTGCGGGTATCCGCGTGCTTGCCATTGAGCAATTTGGTGCGGGCCCATATGGCTCGATGTATCTCGCGGAATTGGGCGCCGAAGTGATCAAGATCGAGAACCGTGCCGCAGGGGGCGACCCCGCGCGGCAGTCGGGATCGGTGCGACTGGCCGAGGACGACAGCGCCTATTTTCAGGCTTTTAATCTGGCCAAGCGCAGCGTAACCCTGAACCTGAAAAGCGACGAAGGGTGCGCGCTTTTTCATGAACTGGTGCGCACCAGTGACGTGGTCTGGAATAACCTCCGCGGCAGTCAGCCCAAGAAGATGGGTCTCGATTACGAGGCACTTCAAGTCGTCAAGCCCGACATCATCTGCACG
>Ga0233451_10004442_pt1 | contig 11663 bp, 10 predicted proteins | sample 011ome_29_FD_183052 | JGI IMG/M metagenome (GOLD analysis project Ga0233451, IMG submission 183052) | Coastal salt marsh microbial communities from the Groves Creek Marsh, Skidaway Island, Georgia - 011504CT (spades assembly) | ecosystem: Environmental > Aquatic > Marine > Intertidal zone >...
ACATAATAGGTTCGTGAGGTATTGCGCTTTAAGTCGATTACTTTTTGGAAGGCGAGATTCGCGCTGTCTGCTTGGGACAATCTATTTTGGATTTGGCCCTCGATAAAACGATAACGCCCCTGAAGTTCTTTGTCTTTGATCATACTCGCGGCCAACTTAATCATGGGTAGCGCCGCTGGTAAGGAGTCCAAATTAATATAGGCTTGGGCCAGAATAGCCGCTGCATCCGCTTTGTCTTGATCGGTTAAGCCTTCTTTGCTAAAGAGCTCCATTAGTTCCTTGATGGCAAACTCTTCATTGCCCAATTGTATGCTTGATTTCGCCTTCCACATACGGGCTTCGTTTATGCTGTTGGAGCTTGGGTAACGATTGAGGATAAAATTAAACGCGTCAATCGCCGGAATAAATCGCTGGCCGTAATAACGCGCCTTGCCGAGCATCATGTAGGCCTCGTCTATCTGTGGATTATATTCTTTGCCATTGAGGTATATAGAATGTCTTTGGATGGCTATAGCCGCCTTTTCTTCTGCACGATTAAAGTTTGGATTTCCCTTCTCCCCGGGCTTTAGTATGGCCTCCTTGATTTCAAAACGCTCAACAGGCAGCACTTCCCAAAAATTATCGCGATAATTTGTGGCGAGCTCTTCATTTCCATCAATTAATGCTTCTCCACCATTGTAAAGGGCATTAAACTCGGCGGTAACCGCATGGAAATTACGGGTGACAAAAGTGTCTTTCTTTCTCGAACAAGATCCGAGAACCACAAGCATCAAACCGAGGAGTAAAAAAGATTGACGTCGTTTCACTGCATTCAAGATTATAAAGACGCTAACTCTAAATTTAAGTCTTTATTATTGGGTTTTTACCAAAGGAGGGTAAAAATACCATTCTTTTTGATAAGAGCCTGATTTTAGGGTCAAAAATAGGGGATTATGTTCTTACCCCACACCCATTTAAAGTCGTGAATTTGTATTTTTGAAAAAAAATTGTTCATGACGCATGCTATAGAATTGACCGTAACCCAAAAACGATCGCTAACGCCGAGTTCTGTGGAGCTGACTCTCGCGGTCCCAAAAGAATTACAAACGAATTTTGCTTTCAAAGCGGGGCAATACTTGACCTTAATTCAAGAGATAGACCACGCGGAAGTCCGCCGGTCCTATTCCCTTTGTTCTGCCCCGAGTCAAAACACTTGGAAAGTGGGGATAAAAAAAGTGTCTGGAGGCACCTTTTCTACTTGGGCCCATGATGTTCTAAAAGAAGGTGAATCATTGAAGGTCTTGGCGCCGCAAGGGCAATTTACGATCAGTCCCTCTGCAGAAGACCGACAGCATTATCTCGGATTCGCCGCGGGCAGTGGGATCACTCCTATTATGGGGATGATTCAAGAAGTGATGGCCGTTGCACCAATGGCCAAATTCACTTTGGTCTACGGAAACCAATCCCCCGAAGAGGCTATGTTTTTAGAGGAACTTAAAACCCTCGAAAACAACTATCCTGACCGCTTTAAAATGATCTTGTTTTACTCACGCACCTCAGTTCAGGATGTGCGTTTTGGGCGTATAGAGTCAGGGGCCATAAAACACTTGTTTCAAAATGAACTGGCGGGAGTGTTCTTTGACCAATATTTACTTTGCGGTCCCGAACAAATGATCCAAACCTTAAAAGAGGTTCTCCCTGAGTTCGGCGCTTCTAAGGACAACATACACGATGAATTATTTTTTAGCAGCGCAGAAGGCACTGCTGAGGTTAAAGAGGGACAATGCGCTTTGACCATTGTGCTCGATGGAGCATCTACCGTGCTGCATATCGACAAAAACACACCCGTGCTCGACGCTGCTCTCAAACACGACCTGGACCCTCCCTATTCTTGTCAAGGGGGAATTTGCAGTTCCTGTATTGCTCGTGTAACTCAGGGCCAAGCACAAATGATCAAAAACCAAATTTTAACTGATGGTGAAGTTGCTGAAGGCTTGGTGCTGACGTGTCAAACTTTAGCGCAAAGCGATCAGCTTACTGTAGATTACGACCAGGCCTAACCCAAAAGGTCTTCGACTTTTTCAACGATGTCTTCCGCGGGGATACTGCGCATTATCTGCGCATACCCTTGAGGAAGTTTATTTCCATAAACCGATGTAGGTAATTCGGGGTATTGACGGCGATCGGCATATAATTGTCGTTCAGGGCCTTGGCCAAAGGGCATAAAGCCCAAACTAGGATGTGTGGCCCCCCAAAGGGTAATCACAGGAAGACCAAAGTTTGCTGCCAAATGTCCATTACTACTGTCCATGGCAACCATCAAATTTAAGGCGCTCATCAACTCTAACTCTTGATCAAAAGCCCACTTACCGGCCAAGACATGAATCCCTTCTCGATTTTTAGCTAAGCCGGCCAGTTGCCTTGCCTCTTCTCCTGGGGCCCCGAAGAGGAACACCCGATGGCCTTTTTGAACTAGGACTTCGCAAAGGTTTTGAGCAAGATCTAGAGGATATGTTTTGCCCGCAAAGGCCGCAAATGGGGCAAATCCAATATACGCCCCTCTTTGAGTGTTTAAAGAGCTTTGCGTCTTTAAAGAATCTAAAAAGTCCTGCACTAGCGGACTGCGCTTTTGGACGACTGATTTATCTGGGTCAATGGCGTTTGCCTCTTGATTGAGCCCGACCTTGAGTCCTAAAGCTTCAAAACCCTCGGCGTAGCGCTGATGGGTGCTCTTAAGCCAAGGAAGGCTTGGGTCAAAATGTTTAACGCGCTGTTTTTTCTCTGCCCGCCCCTTGTTAAACGTGCTGGTATTCACGCCCAAAAATCGCAAATAGCGCTTGAGTATCTTGGTGCGCAAGACATCGTGCAGGTCTAAAAAATCATCTGGATTCAGGGCTTTTATTTCACGCGCGAGTTGCCAAAGTCCGACAGGCCCCTTATAATGCTTTTTTAAGTCAATTGTTTTTATCTGCAGCCCTCTCAATGAGGAAAAGATAGGCGCAAATTGGGGTCGCGTGAGCAGCGTAATTTCTATGTCGTTTTGTGCCAATACAGCACGCAACACCGGAAACAACATGGCCACATCGCCCATGGCTGAAAATCGCACTACGGCAATATGTCGCGGACGCTGGCTCACGAATTATTTTTGACCGCGCAGCACTGGGTTTAGCTCGTCGTCGTTATACATTTTCATCTGCTTGTAGACTTTCATGTATTTGTCCCCAGCGGCAATGTCCTTTAAGAGTTGTTCTATGGCGGTACTCAAATCGTGACGTTGTTCCAAAAGCACATCAAGTTTAGTTTGACAGGCCATTTTATGCGCCGCACTCGCATCAGGACGCTGCGTCTCCTGACGCATATGATAAATTTTTAAGGCCAAAATAGACAATCGGTCTACTCCCCAAGCAGGACTCTCAGTGTTAATGGTTGCTGAATTCTTTGGGCTTACTTCTTTGTACTGCTCTAAAAAATAACTGTCAATATATTCAACCATATCGGTGCGATCTTGATTCGAGGCATCGATTTGTCGCTTGAGGGTCAAGGCCGCAACAGGGTCTATTTGAGGGTCTCTAATAATGTCTTCATAATGCCATTGGACCGTGTCAATCCAGCATTTACGATAGAGCAGATAATTCAAAACTTCTGCCTTGGGGTCGTATGGATTTTCAAAAGTTTGGTATGGATCGTCCTTGATATGATAATCTGTAATGACTTGTTCAAAAATTTCTAGGGCGTTTTGGGTAAACATAAGCACAACTTTGCCACAAAGATACTTTATTTTAAAAGGAGTTGCGCCAAAGGCATTGCCAAAGGCAAAAAGGCCAAAAACTCCCGCATCCAACTGGGTTGTTTTAGTTCTAAGCTATTGGCGTACAGAATTGAGGTCAAGGGTAAAACCAGCCATATAAATACTACTGTTTTTTGGTCGAGAGAAAAACCAGCAAGAACCAGCACCATGATCAAAACACGCCAAACCCATTGAAAATGTCCTTGACGCATGGTTGTGCCTTCTTTGTATGCCAAGGGCAAGCGCACTAGAGTGGTTACGAGCAATAAGGCCCCTGCGGCTAAGCCCAATTGCAACCAGATCGGCTTTGGCCAAGACCAATTAAGGGGTTCAAGCTCTAGGCTTACCAATGTATCGCCTCCTGGAACTGCCGCTGTGATTTCAGGGTATAAAGCCACGACCCCTGCTAAAATTAACCCAAGACACAGCGCTGAAAAGAGGGGAATAAAATAATACCGCCAAGCGATTTGATTGAGTTGTGCCACAGCCATGTACAAGGCCAAAATCATCCAAAGAAACCACGGGTAAAACATGGAAACCATAAAGATCCAAAGGGCCGCATCAAAAATTTTCTTTTCTAAGTTTTGCTCGTTAGCCAAGCTCATCATCCGGCGTAAAGAAAGTAAAGAAAGTGTCAAAACAAGGGATTGAAGGAGGTTTCCGGGTTCTACGGCAGCGACAATCCCACAGAAAAACCACCATAATCCATAGGTGTTGGGTTGGGTTAATTTGTTTTTTCTAATGACAAAATCAAGCAACAACAGTGAAAAAATCAATAGGCCTGATTGACCAATGAGCTCTAGAACCTGCATAAAAGAAGGTAGGCCTGAAAACGTGACCCAAAAGCGCAAGCCTAAAACTAAGGGCAAGGCTGCAGCCAATAGGATGTAATTTATCGATTTAGAATTCCCAAAAAAGCTTGTCAACATAAGCCCTATTCTCTATTTTTGTCGTCTAAATATAAGACTTATGACTTGGAAAGGTTCTTTTGAAGGCATTGAATCTTTGGTAGACGCGCTTTTGCTTACACCACTTAACGCTGTTCGTGAATTCGAATTGAGCAATTGGTGGGGAGCAAACCTCATGACTTGGGTGTTTATTGGGATCTTTTTTGTGGCTTTCTATTATTGGATGAAGCAATTGGCCCAATTCAATGAACGAGGAGAAGAGGACCGCAGTCAAACGGCGCACTCTTATCTCGGCGACTCTTAGAGGTCAAAACCGATATCCTTTCGATAATACATCTTATCAAACGAGATTTTACTCAATGTTTGATAAGATTTTTTTATGGCCTGTCTGAAATCATCATCTAAAGAAGTGACCGCCAAAACGCGTCCCCCGCTGGTCACAACAACTCCGGAATCGAGCGCAGTCCCCGCGTGAAATACCATTCCTTGTTCCGCCTGATTTAAACCGTGAATTGGTTTGCCTTTTTCGTAGGCCTCTGGGTATCCTCCAGACACCGCCATAATGGTCGCTGCCGATTGTGGCGTCACCCTTAAATTTATACTGTCGAGTTTGCCGCGTGCTGTGGCCTCGAGCAATTCCAAGAGGTCGGTTTCAATGCGGGGTAGAACGACTTCTGTTTCAGGATCGCCCATGCGGACGTTGTACTCGATAACAAATGGGTCCTCCCCAACTTTGATCAGACCGATAAAGACAAACCCTTGATAGACTAAGCCCTCTTTTTTGATCCCCTCGACCGTCGGTTTAACAATACGCGTCTCAATTTTTTCCATAAACTCAGGCGTGGCGAAAGGCACGGGCGAAACAGCGCCCATACCGCCGGTATTGAGTCCTTGGTCGCCCTCTCCAATACGTTTGTAATCTTTGGCCGTGGGGAGCACCTTGTAATTCTGTCCATCGGTTAAGACAAATACACTGAGTTCGATACCGTCTAAAAACTCTTCAATAACCACTTTAGCGCTGGCTGTCCCAAATTTAGCATGAGCCAACATGGCCTCTAATTCTGTTTTGGCCTCTTCCAAATCCTTTAGAATCAAAACGCCTTTGCCTGCTGCGAGTCCATCTGCCTTAAGCACATAAGGAGGGTTTAACGTCTCTAAAAACGCCTTGCCCTGAGCTAAGGTCTCGGCTGTAAAACTGGCGTAGGCTGCAGTGGGAATGCCGTGAGCTGACATAAATTCTTTGGCGCGCTCTTTACTGCCTTCAAGAGCCGCAGCAGCGGCTGATGGGCCGATGATCATGACCTGTGTAAGCTGATCGTCCCCTTTAAAAAAATCATAAATTCCTTGAACAAGCGGGTCTTCAGGGCCTACCACAACCATGTCAATCTGGTGGGTCAGTACAGCCGCCTTGATGCCTTGAAAATCAGTAACGCTGATCTCGAGGTTCGTCGCAATTTGTGCGGTCCCAGCATTTCCTGGCGCAACAAAAAGGGCGTCACACTTGGTGCTTTTGGCAATTTGATGGGTAAAGGTGTGTTCACGTCCACCAGAACCTAGGACTAAAATATTCATCTGCAGTATGTTGTATCGGGCCGCTTTAATATGTCTTTGCCGCGCTAATTCCCCGTGTTGTGAAGACAAAAATAAAGGTTTCGCTTTAGAATTTCCCCGTACGAGCAAGCGAAATTAAATGCTTATTTTGCAGGTATTAAAGCATCCGCATGAGTTGGTTCGAAAGAACACTAGAGGTCAATGGATTCCCCATAAAAAAAGCAGAGCGCGATCATCGTCGACTCAGCGGCTTGCCTGCCCATCAATTGGTGGAATGGATCGAGCATCAACGCAAGGCCATAGTGCGTCACCATCTGGAAAATTCGCCTTATTTTCGACATCTCGTGCTGGATCATCTCCAGGGTAAATCTTGAGAAAAAGAGCCTGAAAACGATACAGAAGTTATTGAGACGCTACTAGCGCAGGACCTGGAACTGCTTTGGTCTCGCTTGCCGATCATGATAAAAAGTGATATACAGCGCCCGCTTTCCGAGCGCTATGCTCAAGGGTATACCGCAAAAAACACGCACAAGCATAAAACCTTTGGAAGCAGCGGCCACCCCCTTTGTCTTTGTCAAAGACCGTTATGCCCATGCCTACAGCTGGGCAGAAATTAAACAGCTCTACGCGAAGTGGGGTGTTGAGTTGGGCGTGGATCTAGAAGCTCGGTTTTATGGTATTCCTTTGCAGGGTTGGGCGCGTCAAAAGGAGCGTTTAAAAGACTGGTTAGCTCGTCGACAGCGTATGGTCATTTTTGATCTTTCTGACGCTAAGCTCGACCTTATGCTCTCGCGCTTTAAAAAATATCCCTTTGGCTATCTTTACGGATACACCTCGTCTATTGTGCGTTTGGGTCAATATTTGACGCAAAAATCCATCGTACTCAAAGCGTTGTGCCCGAGCCTTAAAGGCTGCATTGTTACCAGTGAGATGTTGTTTGATGAAGACAAAACCATGCTTGAACAGGCCTTGGGTGTTCCGGTCATAAACGAATATGGTGCCAGTGAACTTGGCGTGATTGCCATGGCCAATGTGGGTGGGGCTCTAGAGATCAACCAAACCTCTGTTTATCTTGAACTGCTTGATGATTTTGGGCAGCCCGTAGAGTCGGGAAGCCATGGGCGGGTGATTCTGACGGCCCTCCACAATAAGGCACACGCCCTTATTCGCTACGACATTGGGGATCTGGCCCACTGGGACAAAACCTCAACCCCCGCAGCGCCAAAACTCGCTGGGCTCCTGGGGCGCACCAATGATATGGCTCATTTGCCCGGAGACAAAAAAGTGCCGGGGTTAACCTTTTACTATGTCACTAAAGCGGTCATCAGTGACCAAAGCCCTATTTTTGAGTTTGTGGTCGAGCAACACCAGATGGATCAGTTTGTCATCCGCTATGTCAGTGCGCGCCCACTTAATGCCGATGAAACCCACAAAATTCAGAAGGCCCTTGAAACTTATGTCGGGATGGGGCTAAGTGTGCGCATGGTGCATGAAACTGTTTTAGATCGCAGTAAGCGGGGTAAACTCAGACAGTTCTCCAATTTAATGGACCAGGCTTAAGCGCTCTAAGAGGATTGTAGCGATCTGATATACTGTCAAATGCTGCCCAGAGCAACTTCACGAGAAATGTTTCAAGTCTTTTTTTAGAATCAAGTAAGACCATTAACCCTTTGTCTTTTTGATATAACGTGGGCGCTCAATGAAATAGACCGCAAAAAACACCATCAACCAAAGGGCAGATTTGACCCACGAATATTCTAAGTATTGGCGGTAAAAAGCAAAGTTGTGTTGAACCAGCCCCCATTTTCTGCTGCTCATTGACCCCGGGCTTACCCAGTACGCCGCCAATATCTCAGCCATGCCTTTGGCGGGCACCGCGCTCAGCGTGATCGCTTTATGCCAAAGGGCCCAATCCTGACGCTTGCGCATCTCAGGGGCCATAAGCCGCCCAACCTTTTCAACAGCATACATCCCGGTGAGATTGCCAATAAAATTATTGGTTTTTTGCTTGTCCGCACTGAGCTGTGTCAAGGCCTGAACCACAATGCCTCGGTCCTTACCCTCGAGATCCACTTGATTATATGACGTATAACTAACGCCCAGGCCATGCGCTTGCATAAAAGCCAATTGTCGTTCTAATTTTTCGGGCGCCCAAAGGTCATCCGCATCAAGAAAAGCGATAAAATTCCCGGTCGATTTTTTTTGTAGCGTAGTTACGGCAGAATGATGCGCCTTGGTTTTCGGCCATGACAAAGGCTTTTATTCTTTGATCTTGCGCTTGAAATTGTTCTGCTCTTGCTAAAGTTTCGTCACTCGAGGCGTCATCGACAATGAGCAGTTCCCAATGCGGATGCGTTTGTGCCAATACACTTTCAATTGCGGCGCCGATAAAAGGCGCATTGTTATAGGCGGACATTATAACAGACACACGCTTATCGCTCATAAATCAATAGGCTTTCTCTTCCCCGCGAAGGGCATTGAAGATGGTTTGGAATACAATCTTTATATCGAGTAACAAGGACCAGTTTTCCAAATAGAAAATATCGTATTTCACGCGATTTATAATATGATTATCGTCTTCAACCTCACCGCGAAATCCGCTCACCTGTGCTAAACCTGTGATGCCCGGCTTAATAAAATGACGCACCATAAACTTGTCAATTTTTTCAGCGTACATATGGGTATGACTGACCATGTGTGGCCGTGGGCCCACTGCAGACATTTCTCCTTTGAGCACATTGATAAACTGAGGCAACTCATCGATACTTGTTTTTCGAATGATCTTACCGATGCGGGTCACTCGAGGATCATTTTTTGAAATCTGATATAAGTGGGCCTCTGGATTCGGGCGCATAGAGCGGAACTTATAACAGTAAAATTCCTTGTAGTCTAATCCATTGCGCTTTTGCTTAAAAAAGATGGGGCCTTTGGACTCCAGTTTAATGATCAAGCCCAAAATTGGCGTGAGCCAAGAAAGGATACAAACAATTACAAAAATGGCCAAAACCACATCAAAACTCCTTTTGACAAACTTGTTAAACGGCTCGTCAATAGGAATTTTACGCATAGAGATAATGGGCAAATATCCGTAATAAGTAAAGTCCAGCCGCTTGCTGTAAATGTCTTTATTGTCCGGGAGGAATTTTAAAATCTTGAGGTTGTTGTCCGCATAGTCGATGAGCTGATTCATGGTCGCATTGTCCAGCTGTGCCACTGAGGCGTAAATCTCATCAATTTGATTGTTGTCGATGTACTCTAGGCATTGCTCGAGGCTATAGGCGTCCTTTCCTGACAAATTGAAGGTCTTAAGCAGCACATAGCCGTATTCTGGCTTTTCCTCAAAAAACTTACGCAACTGATCCGTCTTCTGATTTAGCCCTACAATCACTACTCGGCGCAGGTTTCCTTTGAGGAGAATACGGTATTTCTTGAGCAAATAATAAATAGCAATCTTGGTGAGGGTAATCAGGGCCATCACCTCAACAACATAGCGTAAAATAAACCACGGAGAGGTTTCTACTTCTCTATAAAATCCAAAAAAGGCAAAGACCAAAAGCAAAAACAGAGCCCCTTGTTTAAGGCCTAACGAAAGGATATTCGTGGTCCGGGTAAAGCGATAGATTTCATAGAAGTTCGACCTCAAAGCAATCGCAATCCACGCGAAAGAAACAAAAAGGACATAATTTAAAAAGACAAAACGCTGCTCAAAAAAAGGTGCAGCAAGCAAATGAATGATTGCCAGGTCGATCGCATAAGAAATCGGCCTTAAAAACCCCGAGTATCGTCCTGTTTTATAAATCATTTAGTGGCGATTATGTGCCGAAAAATCTTTGTGTTCACTGCGGTATAATTCTTCCTGTGTCAGTCCCTTAAAGTAGGCGTAGGTTTTTGCCATGCCCTCAGCGCGCTCTACTTTGGGTTCCCAGCCTAATACTTCTTTGGCCACCGTAATGTCTGGTTGGCGCTGCATCGGATCATCTTGTGGGAGCGGGTTAAATACAATTTTTTGATCTGACCCCGTGAGTCGAACGATTTCTTTGGCAAAGTCCAAAATGCTAATTTCATTCGGGTTGCCAATATTTACAGGGTCTGTGTAATCGCTCATCAGCAGTCGGTAAATCCCTTCGGCCTGATCGTCTACATAACAAAACGAGCGGGTTTGGCTGCCGTCTCCAAATACCGTAATGTCTTCTCCGCGCAAAGCCTGACCCATAAAGGCAGGAATTACACGACCGTCGTTCAGGCGCATGCGCGGCCCGTAGGTGTTAAAAATGCGCACAATTCGCGTGTCTAATCCGTGGAACCTGTGATAGGCCATGGTGATGGATTCTTGAAAGCGCTTGGCCTCATCATAAACCCCGCGGGGACCTATGGTGTTTACGTTGCCATAATAGGTCTCTTTTTGCGGGTGGACCAACGGGTCTCCATAAACCTCAGAGGTCGAGGCGATCAGAATTCGTGCCTTTTTTTCTTTGGCCAACCCCAATAAATTATGCGTGCCTAAAGAGCCCACTTTAAGGGTCTGTATTGGGATTTTGAGGTAGTCAATAGGACTTGCCGGTGAGGCAAAGTGTAAAATATAATCCACAGGTCCCGGCACGTGCACAAAAGTCGTTACATCGTGATGGCAAAAAGTAAATTGCTCAAGGCCAAAAAGGTGCTCAATATTCTTAAGGTCGCCCGTAATGAGGTTATCCATGCCGAACACGCGAAAGCCTTCCGCGATAAAACGATCACAGAGATGAGACCCCAGAAATCCTGCTGCCCCTGTAATTAATACCGTTTTGCCCTTGTTATCGCTCATAAACCCACGGTGTTTCTTCCAATTGAGGTATAGGTAAACCCTTCGCGCTCCATGTCTAGGGTGTTGTACAAGTTTCTCCCATCAAAAATAACCGGCTCCTTGAGCAGATCTTTGACCTTTTCAAAATTAGGCGATCTAAAGATGCTCCATTCGGTACAAATCACCAGCGCATCGGCATCTTCTAAGGGGGCATACATATGGGCCCCAAAACTAATGCGGTCCCCAAAACGTTTGCGGATATTGTCCATGGCCTCGGGATCGAAGGCTTCTACGGTGGCGCCATACTCCAAAAGTGCATTGATCACATCGATCGCAGGTGCCTCACGAATATCATCCGTCTCTGGTTTAAAAGCAAGTCCCCAAATAGCGATCTTTTTGCCCTTGAGGTCCTGACCAAAATGGTCCAAAATTTTAGGCAATTGTATGGTTTTTTGAACTTTGTTCACCCCAATTACAGCGTCCAAAATTTTAAACTCATACCCAGCATCGCGGCCGGCCTTCTGAAGGGCCTTGACGTCTTTTGGGAAACATGACCCGCCGTAACCAATGCCCGGAAATAAAAAGCGTTTACCAATACGGCTGTCTGTTCCCATCCCCACGCGTACTTTATCCACGTCGGCACCGACCATTTCAC
>Ga0233451_10004445_pt1 | contig 11660 bp, 10 predicted proteins | sample 011ome_29_FD_183052 | JGI IMG/M metagenome (GOLD analysis project Ga0233451, IMG submission 183052) | Coastal salt marsh microbial communities from the Groves Creek Marsh, Skidaway Island, Georgia - 011504CT (spades assembly) | ecosystem: Environmental > Aquatic > Marine > Intertidal zone >...
TAAAAGTCCTTGTTAAGGGATGACCCGATTCCGACTTCCAGTACCGCTCCTCTGGCACGCGGCACGATGTCTTTTCGATGTCTCTTTAATAGCGACAACCCGCATGCGCAGTTGAGTAACGGAGGAAGAATATATTTTTCGTAAAGATTCATCTAGTTTCCTAACTTGTTTTTCATTCTTTTGCCATTGAAACAGACTAAACTCAGATCGTACACCTATTGAGTGGCTCAACTGTGGTAACCCTCAGATGCGTTTAAAGTTAAAATAGTGGCTTTAGGGTGATTCTTAACCGTGACTACAAAAGAATCGCCGATGCGGGTTTAAATAAAAAGGGGCTTTAATGGCGAAGGAAGAATTAATCGAGATGGATGGTACTGTTCAGGAAGTATTACCAAATACAACTTTTCGGGTCGAGCTCGAAAATGGTGTTGAGGTGATCGCATATGCGTCGGGTAAAATGCGTAAAAATAGAATCCGTATTACCGCTGGTGACCAAGTTTCGGTTGAGATTTCTCCCTACGATTTAACCAAGGCACGTATAAACTTTAGACATCGCGAAGAGCGTCCGGCACCGTCTTCATCTTAGCGTGTAAGTCGCCGCGAGTCCTTGAAGCGGTAGCATCAGAAAGCTTATTTTAAGTTTGAGTGCTTAAAACAATAAGCTTCATTAATCTTTTAAGAGGTAAGTGCCATGGCAGGTCCACTTGACGGAGTTAAAATTCTTGATCTAACGACGGTCGTTATGGGCCCCTTTGCGACTCAAATTTTGGCTGAGTTGGGGGCGGAGGTTATTAAAGTTGAACCTTTCTCTGGCGATAACATGAGAGACGTTGGGCCTATGGCAAATCCTCATATGGGCCATTTGCACTTGCATTTAAATCGAGGCAAAAAAGGTATTGCAGTTGATTTGAAGAATCCCTCTGGGAAAGCTGTGATTGAGAAATTGATCCCGCGAAGTGATATTTTAATTTATAACGTGCGACCTAAAGCGATGGCACGCTTAGGTTTATCTTATGAGGACGTTAGGTCGCTAAATCCCAAAATTATTTATGTGGGCGCCTATGGGTATTCAGAAAAAGGCCCTCGAGCAGGAAGGGCGGCTTACGATGACCTTATTCAAGGCAGTACTGGAGTCCCGTGGCTTGTGTCTAAGGAAGGAAGAGAAAATCCAAGATATGTACCACTTAATTTTGCGGATCGTGTTACCGGGTTGCACGCAGTATACGCAGTAACATCGGCGTTATACCAAAGAGAAAAGTCTGGTCGTGGTCAATCCATAGAAGTTCCTATGTTCGAATCAGTTTCTCATTTCGTTTTGGGAGATCACATGGCTGGTTTGAGTTTTCAGCCACCGATTGGGCCCTCAGGTTATGAACGCTTAAAGCATCGGCGCGTGTATGAAACTAAAAATGGCTTTATTTGCGCTTTGGTTTATAACGAAGCGCAGTGGACAAGATTCTGGGTTGCAATGAATAAACCTGAAATGATGGATGATCCAAAGTTCATAACACATGCAGCTAGAGCCCAAAATATCGGTGAAATATACGACCTCCTGTCAGGAATCATAAAAGGGCAGGACACAGAGTATTGGATGGAATTTTTTCAAGATGTTGATGTTCCTGTCGCTAAAATGAACACTGTGGATGATTTGTTAACAGACGAGCATTTGCTTGAAACCGGATTTTTTAGAAATGAGCAACACCCGACCGAAGGAGCCTTGTACGCGACAAAGACGCCAAGTAATTGGTCAGAATCCTCACCCGAACGAGTAACTCCCGCGCCATCCCTCGGTCAGCATACGAGGGAAGTGTTACGAAACCTTTCTTACAACGATGCAGAAATTGACAGCCTTATTGAGGCGCGTGCAGTTTCTGATGGAATAGAATGAGTCTCTGATTTACGGAAGTTTGATCCCGCCGCCTGGCCCAGCCCCAGGCATTCCTCCTTGCGCACCGCCGGGTAATACAATCGATGAGGCTTGTTCTCGTCTCATTTCTTGAAGTTCTTTTACAGCTTTTTCTACTGCAGCTTTACCCGCGTCTCCATATGCTTCAACCGCTTTTTGTAATGAGTCTGCTTCTATTTGGAATGCAATAGGAAGTGCGCCCATTGGTGTCATTATTTGTGTTTCCCCCGCGTAGATTATTTCTCTACCTGCGTCATGTGCTCCGTCAGCATTGATTGGTGTCAGAACTCTTATCGTTCCAACTTTCCGGTCAGTTATTGTCTCTTCGCGGAATAATTCTGATGGATCCATCGAGAGTTCGTCTATTGATTTTTTTTCGTTAGCCATGCCGCTAGTGTTCCTTAAAAAGTAGTTTAATATCGTTTGGTAATTAACAAGGATATCAAACGTTAGCGAGTTCGACAAAGCAAGACTTGATGTGGCTGATTATTGACGTCGTCTCGAGACGGCATTACTACTAAATATTTGTAATAATTTGACAGAGAAGCAAAAAGTGTTACATTATTTGAGTCAGAAATGCGTGGGAACGCATATTATGGGCTGAAAAATTCGGGTTATGCCCTTAGAAGCATAGTATGGCAGTTAAAAGCAATTGGTCCGCTATGCAACAATAAAGTCCTCGGAACGGAGCGTGGCACATCAAAAAATAGGTGTCATTCTCAAACTTTAAAAATCATGGTGTAAAACCATTGCGACCGCAATGATGCGAGCGTTGCACTTTAAATCGATCTTTTGATCCGACACCCAGGTGAGTGAAGAGTTACGAAATTTAAATTTGTATTTACTGAATCGCGAGGCTTCTTATTTAAAGTAGGTCACGCATTTTATTGTTCCTGTTAGTCGAGGTATAGGTGTCAAGAAACAACAGAGATTCTCGTTTTAAGAAAAGAGGTAAGCCTTCTTCAGGTCAGTCCGGTATTTCTGGATTGCAAAGTGGCCGTCTTAAGTTGCTAACGAATGCACAAACAGGCGTCAGCCGAGGCGCATTAGATGCGGCCCTTGAGCTCAATGCTGATTGCGGCGGGTCTTGTGCTGAGGGACGGATGGCTGAAGATGGATTTGTTCCTGATAATTATCCGGTGGAAGAGCTGCCTGGTGCCGACACCAGCGACAGTATTAGACAAAATGTAAAGGATAGCGACGGTACCGCTATTATCTACTTTGGTGAGATCGAAGATGAACCGGAAGAGGCGCTCGATTATTGTGTGCAGTTGGGTAAAGCTTATCGCTTGGTAAACGGAGGAGATCTGCAACCGGGACAGGCTGGCAAAGTTATTGCTGACTTTATCAAGGACAAGGGGATAATGACGCTTAATGTTATTGGTCCTAAGGCAAGCGCGACAGAACGTGCTCAACGTTTTGGTTATGAGTCTATGAGAGCCCTGCTGGGGCTCGGACCGAAACGTCGTAACTCCGCAAGACCTCAAAATAAGAAACAGGCAGACGCTAATGTTGATGGAGGCGGTTTAGCTCAAGTTTCTGGTGGAGATCAAAATGGTGAGGCGAGCGGCAAGCCGAAAAGCACCAAACCACCTGGCCAAAGACGCAGGCGTGGCTCAGGGAGACGTTTTCCTCGTAATAAACCTTCAGATGCGCAGTCGGATGTAACTCAGGAGTAGATTTGAGACTTTCGAAATGAGGGATGGCTTGCAGTTGTTACTTCTCGAGTTAAGAGAGTTCTCGAGTAAACGCGATTGGGACCAATTTCACAGCCCAAAAAATCTTTCGATGGCTTTAGCGGCAGAAGCAGGCGAGTTATTGGAGGAGTTTCAGTGGCTTAGTGAGACTGAGTCACAGCGCATGGATCAAGCTAAAAAGTTAGATGTCTCCTTAGAGATGGCTGATATCCTTCTGTATTTGATCCGTATGGCGGATGTGTTAGAGATCGACCTCATAGAAGTCAGCCATAAAAAGATTGCTCTCAACAACACAAAATATCCTGTAGCTTCAAGTAAGGGTAATAGTCAGAAATTCAGCAAATTGAAGTAACTCCGCAATGGTCGGTTAACCTATGTTTGCTTATAGACATCATTTTCATGCAGGTAACTTTGCTGATGTCTTTAAACACGCGTTTCTATCCCAATTAATATTAAGCTTGCAAAAAAAAGAACGTCCAATTGTTTATGTGGATACCCACGCGGGAATTGGACATTACGACTTAACGCATCCATGGGCTATTAAAAATAAAGAATTTATACAGGGAGTAGGTCGAATATTTGGGTGTATTGATTACCCACCTGATATTGGTCCGTATCTTGAGATTGTTAATCAGAATAATGAGAGCGGCGCTCTTTTGAAGTACCCCGGGTCACCGGTGATTGCTAAAAACCTGTTGCGCGAGCAGGATCGTTTAGTACTGAACGAATTCAACTCTTCAGATGCGGAGCAATTAAGGCTGTTAAGTAAAGACTGGTTACGAACTGAGATTCGACACGAGGATGGATTTAAATTAACTAAGTCTGTTTTGCCGCCAAGGGAGCGCAGAGGTTTAATATTTATAGACCCCTCATATGATCGGCCGGGAGAATTTGAGCGGGTCGCATCTGCAGTTGAGATAGGATTAAGAAAGTTTGCGACCGGGGTTTACGCGATTTGGTATCCAGTAATGAGTGAGTCCGTTACGCTAGATTTCATACAGAGGGTGAAAACATATGGAGATCAATCGCTACTTCGATCCGAAATACATTTGTCCAAGACACTGTTCCCTGGTTTGATGAATGCTTGTGGACTTCTTATAGTGAATCCCCCGTTCCAGTTCGAGTCGGTTGCGAAAACTATTGGTAGTTGGTTGTTGGACAAATTTGATTCCTCTCATAACGGCCGGTTACTTAATCAAATAATAGATTAGGCTCATGCAAGACCTTACGGATAAGCATTCCCTAGCGCAACTCAAACCGAATGAGTGTGTGGTGATTAAAGATCCTTTGAGTGATTATCTAGCTCGGGTAGAGTACGTTTCGAGCTCTAACTTGAGATCCGCTCATCTGTCTACCGAGCGAAGCCGCAAGGAGATACCTAGGCGATCGATATTAGGCGCAATTTTCCACCGGTTAGTACTTGAGGAATCTAATGGCTTTAATCTAGATGTGGCTGATATCAATAACGGTTGGACACATCACACGATCAATCAATTCGAACTGCAAAACATTAAAGGTGCGCGCGAAAAACTGGTGCAATGGTCCGACAAACTGTTTTGTAGATGGGTTGAACTGGGCGACACAGAAACTTCGATATATTGGAGAGATGACTCCGGAAATTCGTGGCGTGCTAGGCCAGATTTGATTGTTGGGGACTTAGTGATTGATCTAAAGACTTTTTCGGGTAAAAATCAGAAAGGTTTTTTAAAAAGCCCAAACCGCAATGGCTTCCTAATTCAAGCAGGCCACTATTTGGAGAGTCTGAAATACCTAAGTGATCGACCCTACAGGTTTGGATTTTTATGTGTTGACTTAACAGCGCCTTTTCGTATTCGGTTAGACGTTTTAGATGAGTTGCAGATTGTTTTAGCAAAAGAGCTGTTGTCTCAAGCAAAAGAAAACTATTTCAAAAAAATTGTTGGTGTGTCGAGATAATATTCAGACTCGAGCTTATTTTCAAAATGAAAACACCTTCTCTTGGATAGGCCATTTACCTTTTTCAGTGATCCCGTTCGGACTGATTTTTAGCCACGAGTACTTTCCATAATGACGAGCCCTCGAAATTAACATTGAAAAATATTTATCCGTTATTACTTTTGGGGTGCTAATGAGTAAGGTGGGGGTGTTCGTTATATACGTCGATACCATTACGAAATCTACTTCGGATATGGGCATTAGATGCTCACTATCGATTGCGTTAACTGACTTGTTGAGGTGCTCGGTAATACTAGCGATATCTCCTAAAATGATCACAGGGTCTTTTTTTGATTTGTTAGAATCAGGGGTTTGTTCGCCGTAAGTGGTATTTTCCATAAAATAAGTTGATATGATTGCGGAGCCATCTTGGATATCTGAGGTTAACTGGATGTAGGTGGCTTGTTTTGCAGCGATAAAGTCCCTGAGTGTACCAACGAGTTCCGCTGCATCTAGTTTGCGCCAAATATTAAAATTTGGGTCTAGCTTGATTTTTGTTGATTTGACGTCGTCAACTGAAAGCGCGAATGTTATTTCATCACCTCGCATCAGTTTGGTTGATTCGATCGCATTAGCATCCGAATAGATCTCAACATCCAATGGATAAACCCACTTTCCGTCGTGATTGATGGTCATTAAACGTTCAGGTGCGTTAGTTTGCGTTAAATTCGCACTAAGTTTTGGCGCGCCCACTGTAGGAATCCAGCTATCGAAAAAAACTGTTAAGTTGATATTTGTATGCGTTTGGCAAGTATCTCGAATATCGTGAAAGCTCGCAGATTGATATCGATATGTAAGCCAGAAGTCCTTAAGACAATTGATAAATGGCTCATTACCAATACTCTTTCTCAACATATGGAAAAACATCGCGCTTTTACCGTAACCTATTGTTGACGAGGCTGTGTGATGTCGGGTTGTAAAAGCTTGGAGCGATTTCTCATCTCCATCGGTAATTGATGCGTAGTTTCTAAGCCATCCATAACGCATTTCTTTTGCTTCATCTTCGCTAGCGAGCTCTACTTGCCAGTAATCGGCTAAATAAGTTGTGAGTCCCTCGGACCAGTTACCAGAGCTATAATCCACACGTATGCCATTACCAAACCAGTTGTGCACTATCTCATGAGGAAGTGACCGAGTCTTTATGAATGGGTACTTAAGGATTTTTTCACTGATATAGGTCAAAGAGGGCATTCCCAAGCCTGTTGGAAAAGGACTTGATACGACAGTGAAGCTGGAGTAGGGATAAGTGCCGATAAGGTTTTCGTAAAAGTGTATGTAGCGCTCACAAAGATCTAGATATTCTTTCGCAATTCCAGCGTTTGCTTTATCGAAGTAAGTTTGTAGCAGAATTTTTTCTTTGCGTCCTGACATAAATTTTTGTTGAACTTGCCACTGTCCAATCATCAAATCGAGACCTAGAATTGGCCTCGTTATATCAAGAGTAGTTATTGCATACCCATCTCTCTCTGTATACGCAATTGGTAAACCCGGCGCTATCGCTCTCAAGCCGACGATTGTTTTTATTGTTAAGTGTGCCGTACTTGGTCGATTGAAAAATGGATACCAAAGCCTGCCGCCCGGCAAAAATGCGTTAGTGGAGCTACCTGACCAATCTACGCGTCCTGAGGACTCATTTATAACGGCATAGTCATTTGACTTGGGCAACGATATTGAATAATTAAATTTGACGGTAACTTTCTGATATCCGTCTTTAAGATCAAATATGTGAGCATCATGGGATTCTGAGATTATGAATCTAGTATCCAAATCTACAGATTCAATTTTTGCTGTTTTTGACAAATAGAAACGCGGTGAATTCGAACTCAATACAGTTTTAGCTTGAACGTGAACGTACCTTTTTTGCTCGTCATACACAATATCTAGTGTGACGTGCGGCGACTCTGCGGCAAACGCGTCAAAGAAAGCCCCGAGGGTTAAAGCGCATAGTAGCCAGTGGAGAACTTTTGATCCTGCCGACGCCTTACCCATTAATTATCTTCGAGGCGGTATTTCAGCGACCAGCTCTGTGATCTCATCATTACGTTTTATTGTGACGGGTAACCAGTATCCGGGCGTTTGATCTTGGATAATGGCAATAAATTCGCCGCTTTTCGCTACGGGTCGACCCGCAGCTTCGACAATGACGTCGTTTGCTTGAAATCCTGATTGGTTGGCAATGCTGTTCTCCAAAACATCTCCTACAACGACTCCGTTTTCACCGTCGATCAAGTAGAGCCCTAATTTATGTTTTTCGTCAGACGCAGTATTCGTGGGCGAAATAAAGATTGCATCAGCGATTAAATCGCCATCATCGTTCATCAAATCAAGTGATGAACATGTACTTCCAGTGTCGGTTGGAATCCAGGTTATAACGTTATAATTCCCGATTGAATTTAGTTGGTGTTTCACTCCGAATCCGTAGGTTAAATGCCCAGAACCAATAATTCCAACTACCAAGCGTGATGTTTCATTTTTTGCGGTTTGCAAGCCTTCCGCAAAAGCCCTATCCCACATCAGTTGCGCCTGAATAAAGAATTCTAGTTGTTTTTCATCGCTTCCTGCATGATGTTGAAAGACTTCTTTGAGCGTTGATCTGTATCCTGTGCTAGCAGAAGCTGGTTTTTCACTGATGCTCATATCCGGATCCCATCCAGATGCAGAGATTTTTGATATGACGTCTCTTGGTATATTCAGTGCATACAAAGGTACCCGATTGTCTCGAGCAAAATTTAATATTGGCATATAAAGCTCGACATCAAATCGCCAGGTTTCGTACCAATCTGCTTGAGTCAAAAATTCTGCTAAAGAGATTTGCCCAGCTACCCAAGCGTCAAGAGCAGGTTGGCTCGACTTTGGGAGCATTTCTAGTCCGATAGCGATCTGATTCTGATGAGCCAGCAGAGCCGCGAGCATTTGTGCTTGCCATCTGTGATGCTGTATTTGATCGTGTTGCTCGCCTAGAAGTACAAAATCGATGTCATGTATTCCCTCAAATATTTGTGAGTGAGATCTTGTCGAACCATGTTTTTCATTTGGTATCAACCATTTTCCTGGTGTCTGGCATAGGGTTTCGTGCTCCGATCCCCAAGCAACGGAGGTAGGCAAGACGGTTAACGCCAACACTTGTAGCGTAAATAGAACCAACAGACTTTGATGTGGCTTAGCACGTAGCATGCGTATTATCCGATCTTCGACAAAGGTGACTAAACGCCATATTGACGATTTAAAAGTGATTAAGTTCGTTTTTTAAATCATTAGGTTTCTGATTCAAATTTTCGTCTTTCGAGTGCTTATTTTCCCGTGAATGAAGTCTTGATGGGCCACATATAGCAAATCTGATATTTTTCGGATGATATGATCCTCGTGCGGATCAACATAGTCATCTGAATGAGCAATAGACCACATGGATGCAATAAGCCGACATTTTTGTTCGTAAGTGAGATGTCCGTTAATGATAGTTGCAAGAGGGTGGTACGAGGTGGGTCGATTTTTCGGCTCAGAGGCTGTCACTAAAAGCTGTTGAGCTTCGATGATGCTTATATTAGCGAGTCCGCTGAGCGATTCTGCAGCTACTGTAAGATCTTCATTTGTTACATCCCTATCGACGCGAGCGGCTTCAAATAGCAAAGAAGCTAATGCGGAGTTGATGTGTATTGCTCCCGTATCAGCAGTTGTATCTGTAGATTGTGGTTCCAGTAGTCGAGAAATTTTTTTTATAAAGGACATCATATTGAATTCATCAGTGAGTCTATATTTTTTAAACCAATTCTTTAATATTTAGTCTATCTTACAGGCTAATCACATAACGTTACTATGGTTCGTAGAAACCTAACCGAGCATGCGAAAACATATCAAAATTCGAGGGGCGACTCAAAATAATCTTAAAAACCTTGATTTGGATATTCCGCTCGGAGAAATTATTGCAGTAACTGGAGTGTCGGGTTCTGGGAAGTCGTCGTTAGTGTTTGACACGCTTTATGCCGAGGGACAAAGGCGGTATGTGGAAACCTTTTCCTCTTACGCAAGGCAGTTTCTTGATCGAATGGACCGGCCATCGGTTGAGAACATAGAAGGTATTCCTCCCGCTATTGCTATTCATCAGGTTAATGCGGTAAAAACATCGCGCTCGACTGTTGGCACTATGACCGAACTTTCGGATTATTTAAAATTGTTGTTTGCTAAGTACGCCAAACTGTACTGTAGAGGCTGCGCGAAACCGGTTGAGGTTGATAATCCAGATACTATTAGAACCAAATTAGCTGATCACAAACTTGGAAGAGTCATAGTCAAGGCACCTGTTGTAGTGCCTGAGAGCTTCACGGCAGAAGAAATCGAGGGTTACCTGTCTGCTCAAGGTTACGACCGATTCATGCGTACTTCTGGTCGGACCGAAGTCGTTATTGATCGCTTTGAGATAAATCGTGTCGAAGAGCCGCGACTACGGGAAGCTTTTGAAGCCGCATTCCGTGTCGGACAAGGTAAGTGCTCAATTGCGCCACATGTAGAGGGCGAAATATCAGCTGATGCAATAAATTTTAGTAATCGTTTTCACTGCGCTACTTGTAATATCGATTATTCTCCGCCCAGTGCAGGTTTATTCTCGTTTAATTCACCAGTGGGTGCCTGTTCAACTTGTCGAGGGTTCGGTCGCGTCATTGGCGTCGATATGGATTCGGTGGTGTCAAACCCCAAACTCTCGCTTGTCGAAGGAGTAATTCGGCCATGGCAGACTGATAGTTACTCTGAGTGTCAGAGTGAGTTACTTGAGTGCGCCCAACGAGGTGGTGTTCCTATTGATATGCCTTGGTGCGATTTGACTCCGGCGCACCAAAATTGGGTTTTAGAGGGTGATCCTGAATGGGTTAGTTGGCGTAAGTCTTGGCCAAAGTATTGGTATGGTGTTCGAAATTTCTTCGGTTGGCTTGAAACAAAAGCATACAAGATGCACATTCGGGTGCTACTGGCTAAATATCGATCATATTCAATCTGTCCAGACTGCCATGGCAGTCGGCTAAAGCCGAGTGCTCTTTTGTGGCGCATTGGATCAAGTGAACCCAGAATCGAGAATGGAGCAACTCTCTTTGAACATCCAGGTATTGATTTAGATATTGAAAAATTAAAGGCTATAGGTGGATTGTCAATTCATCAATTGAACACACTACCAATTTGGGATTTAAAAAAATTCATCGATCAGGAAAAAGGCCGTTGGCAAGAAGAGATTAAAGATGACTCCAGCCAGTTGATTTTAGACCAGATTCTATCGAGATTGGATTTTCTTGAAGAAGTGGGACTCGGGTACCTTACTTTGGACCGACAGTCCCGAACCTTGTCTGGAGGGGAGACCCAGCGGCTAAACTTAGCGACTGCATTGGGTGCCTCTCTAACACAAACATTATTTTTGCTGGACGAACCCTCTATAGGACTGCATCCGAGAGATATTGAAAGAGTAATTTCAGTTATCAATCGACTTAAGAAAAATGGAAATACAATCGTTGTGGTTGAGCACGATCCACAAATTATACGAGCTGCGGATTTTTTGCTGGATATCGGACCAGAGGCAGGGGAGAGGGGCGGATCTGTTGAGTATTTTGGAAGAGCGAGTGAATTAAGCATCGACTGTGGTCTCACAGCCGAATACCTGCTCGGCAAGCGTTCAGTTATAGACTCTATACCCACCAAATCGGTTGACTCCCATAAAACGCAATGGTTGAGTGTGCTCGGAGCTTGTCGAAATAACCTCAAGAATATTGATGTCGATATTCCGCTTGGACATTTGACTTCGATTACGGGAGTCTCTGGATCAGGAAAATCAACATTTGTTGAAGATACTTTATATGCAGAGATTTCTCGATTTATTGAGGGAAAGGGCATCTCTAGTGACGGGCTAAGAGGATTCGAAAATTTAGATTTAATCAATAGGGTTGTTATGCTCGACCAACGACCAATCGGTAAGTCTTCGCGCTCTAACCCTGTTAGTTATGTAAGCGCATTAGATGGGATACGAGACCTGTTTGCTTCTTCATCAGGGGCATCGCAAGCAGGTTACGACAAGAGTTACTTTAGTTTCAATTCCGGAAAGGGTA
>Ga0233451_10004449_pt1 | contig 11650 bp, 10 predicted proteins | sample 011ome_29_FD_183052 | JGI IMG/M metagenome (GOLD analysis project Ga0233451, IMG submission 183052) | Coastal salt marsh microbial communities from the Groves Creek Marsh, Skidaway Island, Georgia - 011504CT (spades assembly) | ecosystem: Environmental > Aquatic > Marine > Intertidal zone >...
TCCTGGGTTTGGATTTGCCAAAACAGTCGAGCAAAATTTTGCATTGATGCGCGAACTGCATCGCTTCGAGGTTTTGAACAGAGCTATCCTGGTGGGGATAAGTCGCAAATCGATGATCTACAAAACGCTCAATACCGACGCCGCTGGAGCGCTCAATGGCACCACCGCACTGCACATGTTTGCCCTGCAAAAAGGTGCCCACATATTGAGGGTTCACGATGTCAAACCAGCTATGGAATGCATCGCACTTCACCAGCACCTCCAGGTAAGCTAGACATACACGAGCTTGTTGCCTCATATATATTGTTTATTTTTACCAAAAGACCGCTTGTGAATACCCAAGATTTCATCAACTTTCAATGGACGGACGCACTAGACATTCTATTGGTCGCCTTGCTGTTATTTTATGTTTATCGGTTGATTCGCGGAACTGTTGCGATTAAAATTTTTCTGGGTATCGTGGTTATTTGGGGATTGTGGAAAACAACTCAGATTTTAGAAATCCGCATGATGAGCAGTATTATTGGCGGTTTTATGAATATTGGTTTAATCGCATTAGTGATTGTTTTCCAACAAGAAATAAGAAAGTTCCTTTTGTTGATTGGGTCTACCAACCTGGGGAAACGAAGCGGATTTCTCAAACCTTTCAATTTCCTTAAATCAGATGCGCAAAACCAACAAACCAATATTGGCGCCGTGGTTGATGCTTTGGAAAAAATGTCTCAAACAAAAACTGGTGCGTTGATTGTCATCGAGAGAGATAACGCGTTGGATTTTGTCACCCAGACGGGAGATAAGATGAATATTGAAGTGAGTCAGCCTATCTTGGAAAGTATTTTTTATAAAAACAGCCCGTTGCACGATGGTGCTGCAGTGATTGAGAAAAACTTCATCATTGCCACTCGGGTAATTTTACCTGTTTCAGACGAGCGAAGTATTCCCTTGCGTTTCGGACTTCGCCACAGGGCCGCTGTGGGGATCACAGAGAAAACAGATGCATTGGCCTTGGTGGTCAGTGAAGAAACCGGAAGTGTATCGCTGATAAAAAACGGAGAATTTGTGCTGTTTAAACACCTGGAGGAACTTAAAGAAATACTCAAGAATGAGCTGGTCTAGTTTTTTCTTTTTCAATAACTACTAAATCTCTTACCGCTCCCTTTTCCACGACAAATCGCAACATAGTGCGTTTTTGATGAAATCCAGATAGGCCGCAAGCCCCGGGATTCATGTGCAAACAATTTTTTTTCTTGTCCCAAATCACCTTGAGAATGTGCGAATGTCCCGAGATAAACAATCCAGGATTATGGTGTAACCAAAGCTGATTTACTCTGGATTCATACCTCCCAGGATATCCGCCGATATGAGTCATCCAAACGTTTAATCCCTCGCACTCAAAGCTATTATCTAAGGGCCAGGCGCCCCGAATAGCTGCTCCATCGATATTTCCATACACACAACGCAGGGGCTTTAAGGCCTGTATTTGATCGACCACCAAGGGATTCCCAACATCTCCCGCATGCCAAACTTCATCGGATTCGCTGATATGCTGGGCCATCCAGTCGTCAAAAAAGCCATGGGTGTCCGAAAGCAGGAGTATTCTTTTCATGCCATAAAGGTAAACACTGAGCTTTTCACACCCAAGAGGCAGGTGGTTTTCTACACTACCTTATATTTGCAAAAAAAACTTTGCGCTATTTCTTACAGTGCGCCTATGATGGCGCTCATTTTTCAGGGTGGCAAAGACAACCCAATGCACCTAGTATTCAAGAAGCCCTAGAAGAGGCCCTTAATCTGTTGTTGGGTGAGCAAATCCCCATAGTAGCTGCTGGACGCACTGATGCTGGGGTTCACGCACGGCAAATGTATGCCCACTTTGACTATGCTGAAATCGAGCACCCTGATTATCTGGTCCACCGACTCAATGCCTTTCTTCCCAAGAGTATTTCTGTGCAGCACATCATTCCCGTACACGAAGAGGCACATGCGCGATTTGATGCTACCTCGCGCAGTTATCAGTATTTGATCAGTCGCGAAAAAGATCCCTTTCTAGCTGATTGGTCCTATGGTTTTTACCAACCGTTAGCTATTGATTTGATGAATCAGGCAGCGCAGTTATTGCTTCATCACCGTGATTTCGAATGTTTCTCCAAAACGCACACGGACGTCCACACCTTTAACTGCACGATCACGCACGCTCAATGGCGTGTCGAAGGAAACCTTTGGATTTTTGACATTACCGCAGACCGATTTTTGCGCAACATGGTCCGCGCTATCACGGGAACACTGCTTTGGGTAGGACAAGGAAAACTAGATCTAGCCGGTTTTCAGGAGGTCTTAGACCGTAAAAATCGATCCCTAGCTGGTCCTTCAGTCCCCGCAAAAGGACTATATTTGACTCAGGTATTATATCCCTATCTCCCCCCGACAAACCGATGAGCGAAGTAAAAGGAAATCCATTTGACAAAACCTTATTAACCAAACTATTGGCCTATTCCAAGCCCTATAAATGGGTGTTGGCTATGGTGACTCTTACCGCTATTTCCCTATCTGCTTTTGCCGTCTATCGCCCCATGTTGGTCGGTAGCATTGTCGATCAGGCGATTAAACCAAAAAATCCTGAGGAATTATGGCACACGATCCTATTGGTTTTAGGCGTGCTAATACTTGAAGTGGTCAGCCAGCTTTCCTTTAACTATTTGGCCAATTATCTGGGAGAATCGGTCATAAAAGACATCCGAGTAAAACTATTTAAACACATGGTGCGTTTTAAAATGACGTACTTCGATAGCTCCTCGATTGGCGTATTGGTCACTCGAGCGGTAGCCGACATGCAACGCATAGGTGAAATCTTTAGCCAAGGTTTATTTATGATTGTATCCGATGTACTCAAAATGAGTGTCGTTGCTCTGGTTATGCTGGTGGTTAACTGGAAATTATCCCTCATTGTATTCGCTATTCTACCCGTATTGCTCTACGCAACACGCTTGTTCCAAAAAGCGATGAAAACAGCGTTTATTGAGGTCAGGACTCAAGTTGCTGCACTTAATTCATTTGTCCAAGAACGCGTTTCTGGAATTAAAATCGTACAGCTTTTTGGACGAGAAACTCAAGAAGAGGCCTCGTTTAACGTATTGAATAAAAAACATCAAGATGCGTGGATCAAAACAGTTTGGTACAACTCTGTGTTTTTTCCAGTCGCTGAAATCGTATCCTCGATAACCATTGGATTAATTGTTTGGTTTGGGGCCATGCAAAATTTAGGGGTAGTTGACCAATCTGAATACGGAACCATATTTAGTTTTATTCTGCTCTCTGAAATGCTTTTCAGACCACTCAGGCAAATAGCCGATAAATTCAACACCCTGCAAATGGGTATGGTAGCCGCCGATCGCGTATTTAAAATCTTGGATGCTGATCACGAAGTTGAATTGGACGGAAAAATAAAACGTTTTCCCCTGCAAGGAAAAATTGTGTTTGATCAGGTAGTATTCGGATATAAACCCGATCAAGATGTGTTGCACGGAATATCCTTCACCGCTGAACCGGGACAAACCATTGCTATAGTAGGTGCCACAGGTGCTGGAAAATCTACCATCATCAACTTAATCAATCGCTTTTACCGCATTAAATCTGGACATATTTTCATCGACGACGTCGACATACACGATTTTGAACTCAACAGTCTGCGCTCAAATATGGCCGTGGTACTTCAAGATGTATTCTTGTTTGCCGATACCATCGAAAATAACATCACCTTAAAGAACAGCCAAATTACGTTGGCCGAAATAGAAACTGCTGCTAAAGCCATTGGGGTCCATGATTTTTTCATGAAACTACCCGGTGGGTATCAGTTTAATGTTAAAGAGCGCGGGGGCATGCTCTCTTCAGGTCAACGACAATTACTGGCGTTTTTGCGGGCCTATGTCACCAATCCGAGCATTCTAATTCTCGATGAAGCTACAGCCTCTATTGATGGTTACTCGGAAAAATTGATTCAGGAGGCGACGTTAAAAATCACCCAAGGAAGAACTTCTATAGTGATTGCACACAGGCTAGCTACGATCCAAAAGGCGGATAAGATTCTGGTCATGGATCAAGGAAAAATTGTAGAAATGGGCACCCATGACAGCCTCATAGCTGAAGGAGGATACTACACCCAACTTTATGAAGCCCAGTTTACCGAAGCTTAATTTTTAGACATAAAAAAACCCGAAGTTTCCTTCGGGTTTTTTCGCACTAATACAACTAAGTATAGGTTTTTACCGCAATCGATCAACTGATTTTACGAGGTCTTCGTCCTTTTGGATGGATTTGTTGGCCATCACCAATAAAACGATAGAAAACAAAGGAACGAAGACCGCAATACCCTTCAACGAAGACGAATCTTCTCCGGATAAGTTAAGCGATAGATATGCGAAAAATCCCATTAAAAAAAGTTCCAGCAGCAAGTTAATACGATTGAGAACCAATTGTTTACTTCGCTGCTTGTATTGAAATACACTAACCAAGGCTAGTGTCGTTGAAACGGAGAACGTACCCCAGATAACCTCATCAGGGACTGTAAAGATATCGATTATTACAGACGCGTCAAGGGGTTGATAGAAAAAAATACCCAAACTATTGAGCAACGCTATTAAAATCAAATAAAGGGTTTGGATTCTTTGGATCATTTTAATTCTGTAAAGCTTTTTACAAAAATAGAATTCTTTTTTTCGGTAATGTAGCCTAAATATTCAAAATATATTCCTAATATTGTGTGTCTTTGCAGCCTATTTCTACACGGCAACACTCCGACTAATTTCAAATAAGACAATCAACGAACCGACAGGTTCCCTCCTACTCATTTTATTTAACCGCATTACATGTTTGACATCGATGTATTAAAAGGAAAGAAACTTCCTGAGCTTCAAGAAATTGCAGCAAAACTGCGCATCGCGCAATTCAAAACCCTAAAAAAAATGGATTTGGTATACCAAATCCTAGATGTACAGGCTACCCAGCCCGGGGATTTATCGAATATTCTGACCCAGGACGTTCCCAAACCCGCACCGGGTAAACGAGGAAGGCCTCCCAAAAAACAAACCGAAAGCGTTTCTTCTGAACCAGCCAGTACCCCAGAGGTAACTGCTTCACAGGATGTGGTTGCTGACAAGCAACCTCAGGAGCGCTTCCAACGCCCAGAACGTCAACCTAGACCTGAGCGAGCACCCAGACAAGAAGATGGAGGACGCGTGACCAACTCAGCTCAGGGACAACGACCCGAAAGAGAGCCAAGAGCCGACCAACCTAACCGGTTTGATCGAACTAAAAATCAGGCGGGAAACCGTGAAGGTCAAAATAGTCCGAGAGAAAATCAACACGGTTCCAGAGACGGACAAGTCGGGAAACCACCACACCAAAACCGAAACCAACCCAACCAAGGTCCCAAGACCCACACGGAGAAGAACTTTAACTTCGACAAAGAACTCAAGAACAGATACAAACAACCCGAATACGAGTTTGACAGTATTATTGCCTCTGAAGGGGTACTGGATATGATGCCTGACGGATATGGGTTTCTAAGGTCGTCTGACTATAATTACCTTGCTTCTCCTGACGACATTTACGTATCTCAATCGCAAATCAGACTTTTTGGACTGAAAGCGGGTGATACCGTATTGGGCGAAGTTAGACCTCCCAAGGAAGGTGAAAAATACTTTCCGCTCATCAAGGTTAATAAAATCAATGGTCAGGATCCACAAGTAGTTCGCGACAGAGTGGCTTTCGAACACCTAACCCCACTTTTTCCCCAGGAAAAATTCAATTTAGCAGATCGTCAAAGCAGTGTCTCCACAAGAATAATGGACTTGTTTTCACCGATTGGTAAAGGTCAAAGAGGAATGATCGTGGCTCAGCCTAAAACAGGTAAGACCATGTTGCTCAAAGACATCGCCAATGCGATTGCCGCCAATCATCCTGAGGTCTATCAGATCGTTTTGCTGATTGATGAGCGTCCTGAAGAAGTAACGGACATGCAGCGCAATGTACGCGGAGAAGTCATCGCTTCCACATTTGATAAGGAGGCAGCAGAACACGTAAGAGTAGCTAACCTAGTGATAGAAAAAGCCAAAAGATTGGTGGAGTGTGGACATGACGTGGTCATCCTACTCGATTCAATCACCCGATTGGCTCGAGCCTACAACACTGTTCAACCAGCCTCTGGAAAAGTACTTTCCGGTGGTGTTGATGCCAATGCGCTCCACAAACCAAAAAGATTCTTTGGTGCCGCTAGAAATATAGAAAACGGTGGCTCGTTGACTATTATCGCCACGGCGCTTACCGAAACAGGATCTAAAATGGACGAAGTGATTTTCGAGGAATTTAAAGGTACCGGAAACATGGAACTCCAACTCGATCGAAAAATTGCCAATAGACGAATCTTCCCAGCGATAGACCTCACATCGTCCTCTACACGTAGAGACGACTTGCTGCTCGACGAAAACACCTTACAACGCATGTGGATTATGCGTAAATACCTAGCCGACATGAATCCGGTAGAGGCCATGGAATTTATGGAGCAACGCATCAAACAAACCAGAAACAACGAAGAGTTTTTGATGACCATGAATCAATAGTTCCCTAAATACCAAACTAAAAAAGCCCTCCTAACGGAGGGCTTTTTTTTGTGAAAACAAAAAAACAATTAAGCTAGTGCAGCTACTTGTTTCATCAAAGCGCTTTTCAAGTTCGCGGCTTTGTTGTTGTGGATGATGTTGTTCTTGGCCAAACGATCGATCATACTAACCACTACTGGAAGTTGTTTCTCAGCATTGGCTTTGTCTGTCTCCCCGCGAAGTGCTTTCAAAGCATTTCTCATGGTTCTGTGCTGGTAACGATTGCGCACACGTGCTACTTCGTTTCTTCTGATTCTCTTTAGTGCAGACTTGTGATTAGCCATAGTTTATTATTTAATAGTCGTAGCGCTATGCGCGTTTTTTTTGTAGTCCGTAGGGGAATCGAACCCCTGTTACCAGGATGAAAACCTGGCGTCCTAACCCCTAGACGAACGGACCGGGTGTTATTTCATTAAATTTTGTAGTCCGTAGGGGAATCGAACCCCTGTTACCAGGATGAAAACCTGGCGTCCTAACCCCTAGACGAACGGACCAAACGATTGCATAAATGCGGATGCAAAAATACAACTATTTTTTACTCTTACAAGTGGTCAACAGTTTTTTTTATTGCTTAATACGCTTTGGCAAACAATACCCTACGGGTTGATTTTTTCCCCGAGTAAACACAAACCCCCTCTTCTACCGAACCATCTAGAGGGATACAGCGAATACTAGCCTTGGTCTCTTCTTTTATTTTTTCTTCTGTCTCCGGAGTACCATCCCAATGCGCTGAAATAAAACCACCGTGATTGTTCAACACCTCCTTGAATTCATCGTATGAATTAACGGGGGTAATGTGACTTTCCCGGTAGGCCAAAGCCTTTTGGTACATGGTATCTTGAATGTCGTTCAACAAGTTTTTAATATGTTCTGAAATACCTTCCTGAGGCAAGGTCTCTTTGGTCAGCAAATCCCTTCGAGCCACTTCATAAGTTCCTTGCTCCAGGTCTCTAGCGCCAACAGCTAAACGCACAGGCACTCCTTTTAGCTCGTACTCATTGAACTTAAAGCCAGGCTTTACGGTATCTCTAGAGTCAAATTTAACGGATATCCCTAATGATTTTAGCTCCTTCATCAACGGTTTCACATGTTCGTGGATTTGATCCAGCTGCTCTTCCCCTTTGTAGATAGGCACGATAACGACTTGAATAGGCGCCAGTTTTGGAGGGAGCACCAATCCTTGATCATCGCTATGGGTCATCACTAATGCACCCATTAATCTGGTAGAAACACCCCATGAAGTAGCCCAAACCAGTTCCTGCTGCCCTTCCTTATTCACATACTTAACGTCAAATGCTTTGGCGAAATTTTGACCTAAAAAGTGTGAGGTACCCGCTTGTAGCGCCTTTCCGTCTTGCATTAACGCTTCGATACAATAGGTTTCCACCGCACCAGCAAAACGTTCAGAGGCAGTTTTTACCCCCCGAATGACCGGAACTGCCATCCAATTTTCCGCAAAATCAGCATAAACCTCCATCATGCGTTCTGCCTCTTCGATGGCCTCTTGTTGGGTAGCGTGGGCTGTATGCCCTTCTTGCCACAAAAATTCAGCGGTGCGCAAAAACAAGCGTGTGCGCATTTCCCAACGCACCACATTGGCCCACTGATTGATCAGAATAGGCAAATCTCTATACGATTGAATCCACCTGCGGTAGGTGTCCCAAATGATGGTCTCAGAAGTAGGTCGTACAATCAGCTCCTCCTCTAATTTGGCCTCTGGATCTACGATGATTCCGTTTCCGTCTGGATCATTTTTTAGCCGGTAATGCGTCACAACAGCACACTCCTTGGCAAATCCATCTACGTGACTCGCTTCTTTACTGAGGTAAGATTTTGGAATAAACAGAGGAAAATAAGCGTTTTCGTGACCAGTGTCTTTAAACATCTGATCCAAGGCAGCCTGCATTTTCTCCCAAATAGCGTACCCATAAGGCTTAATCACCATACATCCACGCACACCTGAATTTTCGGCCAAATCTGCTTTGACCACCAATTCATTGTACCATTTTGAATAGTCTTGGGAACGAGAAGTTAAATTTTTACTCATGACTTTACTTTGGCACAAAACTTGTAATTTTAAAGGCAAATAAGCCTTGCTCTATGGGCTGTTTGTTTTGTGAGGTACAAAATTACAGTTTTTTTGCAGGGGTTTAATATTCCAAGCCTATGAAATCACCTATATTTTCTTTGCTCCGTTCCAGTGCGCTTTTTTCTCTACTCGCACTTCTTTTTGGATCTTGCTCCGGCATGTTTCCCATTGTTTATTATTACGAGTCAAGTCCTACTGGTCAGTACAGACAAGGACAGCCTGCGGATGAATACAGTCAGTATTTCTCTGACAAAGCAGCTGAGTACAGTCAAATCTTGAATAGTGACCCACTTGATTTTGATGGTCAAAACGCTATTCCCTCAACGACTACTAACCAAAATAATTCATCGCTTACCATCAGTATTAATGCTGCTCCAGCTTGGTATGGAGGTTCCTCTTGGGTGCGCCCATGGAGAACCAGCAGTTGGATTTTTTATGATCCTTGGGACACATGGAGCTGGAACCGTTGGGGTTTTTACGATCCTTGGGGTTGGAACAATTGGGGCTATGGAGGTTGGAATAACTGGGGTTGGGGGTACAACAATTGGAACTACTGGGGTTGGAATAGTTGGGGACCAGCAGTCGCTTGGCGTCCCATTTACACCAATGGCTACAGCAGCTATCGATATCCAGAGGCGATTCGCGGTAGAAACAATATAGATCGTTCTAGATACAGAACGCAAAATAGCTACAGCAACTTGTATACAAGAAACAACACCAGTAGATCCAACAACAACTGGAGCAGAAGCTCATCAACCTACAGGACCTACCAACCGTTAACCGATCGATACAACAACAGCACGAGATACAACGAAACCAGAAGCAGCAACGCGCAAAGACAAAATTCATCGAATGGGCGATCTAGCTTACGCGAGATTATTCGCCAGTATAACTCAGGAAACAATGCGCCTACCCGAAACACCTATACAATAGATCAGGTTCCTGGGCGCAACAATGGTTCATCGACACCAAGCACACCGAGTTATCGTCGAGAGACCCCCGCCAGGTCTAGCGCCCCCACGAGAGTTTCTGCTCCTGTGCGTTCAGCGCCCACTAGATCTTCTGCTCCTGTGACGAGATCCTCTGCACCAGTTCGGGGAAGCCAGTCATCGGGCCGGCCCAACAACCAACAGTAATTAGGTAAACCCAAGCGCTTGCTTGGGTTTATTTTTGAAGTGTCTTTTGGCTAGAATCACTATCTTTGCGTTCTATTTGAATCAACGATTTATGAAGGATCAATCCCTTGGATTTAATGACCTAGACCGCACTGAAGAGGACCACATGAGTGCCAATGAGCAAACACCATTGAGGGAGGATGCATTTGCCTTGAGCGATGAAGAAAAAATAGAGCGCATCAAACAAAGTGTTTCCGATATATTATCCACTTTGGGGATGGATCTGACCGATGACAGCATTAAAGGCACCCCCAATCGCGTGGCTAAAATGTTTGTGAAAGAGATTTTTGGTGGACTAAATCCAATAAAAAAACCGAGCTCCTCTACTTTTGAGAATAAGTACAAATACGGGGAGATGTTGGTGGAGAAAAACATCACCTTATATTCTACCTGTGAGCACCATTTATTGCCCATCGTAGGTAAAGCTCACGTAGCGTACATCTCAAACGGCACTGTAGTTGGATTGTCTAAAATGAATCGCATAGTTGACTATTTTGCAAAAAGACCTCAGGTACAAGAGCGACTCAACATACAAATCGTTCGGGAATTACAGCAAGTATTAGGCACTGAAGATGTAGCTTGTGTGATAGATGCCAAACACCTATGTGTGAATTCCAGAGGTATTCGCGACATTGATTCCAGCACGGTAACCGCTGAATACGGGGGAGTGTTTAAACAACCCGATGTTCGTGATGAGTTCTTAAAATACCTTCAATTGCCTTCACTAGAACGCATATAATATGGCCTTGTACACCTCCAATTCACTTTATGTTACCAACTCACTCGGAGGACAAAAAGAGTTGTTCACGCCGATTCTTCCTGGATATGTAGGAATGTATGTATGCGGACCAACTGTCTACAGCCAAGTGCATTTGGGTAACTGCAGGACCTTTATGTCGTTTGACATGATCTACAGATACCTAAGACACTTGGGGTATAAAGTGCGCTATGTGCGCAATATCACCGATGCGGGACATTTGGAAAATGACCAAGACCAAGGAGAAGATAAAATTGCCAAAAAAGCGCGTTTAGAACAGTTAGAGCCGATGGAGGTAGTTCAGCGATACACGCTGGATTTTCATGCTACACTGCAACAATTCAACTTGTTACCGCCCAATATTGAACCCACAGCCACTGGGCATATTGTAGAGCAAATTGAAATTGTAAAAACCATACTCGCTGAAGGATGGGCCTATGAGGTAAATGGGTCTGTCTATTTTGATGTAGCTGCCTTTGACCAAAAACATCAATACGGAAAGCTTAGTGGGCGTAGACTGGAGCAAATGATGGCCAATACCCGAGACCTTGCCGGACAGGAGGAAAAACGAAATCCTTTTGATTTTGCCCTTTGGAAGAAAGCAGAACCCCAACATATCATGCGCTGGGCTTCGCCTTGGGGGGATGGATTTCCAGGATGGCACCTGGAGTGTACCGCCATGAGCACCAAATACCTGGGCACCCAATTTGATATACATGGGGGCGGTATGGACCTTAAGTTCCCTCACCACGAGTGTGAAATTGCTCAAGCAGAGGCGTGTAACCATACGTCTCCAGTCAATTATTGGCTACACGCCAATATGCTGACCCTCAACGGAAAAAAAATGGCCAAATCGACTGGGAATAATCTATTGCCTGGAGAAATTTTTTCTGGAGAAAATGCCCACCTATCAAAACCTTATGCGCCAACTGTAGTCCGATTTTTCATGATGCAAGCCCACTATACCTCTGTGCTT
>Ga0233451_10004452_pt1 | contig 11644 bp, 12 predicted proteins | sample 011ome_29_FD_183052 | JGI IMG/M metagenome (GOLD analysis project Ga0233451, IMG submission 183052) | Coastal salt marsh microbial communities from the Groves Creek Marsh, Skidaway Island, Georgia - 011504CT (spades assembly) | ecosystem: Environmental > Aquatic > Marine > Intertidal zone >...
AAAACCAGCCTCAAATGCTGATGGCCCAAAGTAGATTCCTTGGCTTAACATTTCATGGAAAAATGCATTAAATTTTTCACGATCTGATGCCATCACATCTTGAAATGAGTTGGGGGGTTGTTCGCTAAAATAGAGACCAAACATTCCGCCCACATTTCGAGCACAAAATTTAATTCCTAATTCTTTGGCAGCTTCAGTTAATCCGTCTGTCAGTTTTTTAGTTTGTAGAGTTAAAGATTCAAAAAAACCTTTAGCCTGAATCAACTCTAATGTTTTCAAGCCTGCTGCCACAGCCACAGGATTCCCAGATAATGTTCCAGCTTGATAAACTGGACCGAGAGGTGCAAGTTTTTGCATGATCTCTTTGCGCCCACCAAACGCTCCTACCGGTAAACCTCCTCCGATCACCTTACCTAAGGTGGTCATATCAGGGGTGATGCCAAAGAGCTCTTGCGCACCGCCTAGTGAGACTCTAAAACCAGTCATCACTTCATCAAAAATCAACACTGCTCCATGTTTTTCTGTGACACTTCGCAGCGTATTTAAAAATTCTTCCGATGGCACAATCAAATTCATATTTCCCACCACCGGCTCGAGGATGACGCAGGCAATGTCATCGCCTTGCTGATCAAATAGCTGTTGCAATTCTTCCACATTGTTATAGCTTAATGTTAAGGTATCTTTAGCGACATCAGCTGGTACCCCAGCAGAACTTGGTTGTCCAAAGGTGAGTGCGCCTGAACCTGCTTTGACAAGCAGGGCATCTGCATGACCGTGGTAGCAACCCTCAAACTTCACAATCTTATCTCGACCAGTAAAGCCACGCGCCACACGAATCGCACTCATGGTGGCCTCGGTCCCAGAGCTCACTAAGCGGACCTGTTCAATCGAGGGCACAATTTTAACGATCTCTTGGGCCATCTCTAATTCTCTAGCCGTGGGTGCTCCGAATGAGAGGCTATCTTTAGCAACGTCTTGGACTGCCTGAATGACCTCAGGGTGAGCATGTCCTAAAATCATCGGTCCCCAAGAATTGATGTAGTCAATATACTCCTTGCCATCCTCGTCCCATAACTTCGAGCCTTGAGCCGACTTGAAAAAAATGGGGGTGCCACCGACTGATCCAAATGCACGCACAGGGGAATTGACCCCACCCGGGATAAATTGCTGGGAATGTTCAAATAATTCTTTATTTCTGCTCATAGGTTTTTAAAATCTCGTTAAATGTATTCACCGTTTGGGTAATGTCTTGAGATGAAAATATCTCATTGACCACGGCGATTGAGTTTACGCCACAATCTAATACAGACCTGCAATTATCCAAATTTATCCCGCCAATTGCAACCACCGGTTTATTGGTCTGCGTCATGACTTTTTTTATAAATTCTGTGGATACATGGGGTGCGTTGGGTTTTGTGGATGAGGGAAAACAGGCCCCAAGAGCAATGTAGTCACATGCTTGGGATAACATCAACTTCACTCTTTCCACATCGTTATAACAGGAGATGCCGATGATTTTATCTGGTCCTAATATATAACGAACATCGTCGATTGTGCTGTCATCTTTACCTAAATGAACGCCATCTGCATCTAAAGTGTCACATAATGCAACATCATCATTGATGATAAAGGGCACCTTACGCTGATCACAAATGTCTTTAATTATTGAGGCCTGTTGCATTTTTAATTGCGCAGTTGCCACTTTATTACGGTACTGCAGTACAGATACCCCTGACTCAACTGCCTCTGTTACCTTATCAACTAACAGTGGTGTGTCGTCACAATCGGGGGTGATGGCATACAGGCCCTTAATGATGAGTGAGGTCGTCGTCACTGTCATCGAAGTCATTCATCCAAAAAAAACGATTAGGGGTCCTCTGTCCTCGGCCAGTTTGCATGGCTGAATCTAAGGCATGCCAGGTAAAATCTTGGCCCTCTTCAACGGCTTGTTTGAGAGACAAGCCTTGCGCCACATAGGCAGCAATAGCTGATGCCAGCGTACAACCTGAACCATGGTAATCATGAGGTAACCGCTTCCAGGCATAAGACTCGGTCTCGCCATCCGATAAATACAATCTATTCACCACATCATCGGTGGCTTCATCGGCACCGGTAATCAAGACATTTTCACAGCCACTGGCCAATAAGCGTTTTGCCGCCTCATCGATCGAGATGTCTTTTTTTAGATCATCTAACTTCACCAACTGTCTCGCCTCCATGCTATTTGGTGTGAGCAGTGTCACTCGGGGAAAAATGAGCTCGATCATAAGTTGACGCATCGACTCAGAGGTTAATTCATCTCCTCGGCCAGACGCCATAATCGGATCGAGCACCACCGGAATATTTGGGTATTCATTGAGTAATTTGGCAAGCACATGGATATTTTCTTCACTGGACAACATGCCACATTTTATCAACTCAACTTTGGAATCATCTAAAATAGTCTGAGCTTGCGCCTCCAATAACTTTTCATCCACCGGGTTCAAATGATATACACCCTTAGTATCTTGCACCGTTAATCCAGTGAGAGCCGATAGTGGATGGCAGCCCAAACTAGAAACTGTCTGAATATCAGCTTGCATTCCAGCACCACAAGTAGGATCTGAAGCTGAAAAGATTAGTATGTTGGGAGTAGGATCCATTATTTGATATCTTAATCCATCATGGTATTATTTAATAGTAATTATCAAGAGTGTCTTTAAGTTCGGAGGAGGTTTAAACAATGCTGAAACAAGGTTTTTCACTGATCGAATTATTAGTGGTTGTCGCAATTATTGGTATCCTGGCAGCCATTGGCACGATAGGTTATCAAAACTACATTGACGGCACTCGCATCTCTTCCGCAGACCAAGAAAGAAATCAAAAGGCAAGAAAATTAGAAAACGACATCATTGGTGCACAAACGGGGGTTATTTCTAATTATTCAAGTTGCTTTGATATGTTGGTAGATCAGGTTGCCGAATATAATACAGGAAATTCAAACAACCCTTATGATCCAAATTATACGGGACAAATTTTTGTGAACGGTCATACAGCGCCAAAAAATGGATCTAATCAGATTGAGCTAGATGCAGGCCAACAGATCATTATGTGCAGCACACCCTGTGCAGCCCCAGAGGCTGTAGAAATCAGAATGTGCTCATGCACAGATCAAAATGGATGTGTAACTTCTTTGGGGTCACCAGCTACTGTGGCTTGTCCTACCCCGGCAACAGTTTCATCATGTTAACTTTTTACTTTGGTTGAGGAAAGGAAATTAGATAATGAAATTCGCAAAACAACTTAAATATATTGCTTTAGGATCGGCACTCTTTATTGGCTTTCATTTAGCTGCAGATATTGAAGAGGATAGGACCAATTCAATTGGTAGTGGAGATTGGCAAACGGGGTTAGTTACGCCAAGTGATTCTGACGCAGATTCAGCTTGTAATGTTATTGCTGGCTTACCTTTCTCATGTACTCTTCCCACATCCGGTGGTGGTTCAGTAACCTGTTCACCAGTGACTATTCCAGGCGGCATGACCCTGTCCTCTGGATGCGTTCTGGCTGGATCTTCTCCAACAGATTTTTCTGTTGACGTCCAATTCGATGACGGCGTCAGTGATCCTGTTACAAAGACTATCAATCTCACAGCCGGACCAAATCAAAGTCCAACAGCAAGTGATCCCAGCGGATGCCCAGCAGCAAAAACAGGTATCGCATGGTCCTGTAATTTAGCTGGTTCGGCCACTGATCCAGAGGGTCAATCAATGACCTACTCAATTGGTTCGGGTGCACCATCATGGGCCTCTATCAGTGGTACCACTTTATCTGGAACACCGACAGCCTCTGGCGCAGTTGGCGTTGCTTATGACATCAGTGACGGTATCAATACCATCTCATACACATACAACATTAATATTGCCGTAGGAGCAGCTGATGCCCTTGAGGGTGATGACCCAGTATCAATAGCAACTTTAGATGATGCTGGTGTATCTTCGGCAATGACAACAGCGCTGAACTCAAACACATGTGGTGCAACAGGAGATCAAAGTTGTCTTACAGCATTCAATAACCAAAGATCATCTACAGCTTGTTCACTAGCAGGAGGAGCATCAGCCACAACATCACAGATGGAAGACTATATCGAATGTATTGTCTTTGAAACATATACAGCCGATGCCTCTAGTATTTCCACTACTCCTGCTGCAGAATCAGCCGCATCTGGATGTGGTCAATCGGTTAACGTTCCTCTTCCAGGGATGTGTGGTTACAGTGCGTGGACATGCCCCATTACTAACTTACCGACTGGCTGGGTGAATAACGGTCAAACTGTTACCATTCCAGACAGTGCAAGTACCCAAAATATAAATCTGATTGTTGAAATGAGACTGCAGAGTTGGACTAATCACCTGATCAAGACTGTATCGCAACCTGTTAACGTTGCTGCTGCCATTACGGGCGCCTCTAACGGTTATAAGTTGTTTACACACAGTAATGCCAGAGATTGGAATGTTTGGTCTGCTTATGATAGTTGCAAAGCCAAAGGTGGTAATTTAGCTACATTAACAGAAGCAGCGAACTCTGGTGTGCTAAACGGACAAAATCTATATTACGGTCAAAAAGAAGGTTCAACATCCAGACCTGCAGTGGTATATTGGAATGCATCAAGGTCTGGAACAAATTACAAAGCCGCTCAAGAAGGTGGCTCGCAAAAATACATCCAGTCGTCTGGAGGTGGAGATTACGTCTGTACAGCGATGGATAGATATACATGTGGGGGCTCTTATGCGGCATCTAAATACTATGTTTGTAAAGATTTACCATCATGTCCAGCAGACTAAATATATGATGAAATCATAAATCTTAGGTATTAAAATTTTTTTAAAAGGAGAAAATGATGAAGAAATTTTTATTAGCATTACTTTTAGCAGCGCCTATTGCCTATGCTGACGACTACCCAACATGCGATCCAGATGCAGCTGATCATGAAACATCCTGCCCAGTTTGCTTTGAAGCTGGAAATACAGCTATTGAAGATGCACCTGCAGAGGAACAAGTTGTTTGTGATACATCTGCTTAGTTAAGAATTTGTAAGATAAAAAACCCAATCTTAGCATTGGGTTTTTTATTGTCATAAATTTCTTATTTTTTAATATCTCATTAACATAAATACTATTAACTAATTATTTGGTAAAATTTTTTATTATATGGCTCGTCTAATCTTAATTTTCTTATTAATTGCTACTATTAATGGAACCTTTTGGATGAATAAAGAATTTGGGGAGGTGTACCCCTATGAGTTCTTCTTTCATATTTTTTATGGTGTTGGAAATCTTGCCACAATCAATGTATCACATTATCTGAGTTTTTTTACCCACACAGTAATCAATCCCTTGATTGCGTCTATATTTATTGCTGTGGTCTTAAAAACAGTTGATCATGCAAATCTACAGTCAACCTTTGTTATAAAGCTTACCAATGCAACTCAATTCTTGTTTTCAAAAAAAATTTTATTGCCCGCTCTTTTGTTTGCATTTATTTATCTGCTGTATTCAATTAATATTCACCTATTATTTTCAAAAGACTCCAAGACAGATTTTTTTGAAACACATTATTCCCAACCCAATTTAAAAGACATTGTTGGTCCAGAAATAAAGAAAAATTTAATTCTTATCTATGTAGAATCTCTGAGTGCGGAATATGAGAATATTAAACGATACCCAGAAAATCCATTAAAAGATTTAAAAATTAAAACTCAAAATAATTTCTCATTAAATTTTAAGCAAGGATTGACCAATCGATGGACACAAGCTGGTTTATTTGACTCCATGTGTGGTCTTCCATTAAAGATTAGCTTTGGTCGACGGTTTCGAGACAATCCTCGACTTACAAGATGGAATGAAAAAGCTAATCTCTTTTTTAAAGCTCAAAAATCACATCCTGACTTTGCCCCTAAAATTCTATGCCTTGGCAATGTCCTGAAAGACCATGGGTATCAAAATATTTTCATGGGTGGAGCTGACCTAAATTTCTCTGGAAAGGGTCAGTTTCTAAAACAGCACGGATACAATCATACTTTTGGTAAAGCCTATTGGGAAAGCATTGGTGAGGATCGTTTTAATGATTGGGGCTTGCCGGATGACCGTCTATTTTTTCATGCTAAAAATAAAATTTTAGAGCTTCATCAGTCTGAACAACCATTCAATTTTACGATGTTAACATTGAATCTGCACGAGCCCGAAGGATATACTGATCAAACATGCACGAGACGAGGTTATACCAATTATTTAGGCTTAGTGAAATGTACTAATGAATACCTTTCAAATTTTATTGATTTTTATTATGAAAATAAGCTGCATCATGATACAGATTTAGTTATTGTAGGTGATCATAACCCTCGAAGTAACATTAGTTTATTAGATGGCCAGGAAACAGATCAGTCCCTTATTTTCAATCGATTTATCAGCCGAATCAAACTAAACATAAATAGAGAATCCACATATCATTTTGGTCTGTACCCATCCATTCTCCATATGCTTGGCTTTAATTTCCCTAATAATAAATTAGGCCTTGAGGCCTCTTTTTTTGGTGAAGATCACACACCACCCTCTGCAAAAGTTTCAAACCTGAGTTCTCATGAGCTTTTAACATTGATTAATAATTACTCTTTATTCTATAGTAAGCTTATGTATAGCAATGAAGAATAAATTTAAAATTTTGGGTTGTTCAGGGAGTGTTGGCAAAGGAGGCTATACCACTTGCTTTCAGATTAATGACGATATTCTTATTGACTCTGGGTCTGGTTTGCTCGATCAAGACTTTGAAGATTTAAAAAAAATTAATAAAATTTTTTTAACTCATAGCCACCTTGATCACATTTTGGGCATCCCGTTACTAGCAGATTTGGTTGGTAATTATCGCGATCGACCGATTGAAGTTTTTGGCAGCAACGACACCATCATTAATATTAAAAAAAATATTTTTAATGGGGTGATCTGGCCAGACTTCTCAGTCATTCCAACCGAGTCGAAACCTTACCTGAAATTTTCAAGCATTAACACTGAAATACCCAAAGCCGTTGATCAATTTAAGATCACGCCGTTTTATGTCAATCATACGGTACGGTGTTTCGGCTATAAAATTGAATCTCATGATCAGGCCATTATATTTTCGGGTGACACTGGGCCGTCAGATAATTTAATTCGCATGATTAATGAGACCAAGAACTTAGCTGCGGTTATCATTGATGTTTCATTTCAAGATAAGCGACAGAATATTGCCGACCTATCAAGACACTTTACACCACAAAGTTTAGCTAAAAACGTTAAGGCCATTAAGGATAAACAAACTATCTTTATTACTCACCAAAAACCGGGGTGTGAAGAAAATATTCTCAAAGAGATTAAGGATCATAAGATCAAACATGACATTAAGATCCTCGAGCGGGGGTTAGAAATTAATTTCTAGGGAGTATCACCAAGAGCGTTGCATCGTCATGGAGCTGAATAACGTCCTTTTGTAAGAAACGACTTATTTGCTCATAACGTTGTGGTGCGCTCATCCCATCTTGATTTTTTGCCATCTGCGCCAATCCCTTAGAGTCGATTTCTTTGCCATTAATTTTTGCTTCTGTAATTCCATCAGTCGAAACATACACAGAGGAGCTGTCATTAATGGTGATGACTTGATTGGATGGATTAAAAGCCTCGTCATTAACGATACCAACCGGTGGAGCGCTTGATCCATACTCACGATACTTTCCATTAGCATAATGTAAGACCGGATTATGCCCACAATTAACGAATTGCAAATCATTCCCGTCGAGCCAGCCCATGACACAGGTCGCAAAGCGATCATCGGTCCCTTGGCCATAGATTTCTTTGTTCATTTTTTTTGCAATGTGGCTGGCATCCCATTCCTCTTTAGCAAAAAGTCTAAATAGAGACATACAGCGTGACATCAAAATAGTCGCCGGCACCCCTTTACCAGACACATCTCCTTGAATAAAAGCGATTCTGCCATTCACCTCAAAATAATCTATAAAGTCACCAGACAGCTCTCGGTATGGCTGAACACCTCCAGAAATAAATTCATAGGCATCAATTTTAGGGAATAAGACTGATTGTGCGATCTTAGCGTCAGCAATATCTTTTTCAATCAACTTATCCAGCACTGCCTTCTCAGTCAGTTCAATATTTTTTAAGATGATGCCCAGGTTTAATGCTAATAATTCAAAATATTCCAAGTCATCTGAATTAAAAAAACCTGTATCAGTATTCTTATTCAGTGCCTGCAGGCAACCATACACGTTCCCGTCAAACTCCACTGGGACAGTCATCAAGGACTTGGTCACAAATCCTGTTTTTTCATCAACCTTGCTTAGATGAGATGCATCTTTTTTAACGTCCTCAATCAATTTACTATGGTGATCGGTAAATACCTCGCCAACAATCCCCTGGCTTGATGGAATTGACAGTCCTGTGATATCCACTGGACCAATGCAAGTTTCACACACAAGCTTATCGACTTCTTTTTTATGAACAAAGAATGAGGCCGCCTCAGCATCAATGAGAGTTGAGATTTCTGCCAGCACATTTTTTAACGTGATCGAGATCTTGGAGTCTGCTGAGAACTGATTCAGCATGGACGTTAAGATGTTTATTAAATTTTTATTTTTCATTGTTGTAAGCTAATTATACAACTGGTTTCATGACCCTGGTCTGTGTGCTTCACATCATAGCGAGAACAAATCTTTTTGATCACGTTGAGGCCTATTTGCCCGTCCTCAGATGGCTTATATTCTTTTTTTAAAAAAGACAGGTCAGCATGCGGTGCATGATCATTAATCTTAAATATGACCCGATCTTGATATACATCCATTGCCATTGTAATCGGTTTATCATCCTGCATTTGATAGGCATGCCGATAGATATTTTGAATCACCTCATTGATGACGATCACAATCTCGTCTAAATTAAGAATGTTGTTCGAGAGATTGGCTAACAGATGCTCCCGCACATCCGCTAACAATTTTTTTTGGGTGTAAAAAATTTTTTCCATAAAAAAAGCCACACTTCAAAAAGTGTGGCTTTTTAATTAACACATCAAATTATGATGAGATGTTATCTAATGACACTGTGTCAGCAGTTGTAAGTGACTGTGAGTTAACGTCACCAGTACAAACCTCAACAGTCGCGTCACCTGAGGCAAATGTAACCTGAATTTGACCACGGGTACCCTGGTCACATGTGATTGAAGCTGCTACTGTAACAGGATCGTCTGTTGCATCATATGGGTTAGCAAAATCACCTTCATCACGGATTGTAGTAACACAATCTAATGCTGAGTCTGTTGATGCGCAATTGTTACCTACACCAGCTGAGATTGCAAGGTCTTGCGCCCGCAGAGCCTTTGCTAATGTTTGAGCGTTTGTAATCGCGACACGCTCTTTGGTACCGTCAATATAGTTCTGATAACCCACTGTACCCACAGCAGCCAAAATACCGATAATTGCGACCACCACTAATAATTCAATTAGCGAGAAGCCTTGTTTCATTGTTTTCATATATCCTCCAAATTACTCAAAAGTTCCTGGTTTAAATTCAAAATCATCTGACTTTGAATCGCCAGAATCATCTCCTCTTTGCGAATTTTCACCTGATTTTTCTTTATTGTCAACCACTTGCTGCTCATCTGCCCCATTAGACTCCTCATCAAAGTCCATAGTAAAGTCATCTTCTTTAGAGGTATCTTCAGAAAAATCTAAATTTGGCTCACTATCCTCATCAGTATCAGTATCAGTATCAGTATCAGTATCTGGTAAATTTAACTCAATCTCATCGTCATTATCATCAGCAAGATCCATCTCCATGCCACCATCGGCAGGTGCAATGCCTTCTGGCTGAACATCGCCACTGTCATCAGTAGCGTCATCTGTCGGTGCCTCAGGGCTAGATACCGCAGGAAGAGTAAATACAGCACCAAGACCTGCCATCTCAATAATTTTTTTTGCTGAACTGGAGATGGAAGCAATTTCAAACACCATCTGGTTTTCTTCTGCGACACGTTTAGCAAATAAAAGAAGTGCTACTGCTGAAGAATCCATATACTCGGTGTCTCCACACTCAATGACTAGCCTCTTAAATCCTGCCTTTGGCTCATTTTTTAAGAGATCTTTAACATTTGAAGTTTCGGACAGATCCACCGTACCCGAGAGTGTCAGGGTAAATGCATCACCAGCGGTTTGTAAATCATAAGCCATGTTAGTTTATCCTCTATTCTATCGATTCAATCAGGCCCTTGCCTAATAAAATTTCTTTATATTTCTCCATTAACATCATACCGTCTTTAGCTCCGGTCTGCATCATGTTGGCAATCTGTGAAATTTTCTTCTCCCGGATCAAGTTAGCCACCGCCGGGGTATTCACCATCACCTCAAAGGCTCCAATCCGACCGCCCCCTTTTTTTTGCATCAACTGCTGGGTCATCACTAGCCTGAGTGATAAGGATAACTGCGCCTGGGCCTTGCTCTGCTCCTCTGGAGGGAATGCGTCAACCAAACGGTTAATAGTCTCGGGCGCACCGTTGGTGTGTAGCGTGCCAAAAACCAAGTGGCCTGTCTCTGCCGCAGTCAGTGCCATAGAGATGGTCTCGTAGTCCCTCAACTCGCCCATAAGAATAATATCAGGGTCCTGTCTCAATGCTCCCTTGAGGGCTGAGGCAAAGGTATCGGTATCCTTGCCCACCTCTCGTTGCACGATCAGAGATTTAATATTTTGATGTGTGAATTCAATCGGGTCCTCCACGGTGATGATATTTTCTGCCCGTGTTCTATTAATCTTATCGATCATGGCCGCCAGGGAGGTGGACTTACCAGAACCCGTTGCACCGGTCACCAATACCAGCCCGTCTCGTAACTCTAGGGTCTGATGAACAGCTGGAGGTAAGCCCAACATATCAATGTTCGGCACCTCAGAGACAATCACCCTTAATACCAAACCCGTACCAGAAATTGTCCCCAAAGCTGAGGCTCTGAATCGCGTGTCTTTAATTACAAACGCGAAGTCTAGGTCTTTGTGTTCTCGGAAGCGCTGATACCAATCCTCAGGTACCTCCGAGCTGATCAAGTCCTGAAGATCATCCTCGGTAATCATTTTATCTTCAAACATTTTCAGTTGGCCGTGCACCCTTACCGTCAATGGCTTTCCGGCATGCAGGTGAAAGTCAGAGACCCTTTCTGCTTGCAGTGTATCGTAAATATAATCGTATAGAGGGTTATTTTCGCTCATTCAAACATCCTTCAATCAGTCAAAAGCATTATGCAAATGCATCGCCCGCACTAAATATTGGTAAGTATAAGGCTACCACCATGACCCCAATCATGCCACCCACGAATACAATCATGATCGGTTCAATAATAGTAGTTAGTCCCGACACAACCGTCTCAAATTCTTCTTGATAGTAACGGGCAATTGATGCCAGCATCTCGTCCATATTACCAGTCCGCTCTCCAACTTTGATCAATTGTGATAGTTCCATTGGAAAGGTGGCTGATTCCTCAGCAAATAATTCAGAGAGGTCGGCACCGGTGACCACCCTGTCATTAATTCTTTCCATCGATTCAATAAATTTAGTGTTGGTAGTGGCGTTGGTGGCCACCTTT
>Ga0233451_10004454_pt1 | contig 11639 bp, 12 predicted proteins | sample 011ome_29_FD_183052 | JGI IMG/M metagenome (GOLD analysis project Ga0233451, IMG submission 183052) | Coastal salt marsh microbial communities from the Groves Creek Marsh, Skidaway Island, Georgia - 011504CT (spades assembly) | ecosystem: Environmental > Aquatic > Marine > Intertidal zone >...
GAGGATCCTTGTATGAGAAAAACGGTATGCCAAAAAACAATACGAAATGTCCAACTATCGAAAGTAGCAGGGCAGCAAGAAAAATTCGTAATGATTTAATTTTGGGAAAGTGAAGATCACTACCCCGCCCTCTTTTTAGACTCAGGACAAGCCCTCCAAAAGGCGGCTAGTTTTAGGGAGGTTGGCCGCTAAAAAATCCATTTGATCGGCCAAAATATTACGCCCCTTAAGAATCATGTCTTCATAGAGGCTTGGTAAATAGGGTGTGTACAACAAGCCCATTCCGGCTTGCTCTGGGGTTCGATTACCTTTACGTTGATTGCATGGCCTGCAGGAAATTACTAAATTCATCCAGCTATATTGACCACCACGACTATTGGGAATGATGTGCTCTGCTTCTGCATGGTTTTCATGAATGGCATCACCGCAATAGGCACATAGTCCTTTGTCCCGTTTATAGAGCTTATGTTTAGTTATAACAGGCACAACATCAAAGAGATTAATTTTTGCGCTACCTTTAACCGCAATGATAGAGTGAAGCTCAATGACGGATTGTTTACCAGTCGCGCGAGAAATGCCGCCGCGCATTTTGAATATGGGATCGCCTAAAGTCCATAAGACGCTGCTATCAGCATATTGCTTCGTAGCCTCTTCTGGGTTGACCCAACCCTGGGGAATTCCACCTGCGTCTAATTTCAAGATGCTCAGCACAAACTCTCCTTTCTAGACCGCATCGAGTGGATAGCGGTCGTTTGGATCATCTTACAGAAGAAGATAGCTGCGATCAATAAACCTATTTGGCTATGAACTTCAATACCTTTGGTAAATGTTCTGGGTAATCTGCAATTCCATGGTCACTACCCTCAAGCACTAGTTGCTCGGCACCCTTATAAAAATCGACCATCTCATGCCAATCAAGAAGCTCATCTCCTTTGGCTGCCATTAAGAAATAGCGGGAAGGATCGGTGATTGACTCTACCTGCAGGGCTTTTAATTCATCAATATATTCTGGCCGAAAATCGTATGGCTCATCAGTATCGTAAGAAGTAAGCATGCCTACATGTGCTGCCAACTCTCTGGGGGCTCTAACGGCGGGATTCAGCGCGACAGCCTTACATCCATACTTCTCTGCCAAGTAATTTGCATAGTAGCCACCCAAAGAAGAGCCAATTACCACCAAACGATCATGTTGAGATCTTGTAATGTGCGAATTAACCATATCCATGCTTACCTTAGGTGAAGCTACAAGCTGAGGGCAATACCACTCAATGGGATATTCTGAAGTAGACAAGGATTTAATTGCGTCGCCCGTCATTACAGCCTTACTTGAGCGCGGTGAAGAGCGAAAGCCGTGAAGGTAAACGATTAAGGTTGAAGACATATGTAAATCCTAGGGTGTATTGATTAATTTCATTTAATTGAGTGCTTTGATCCAGCCCAGCCCTGACTCGGTCTGATTTGCTGGCTTGTATTCGCAACCTATCCAACCTGTATAGCCAATTCTATCGATCAACTTAAATAAGTGTGCGTAATTAATTTCACCTGTACCAGGCTCGTTCCGACCTGGATTATCAGCCAGCTGAATATGGGCAATCTTAGAAATATTTTTCTCTAGCGTTTTACTCAGCTCACCTTCCATGCGTTGCGCATGATAGATATCATATTGGATATATAAATTATCAGAACCAACTTCATTCAGGATATCTAATGCCTGCTCAGTTTTTGATAAATAAAATCCGGGAATATCAAAACTATTAATTGGCTCAATAAGTAATCTAATATTGAATTTTTTAAGCTCCGCTGCAGCGTATTTTAAGTTTGCAATAAATGTTTTTCGCAGTAATCCCGGCTCAATTCCTTCGGGAGTTTTTCCCGCTAAACAATTCAGTTGGTTTACGCCAAGCACTGTTGCATATTCAATTGCCTTTGTAACGCTCGCCCGGAATTCCTCTATACGATCTGGCAAACAAGCTATACCACGCTCTCCTGCATCCCAGTCTCCTGCCGGCAGATTATGAAGAACCAGGCGAAGATGATTTTGATCTAGCTGTTGGCGAATCTCATTTGGGGAGTATGCATAAGGAAAAAGAAATTCCACTGCCTGAAATCCCGATTTAGCGGCTTTCTCAAAGCGCTCAATAAAAGGATACTCATTAAATAGCATGGTCAGATTGGCTGCAAACTGGGGCATTTCACATCCTTTAGAGTGAATTAACGTACTGGTTGATCTTAACAAACCCTCAGGCGGCTTGGTCTTGCAGAGGTATGAGCCCATTTATGGGTCTCATTGGCTTACAAATAGGCTAAGATTGAATTTAGTAGTTATTTAAATAAGGAAAACTAATATGAAATTTGCTCCGATTGCCATGATGCTTGCTGTGTTTTTCGCAGGAACAACGGCAGTTAACGCCCAGTCCCCATCCGCAACTGGTGCCGCTAAGCCAGTTGTAATCGATGCTGCTGTTACTGATAATGTCTATCAGCTATATGAAGGTGAAGTTGTTAAGGTTGATAAGAAAACACGTACCATTACCTTCAAAAATAAAGAGGGTGAGTCTAAATTTGTAGCCGGTCCGGATATTAAGAATTTTGATCAGATCAAAAAAGGTGACCGCGTTAACGTTAACTACGAGTTAGCGGTTGCTATTGAGTTGATTAAAACCAAGAGCGATGGCGTACGTTCTAAGACTGAGACAAATGCAGTAACAAAATCTAAATCAACTGAAAAACCCTCTGAGACGATTACGAACAAGACAACCATCATCGCCGATATTGTTGAAGTCAATCGTGAGAAGAAATTGGTTTCTGTGAAGGGTCCAAGCGGTAAGATTACTACCGTTACCGTAAAGAACCCTGCTCTACTGGCAGATGTTCAGGTGGGCGAACAGGTTAAAGTGATTTACTTTGATGCAATGGCTGCTTCCATTACCACTCCTAAGAAGTAAGCTCGACCTTTCATTCTTTGATTAACTCAAAGAATTGAAGTAATAAAAAAAGCCCCCTATTAAGGGGGCTTTTTAATTGTCTTGGCGGAACGGACGGGACTCGAACCCGCGACCCTCGGCGTGACAGGCCGATATTCTAACCAACTGAACTACCGCTCCAAAATACATCGAGTAACTCAACATCATACATCTTTACAGCTGCCAGAAGAATCTGGCGTCCCCAGGGGGATTCGAACCCCCGTACTCACCGTGAAAGGGTGATGTCCTAGGCCTCTAGACGATGGGGACCTGGACTACAACAAACTACTATTTTAAATGCTTGGTGGAGATAAGCGGGATCGAACCGCTGACCTCTTGCATGCCATGCAAGCGCTCTCCCAGCTGAGCTATACCCCCGAAATCTCGCAATAAAACTACAAGACATTCAAAACAATCCAAGATTTTATCCTATTTTTGTGCAGGTGCGCAAATTCTCTATTGGATGACCTTGGAGAGCCTTTGGATAGCCTCTTCCTTACCCAATACGACCAGCACAGAATCAATTGCTGGGGTTTGGGTGGTGGCAAATAAAGCGTATCTAACAGGCATTGCCAAGGCCGGCATTTTGAGTTGATGCTGTGCTAAAACTTGCTTAAATGCAGCGGCATACCCCTCTTTTGTAGGCTCTGCCGATGAAATAGCAATTACCAAATCTTTTAGTGCTGGAACTACAGATTCAGAGATATTTTCTTTGATTTGATCTGCGCTTAAATCGGGAGCTGGCAAATAAAACAGCTTTGCACCCTCTGCAATTTCAATCAAAGTATTCGCGCGATCTTTTAGTAAACCCACTACTTTTACAAAATCTGGCCCTGATTCAGTATCGATACCTAAGTCATGAGCAAAAGGTTTTGTGGCTGCTGCCAATTTCTCGGGATCTGCATTCTGAATGTATTGATGATTTAGCCAAAGTAATTTTTCTGGGTTATGTTGCGCCGGTGAGCGTCCCAAACTTTCTAAATCAAACCAGCCAACAAATTGCTCTTTAGTGAAGACTTCAGCATCGCCATGCGACCATCCGAGGCGCGCTAAATAATTAAGGATAGCTTCGGGTAAATAGCCCGCTTTCTGATAATCGCGAACACTCATTGCACCATTTCGTTTGCTCATCTTCTCACCTGAATCATTCAGAACTGTTGGCAAATGAGCGTAAACAGGCGGCGTACCACCTAGCGCCTTCATAATATTGATCTGCCTAGGAGTGTTATTAACGTGATCATCGCCGCGAATAACGTGAGTAATCTTCATATCCATGTCATCAATCACAACACAGAAATTGTAGGTTGGTGTTCCATCAGGCCTTGCAATCACTAAGTCGTCTAACTCATCATTGCTAATCTCAATTTGACCTTTAACTGCATCATTCCAAATCACTGAGCCGCCAATAGGATTTTTAAAACGAATAACAGGATTCACACCCTCTGGCACAGGAGGCAATGTTTTGCCAGGCTCAGGCCTCCACAGACCGTTGTAACGAGGCTTTTCTTTATTAGCCATTTGTTGGTCGCGCAATTGGTTAAGCTCTTCCTCGCTCATATAGCATGGGTAAGCCAGCCCAGATTCGAGCATCTGCTTTACAACTTCGCGATACCGATCAATCCTCTGCATCTGATAAATCGGACCCTCATCTAAATCCAGGCCTAACCAGGCCATGCCTTCGATAATGACATCTACAGCCTCTTGAGTGGAGCGCTCAAGGTCTGTGTCTTCAATCCGAAGAATGAAGTCTCCTTTATTGTGGCGCGCAAAAGCCCATGGATAGAGCGCGCTACGAAGATTTCCCAGATGAATGAAGCCCGTGGGACTAGGGGCGAAACGTGTACGTATATGCATAAATCACATTATCTCAGGTCGTGCTTCATATGACTAAATGCCAAAAAAAGTGGATACTTTGCCCTATGAATGAATTACTTGTATTTATGTGTGATGGCGCCCCAGTTAGGGGAGAAATTGTCTCTATTGGTAGCGCTTGGCAGGCTGTTTTAGAGCGCCGTAATGACCCGCCAGCTGTCCGTCGAATACTGGGGGATTTCGTGGGTGCTGCCACCTTGTTAAGCGCCAGCCTTAAGTTTGATGGCACCCTCATTATTCAAGCCCAAAGCAAGGGCCCTATCCAGCTTTTGGTAGTTGAATGTAAATCAGATTTATCCATGAGGGCTACAGTGAAATTGTCTGTAGATCCTTCCGAAATTGCGCCTGATGCAAGCCTGGCAGAACTTTTGGACGTCAGTCAGAGTGGCAGACTCGTAATTACTCTAGACCCCTCCGATCGAGAACCTGGCCAAGCTCCCTATCAAGGTATTGTGGCCTTACAAGACCATCAAGGCGCGGTCATAAAGCCAGTTTCTAGTGCTGCGGAAGCGATTGCACTCTACATGCAAAATTCTGAGCAGTTGGATACAAAGATTTGGCTTGCGTCTAGCGATACCCAGGTAGGCGGCTTACTACTTCAACGCTTACCGAATTCGGGTGGACATGCTCACCTGGATCCTCAGGTTGCTGAGGAAGGATGGTCTCGTATTCAAACCCTTGGTGAAACAATTACTAATGAAGAGTTGTTAACGCTTCCGCCAGAGACTATTTTGAGACGTCTCTTTCTGGAAGAGTCTGCTGAAAACGGTGTACGCAGCTTCCCTGCCCGCACTATTCGGTTTTCATGCAGATGCTCGCGCAATAAGGTGGCAGACATCTTGCGTATGCTTGGTGAAGAAGAAGTTCAGAGCATTCTTGAGGAACAAGGCGCTGTTGAAACTGTGTGTGATTTTTGCGCAAAGCCTTATCGCTTTGATGCAGTTGATTGTCTGCAGGTATTTAAAACGGATTTATTGAGCGATGCTACAAGACCACCTTCTAGTGGCCACTGAGAAATACTTCGACTTACTGTTTTGTAGCCTTAGTGTCGGCTGATTTGTCTGCTGGCAGAATTTGCACAAAGAACTCGCCCTCTTTGATGAGGCCATGCTCAACACGGGCACGTTCTTCAATTGCCCGGGTGCCATCCTTTAAATCCTTTACATCGCCAGCAAGCTTTGCGTTGCGTAAAGCCAAGAGGCTATTTTTAGCCTCTTGAAGCTCTACTTGCCGTTCCATCTCATGCACTTTGAGCCACCCACCCTTACCCAACCAAAGCGGGTACTGGATTGCTATTAGCAATACCAGCATGGAGTAGATAACAATACGCATCGCTTTTAGAACTTAAGATTAACGCTTAAGGTTATAAAAGACTGACTTACCTGGGTAAGTAGCCACATCGCCCAAATCTTCTTCAATACGCAAGAGTTGGTTATATTTTGCAATGCGATCTGAGCGAGACAGTGAACCAGTTTTAATCTGGCCAGCATTTGTTCCAACTGCAATGTCAGCAATAGTGCTGTCTTCAGTTTCACCAGAGCGATGTGAAATCACTGCAGTGTAATTTGCGCGTTTAGCCATTTCGATGGCTGCAAATGTTTCTGTCAACGTACCGATTTGGTTAATCTTAATCAAGATTGAGTTAGCAATGCCCTTCTCAATGCCTTCTTTCAAGATACGTGTATTGGTAACAAATAAATCATCACCAACCAGCTGAATCTTCTTGCCGAGTTTTTTAGTGATATCTGCCCAACCATCCCAATCGCTCTCATGCATACCATCCTCAATCGAAACGATTGGGAATTGATCTGCCAAGTTACCTAGATAGTCTGAGAACTCGCTCGAGCTTAGCTGCAAGCCTTCCCCAGCCAAATGATACTTACCGTCTTTATAGAATTCGCTAGCAGCACAATCAAGAGCCAATAGAACGTCTTCGCCAGCTTGGTAACCTGCGCCTTCAATGGCTTTCATAATCGTTTGTAAGCACTCATGATTGCTCTTAAAGTTTGGAGCAAAGCCACCTTCATCACCAACCGTGGTTGGCATACCCTGCGCACCTAAGATCTTTTTAAGCTCATGGAAAATCTCAGCGCCACAGCGCAAAGCATCACGGAAATTTTCGGCGCCAACTGGCATCACCATGAATTCTTGAATATCTAAACTGTTGTTAGCATGAGCGCCGCCATTGACGATATTCATCATTGGTACTGGCAACTGCATGCCACCTGAGCCACCAAAATAGCGATATAAAGGCAATCCAGCCTCTTCAGCAGCGGCTCTAGCAACTGCCATTGATACGGCCAAGGTTGCATTGGCACCTAAGCGTGCTTTGTTGTGTGTGCCATCTAGCTCAATCAGAGTGCGATCCAAGAAAGCTTGTTCACTTGCATCCAAACCTAGAATGGATTCAGCAATTTCAATATTGATGTTTTGAACAGCTTTTAGAACACCTTTGCCTAAGTAGCGAGCCTTATCGCCATCACGCAACTCAATTGCTTCACGTGAACCTGTGGATGCGCCCGAAGGGACGGCCGCACGACCCATAACACCAGACTCAAGTAAAACGTCGCACTCAACCGTTGGATTGCCGCGGGAATCTAGAACTTCTCTACCGATGATGTCAACAATGGCGCTCATGCACCTTCTCCTTAAAACAATATGAAATGGGTTTAACGAATCTACTAAAAGTTACTTAAAGCTGTCTTCTAAAAAATTTCCGGTTGATTTAACAACGTCATCAAGCGCGACCAATGATGCAAGTAACTCATTCATGCGATCGAGTGGCACAGCATTGGGACCGTCAGATAATGCCTTGGCAGGATCTGGATGTGTTTCCATAAAAAGCCCGCTGATACCAACAGCAACCGCAGCGCGAGCTAGAACTGGGACGAATTCTCGTTGACCGCCACTAGAGCTTCCTTGGCCGCCTGGCAACTGAACTGAATGCGTTGCATCAAAAACTACTGGCGCCTTAGATTCGCGCAAAATTGCCAAGCTGCGCATATCAGAAACGAGGTTGTTGTATCCAAAAGATGCGCCACGTTCACAAACCATAAATTGGTCTGGTAGGTTTTTTTCTAATGCTGCAGCGCGAGCTTTTTCAATCACATTCAACATCTCATGCGGAGAGAGGAATTGCCCTTTTTTGAAATTCACTGGCTTGCCACTCTGAGCACAGGCGCGAATGAAATCAGTTTGTCTACAAAGAAACGCCGGTGTCTGCAATACATCTACAACACTGGCAACAGCCTCAATTTCACTGATGTCATGAACATCCGTCAGAACAGATACACCAACCTGTTTCTTTACCTTGGCCAAAATCTCAAGGCCCTTTTCCATCCCCAAACCGCGGAACGATGTGCCAGATGAGCGATTGGCTTTATCAAATGAAGATTTATAGATAAATGGAATCTTCAAAGCAGCAGTGATTTCTTTCAATTGGCCGGCAATATCAATAGCAGATTGCTCTGACTCAATTACACAAGGACCAGCAATTAAAAAGAAGCGACGATCTAAACCCACGTCATAGCCGCATAGCTTAAATGTGCTCATATTTTTCCTTTATGCCGCCTGCTTTGCAGTGAGCTCTTGATGCACTAATGCAGCGCTGATGAAGGCTGAAAATAATGGATGCCCATCACGTGGAGTCGAGGTAAATTCTGGGTGGAACTGCACCCCAAAGAACCAAGGGTGAATTGATGCTGGTAACTCCATCATCTCTGGCAACTCTTCATTTGGAGTTCTGGCAGAAATAATTAAGCCAGACTGCTCCAATTGTGGAACGTAGGTGTTGTTTACTTCATAGCGATGGCGATGACGTTCATTCACTTCAGCACCATAAATACGATGAGCTAAAGTACCTACTTTTACAGGGCAACGCTGTGAGCCCAGGCGCATAGTGCCGCCTAGATCAGAGTCATTCGTACGCTTCTCAACACGCCCTTCCCTATCAAGCCACTCAGTAATAAGGGCGACAACAGGTTGCTCGGCTTGTGAATCAAATTCGGTACTGTTAGCCTTAGTAAGATTGGCAACATGGCGAGCAAATTCAATCACAGCCAGCTGCATGCCCAAACAAATACCTAAATATGGGACATTGTTTTCACGGGCATAACGAATGGCAGCAATCTTGCCTTCTGTGCCCCGCTTACCAAAACCACCTGGAACCAATATGGCATCAAGATCTCGTAAACAATCAACACCATCTTTTTCGATGTCTTCAGAATCAATGTAATTGATATTAACGCGTGTATGAGTATGAATGCCAGCATGACGTAATGCTTCAATCAGAGACTTGTAAGACTCCGTTAACTCTACATACTTGCCGACCATGCCGATAGTCACTTCATGTTTAGGATTGGCTAACTCATAAACTAAATTTGCCCATACAGAAAGATCGGCAGGCTTTGCCTTGAGATCTAATTGACGGCAAATCAAGTCATCCATTCCCTGTGCATGCAGCATTTCAGGAATTTTATAAATCGTATCTACATCCCATACAGAAATAACGGCCTCTTCACGGACGTTTGAGAATAGTGAAATCTTCGAGCGTTCATCCTCCGGAATCGGGCGATCAGCACGACAGAGCAATACAGTTGGCATGATGCCAATCTCGCGTAACTTTTGTACTGAGTGTTGTGTAGGCTTAGTTTTTAGCTCGCCAGCACTGTTGATATAAGGCACTAGAGTCAAATGAACAAAGGCGCAGTCATGAAGAGGCAAACGCAAGCTCATCTGCCTTGCAGCCTCTAGAAATGGTAGGGACTCAATGTCGCCAACGGTGCCACCAATTTCACAAATAGCAACATCTGCCTTACCGTCGTGACTTGCTTTAGCGCCACGCTCTACAAATGCTTGAATCTCATTGGTGATGTGCGGAATAACTTGAACTGTTTTACCCAGGTATTCACCGCGACGCTCTTTGCTAATCACGGACTCATAAATCTGTCCGGTAGTGAAGTTATTGCTTTTACGCATCTTTGCAGATACGAAGCGCTCATAGTGACCTAAATCTAAGTCGGTTTCTGCGCCATCTTCAGTAACAAAAACTTCACCGTGTTGGAGTGGGCTCATGGTGCCCGGGTCAACGTTGATATAGGGGTCTAATTTTAGGAGGGTGACTTTCAGGCCGCGGGATTCGAGAATCGCGGCAAGCGAGGCAGCTGCGATTCCTTTCCCTAAAGAAGAAACCACACCACCAGTGACAAAAACGTATTTGGTCATCGCTTAAGCTCTGTTGGAAAAAGTAATTATAACGATAGAGGGTCACCCAGGACAAAACTGAAAATCTGTAATATGGGGTTTCTTTTAAAAATTAGCCCATTTTTAGATCGTATGCGCCTTCTATTCGCCGTATTGCTTACCCTCCTCTCCCTTTTCTATTTTTTACCTTTTGCCATCGCATTTAACAAGAAAAGAGCGAATTCTGGCGCCATCTTTGCCTTGAATCTGTTCCTTGGTTGGTCTCTTATTGGCTGGGTAGTTGCCTTAGTTTGGGCTATGAAGGAAGAGAAAGTCCTTTGAGGCTGAGTCGAATAACCCCACGTCAAGCTCATGAAATAGAGGATTTCTCTCGGAAAAACCCTTATTTTTTCAATGATTGAGCATTTTCAGGGCAAATTTGCCCTTTAAAGTCTTATATAAGACTTAAATAAGTAACTATAATTAGCTTAATCGGGAGAGAATTCCCTTTTGGCCTTTCTATTGACCACTTTTACCTCATAGGAAACACAATGTTAGAAGCCTATAACGCCCAAGTTGCTGAACGTGCCGCCCTTGGCATCCCCGCACTACCTTTAACCAAAGATCAGACTGCTGAATTGGTTAAATTGCTAAAAAATCCACCAGCCGGCAAAGAGGCTGAGCTTGTAGAGTTAATTACAAACCGCGTTCCTGCTGGCGTTGACGAAGCTGCAAAAGTAAAAGCTGAGTTTTTAGATACGATCGCTAAAGGAACAGATAAATCTCCTTTAATTTCACGAGTCAAAGCTACTGAATTGTTGGGTACCATGCTAGGCGGCTACAACATTAAACCGCTAGTTGAGTTATTAAGTGATGCTGAATGTGGCGCCGCTGCAGCTGCTGCACTCAAGAAAACTTTATTGATGTTTGACTACTTCCATGACGTTCAAGAGTTGGCGGAAAAAGGCAATGCTAATGCCAAGTCAGTATTGCAAAGCTGGGCTGATGCCGAATGGTTTACTAGCCGTCCTGCCGTTCCAGAAAGCATGAAGCTCACTGTATTTAAAGTGACTGGCGAAACAAATACTGATGATCTATCACCTGCTCCTGATGCATGGAGCCGCCCCGATATTCCTTTGCATGCAACAGTGATGTTGAAGAACCCACGTCCAGGTATTGAGCCGGATGAAACTGGTGTTCGTGGTCCAATGAAACAAATTGCTGAGTTGCAGAAAAAAGGCAACCAAATTGCTTATGTAGGTGACGTTGTTGGTACTGGCTCATCACGTAAATCTGCCACTAACTCTGTGTTGTGGTGGACAGGTGTAGATATTCCTTTTGTTCCAAATAAACGCTTTGGCGGTGTTTGCTTGGGCACAAAAATTGCTCCAATCTTCTTTAACACTATGGAAGATGCCGGCGCGTTGCCGATTGAGCTTGATGTTTCTGATATGAATATGGGCGATGAGATTGAACTCCGCCCTTATGAAGGTAAAGCCTTTAAAAACGGTAAAGAAATTGCTTCTTTCTCACTCAAGTCACCAGTGATTCTGGATGAGGTTCGTGCAGGTGGACGCATACCTTTAATCGTAGGTCGTGGTCTTACAGCTAAAGCACGCGCAG
>Ga0233451_10004455_pt1 | contig 11637 bp, 13 predicted proteins | sample 011ome_29_FD_183052 | JGI IMG/M metagenome (GOLD analysis project Ga0233451, IMG submission 183052) | Coastal salt marsh microbial communities from the Groves Creek Marsh, Skidaway Island, Georgia - 011504CT (spades assembly) | ecosystem: Environmental > Aquatic > Marine > Intertidal zone >...
TGGGTATAAATCATGCATTCTATTAAACGATCTTAAGTAGGTAGACTTGCCGCAACCTGAGGGACCAATAAGCGCGGTAATTTTGTTCTCATATACTGGAAGGTTAATACCCTTTAAGGCTTGAGTTCCATCGGCATAGAAAAAGTTAAGATTTTTCGATTCAGCCTTAATAATTTCGTTATGTTTTTTTTTCGCTACCATTTAATTTTCTTTCTTATGTTATATCTAAGTTTTATTGCAAAGCCATTCATGATTGCAGTTAAAATAATGATAACAGCACCTGTTGCTGCAGCATTCACATGAAATGCATGTTGAGGCCTAGATATCCAATTAAACATTTGAATGGGTAAAACAGTAAAACCTGCTTGAAGCCAATCAAAATTTATAAAAGGTACTGTACCCGAAATAGGGGATGGTGGTAAGAAGGCAATAAAAGTTAGTGCCCCAATGGTGATTACAGGTGCCGTTTCACCTATAGCGCGAGCCATTCCGATAATAACCCCAGTTAGGATACCTCCATATGAATATTGGATTACGTGGTTTAAAACAACTTGCCACTTAGTTGCTCCAACGGCAAAAGCAGCTTCTCTTATATGAACTGGGATAGCTCGAATCGCTTCACGAGTTGATACAATTACGACAGGGAGCATGAGTAAGGCAAGGGTTAAACCGGCAGTCAAAATACTTTGACCCAAATCTAAAGTGTAAACAAATAAACCTAGAGCCAAAAGACCATAAATAATGGAAGGCACTCCTGCTAAATTGGATACATTAATTTCAATGAGATCGGATAACCAATTTTTTTTAGCATATTCCTCGAGGTAAACTCCAGAAGCAATACCTAAGGGTACCGCAACAAAAAAAGTTACTAAAAGAACTAAGGATGATCCAATCCATGCTGACAAGATACCAGCTCTTGCAGCTCTCCTTGATGGAAAATTACTCAAGAAATCAAGGTTGAATCTTGGGTAGCCGTCAATAATGAGGTCTAAAAAAAGAATGAGTAAGGTAATGGTTAAAGAGGCAATCACAAACATACCAAAAGCAGCAAACAAAAAATCGTTTTTTTTATGTTTAATTATTAACGATCTAATCTGATCTAAATCTTTAAGTTTTTTTGCTTTAGTATCTGTCATTTCTTAATACCTTTCCGCGAATCTTTTTCTAACCCAGTGGCCAAGAATATTTAATGCTAAGGTCATTATTAAAAGGGTTAATCCTGCAGCAAAAATACTTTGGTATCCAATACCGCCATGCTCTAGATCTCCTAGTGCAACAGAAACAATATAGGCTGTAATGGTGGCTGCGGATTCAATTGGATTGAATGTAAAATTAGGTTGCTGGCCTGCCGCTACAGCAACAATCATGGTTTCCCCAACTGCTCGACTGATAGCAAGTATATAGGATGCAACAATACCTGAGGTTGCGGCTGGCGCGATTACTTTAATCGCAGTTTGAAATCGAGTAGCTCCCATCGCATAAGCTCCTTCCCGCATCGCCATTGGCACTGCTCGCATTGCATCCTCTGACACAGAAGCTATGTAGGGTACGATCATTACACCCATAACAATGCCGGGCCCAAGCATATTGAATGTAGTCAGATCTGGATAAATTTTCTGTAATAAAGGAGTTACTAACATGAGGGCAAAGTATCCAAAAACAACTGTAGGAACCCCGACCAATAATTCTAGAATTGGTTTGATGGTTTCTCTTACTCTATGGCTTGCAAATTCTGATAAATAAATTGCTGTAATGGTTCCCAAAGGGACCGCAACGATTAATGCAATCATTGTTGTTGTGAGCGTTCCTGAGATCAAAGCTAAAATTCCATAACGTTTGATCGAATAGTTTGGTGTCCATACAGTGTCAGTTAAAAATTCATAGATCGATACATGTTTAAAAAAAGGGATGGCTTCAGTCACAAGAATATAAACAATGGCAGTTGTAATAAATACAGCAATGACTGCAGATAGAAGAAGTCCAAACTCAATTAACTTTTCAAGAAAATTTCTCCTAAAACTTTTAGCCAATTCAGGGCTAATTGAGTTTTGTTGCATGGAATTTACACCTGTGATTAATGACACGTTTATGATACCAAATAACAAATTAGAAAACATAAAAAAAGGCAACATATGTTGCCTTTTTGAACTGATTGAAACTTAATTATTTGCAGCTGATAATTTAAGTATTTCCTCTACACTTAAACCAATAGCAGGCTTCTTAAATGCTGTGCCTGTTTGAAGAGTTTTATAGTGATCATAGATTGCATCGTACTCTTTATCATTAAATGGAATGAATCCAACTTCCTCGGTTAAACTTTTTACGTTTTTAAAGTAGAACTCTACAAATTCTTTTACCTTAGGATCATTAGAAATAGCGGATGCATTCAAATAAACAAACAACGGTCTTGAAAGGGGATTGTATGATCCACTCTGAGCTGTTTCAATTGATGGAGCTATAAATTCACCTTTAGCATTTTTAATTTTTACTGAATCTACCTTATTTTTATTCTCAACATAATAAGCTAATCCAAAGTAACCAAGCCCACCCTTATCACCAGAGACACCTTGCACTAGAATGTTGTCATCTTCCGAAGCTGTAAAATCTCCGCGAATGGCTTTTGATTCTTCAATAATTGCTTCAGTAAAATAATCAAAAGTTCCAGAGTCAGCACCAGGGCCATAGAGTTTTAAAGGCTCATCTGGAAAACCAGGACGTACTTGGTTCCAATTGGTTATTTTACCTTGCGCTGCTGGCTCCCATATTTTTTTGAGTTCCTCCGGGGTTAATTCTTTAGCCCAATCATTATTTTTATTTACAACCACAGTAAGTGCATCGAAGGCGATAGGTATTTCAATAAAATCAATACCAGCGTCTTGGCATTTTTGGATTTCTTTTGATTTAATAGGGCGAGAAGCATTTGAGATCACAGTTTCACCCCGACAAAATTTCTTGAAGCCACCACCGGTGCCCGAAACACCAACTGTAACTCTGGTGCCAGTTGCAACCTGAAATTCCTCCGCTACAGCTTCAGTGATTGGATAAACGGTACTTGAGCCGTCTATTTGTAGAATATCGACAGAATCGCTCACATCGGAGCTACAACCAACAGAACCAAAGAGAATTGCGCCGACCATAAGTGAGTTAAAAATATTATGCTTCATAAAGAGTCCCTTAATAATTCAAATGATATTTCTAATATTAATTCATAATTATGACAGTTTAATGACAAATAATACTATGGCAAAACATAGGTATAATATCGACCTATTAAATACAGTTGATGAATTATGAACACCGAAGAAATAAGCCTATTAGCACAAAAAATCAATGACGTTAAAGATAAATTCTCCAAACTTCGGGGGTATCTTTGACCTTGATCAAAAAAAGCAAAAAATCAAGGACTTAACAGATCAGCAGCAAGACCCTAAAACCTGGGAAGATCATGCGCTAACCCAGAAGATTGGTAAGGAAAAGAAACTACTTGAATCTGTTGTGGATCAGGCAGAGTATTTAGAGTCTCAAATTACTGATAATGCTGAGCTCTTTGAATTGGCATCTATTGAAAATGATGATGTCACCCTCCAAACCCTTGATCTAGAAATTACAAGGCTTGAAGATATCGTTAATGATATCGACTTTAAACGCATGTTTTCAAACCCTATGGACTCGAATAATTGCTTTATTGATTTTCAGTCAGGCAGTGGGGGTACCGAAGCTCAAGACTGGGCTAACATGCTGTTTAGAATGTATGTCAGGTATGCTGAGAGTAAAGAATTTAAGGTTGAGATTCTTGAATATTCGGAGGGCGAGGTTGCTGGCATTAAAGGTGCCACCATTAAAATCTCAGGCGACTTTGCTTATGGTTATTTTAGAACGGAAACAGGTATTCATAGGTTGGTTCGAAAATCGCCCTTTGATTCAGGAAACAGGCGACATACATCGTTTGCGGGGGTGAATGTCTACCCCGAGATTGATGACTCCATTGAGATTGACATTAATCCAGCTGATTTAAGAATTGATACCTATCGAGCCTCTGGTGCTGGCGGCCAACATATCAATAAGACGGATTCTGCTGTTAGAATTACACATATTCCAACAAATACTGTTGTTCAATGTCAAAATGATCGCTCACAGCATCGAAATAAGGCAGAGGCAATGAATATGTTAAAGGCTCAACTCTACGCACTTGAACTTAATAAGCGTAATGAGGAAAAACAAGCCTTAGAGGATGCTAAAACTGATATTGGCTGGGGTCACCAGATAAGGAGTTATGTGTTGGACCAATCGAGAATCAAGGATTTGAGAACGCATGTTGAGGTGGGAAATACGCAAGGTGTGCTCGATGGGAATTTAGATCAATTTATTTTAGAAAGTTTAAGACAAGGGGTTTGAGTTGACAGATAAAGAAGAAATGAATGTGCAAGATGAAAATTCGATCATAGCTGAACGACGATCAAAACTAGCTGAAATAAGATCGCTCGGCCATGCTTTTCCCAATAATTTTACCCCCGAAGATTTTGCTAAAAAATTACATGCACTTTATGAAAATGATGAAAAAGCTGATTTAGAACAAAAAAATATTCATGTGGTGGTTGCTGGTCGAATGATGCTCAAGCGCGTCATGGGAAAGGCAAGCTTTGCTACCATTCAAGATAAAAGCGGTCGCATTCAGCTCTATGTTGCGCGAGATAATATTAATTCTGACAAAAATCCTGAGCTCTATTCCCAGTTTAAAAAATGGGATTTAGGCGATATTCTTGGAGCCAAGGGTAAACTTTTTAAGACGAATACAGGTGAGCTCACGATTGAGGTGAGTGAAATTATTCTTCTGACCAAATCTCTTCGCCCTTTGCCAGAAAAATTTCATGGTTTATCTGATCAAGAAATTAAATATAGGCAGCGTTATGTTGATCTAATAGTGAGTGAGGATACGAGAGAGACCTTTTTAAAGCGTAGCAAAATTATTTCGGGCATACGTGATTTTATGCGGGAGCATGAATTCCTAGAGGTTGAAACTCCCATGCTCCACCCCATTCCAGGTGGCGCTAGTGCAAGACCTTTTATGACACATCATAACGCATTGGATATGGATATGTTTTTGAGGATTGCTCCTGAGCTTTATTTAAAGCGTCTTGTGGTTGGAGGGTTTGATCGAGTTTTTGAGGTTAATCGTAATTTTAGGAATGAGGGTTTAAGTGTTAGGCATAACCCCGAATTTACCATGATGGAATTTTATGCAGCCTATACCAATTATCAGTGGCTTATGAATTTTACTGAAGACTGCATTAAAAAGGTTGCTATCGATGCTACGGGTGATCTTAAGGTCACCTACCAAGGCAAGCCCATAGACTTTTCTAAGCCTTTTGATCGTCTAACCCTTGTTGAAGCTATTCTAAAGTATTCAGATAAGTACAAAAAAGATGAGTTAGAGGATCTAGCTTCTGTTAAGTCAGCTATTAAGAAATTAGGTGGCGAGGTTGATGAGCATGCTGGTTTAGGCGCGAGTCAATTAATGTTGTTTGAAATGGTAGCAGAGGAGCATCTTTGGAACCCAACCTACATTGTTGATTATCCTGTTGAGGTGTCACCCTTAGCTAGGGCGTCTTCAGATAATAAAGAAATTACTGAACGCTTTGAATTATTTATTGCAGGTCGTGAAATTGCGAATGGTTTTTCAGAGCTGAATGACGCTGAAGATCAGGCGCAAAGATTCAAAGCTCAAGTTGCTGCGAAAGAGGCTGGCGATGAAGAGGCGATGTATTATGATGCCGATTTTATTCGAGCATTAGAGTATGGTATGCCTCCCACAGGTGGGTGTGGTATCGGTATTGATCGTTTGGTCATGCTGGTGACTGACAAGCCAAGTATCCGTGATGTTATCTTTTTCCCGCACATGAGGCCTGAGTGATGTATAAACACCCTAATCTAGATCGAGATTTAATTACTCCCAAGCAGGCGCTTGATATTCTTATTGAGGGTAACGAGCGTTTTGTAAATAACGTTCGAGTTCAACATGACATGTTAAATGTTAGGGATGAAATTAAAGATAAGCAGCACCCCTTTGCATCCGTCTTAGGCTGTTCTGATTCAAGGACAACCGTTGAGCTTATTTTTGATCAGAACTTAGGTGACATTTTCAGCGTTAGATTGGCAGGTAATATTGCATCAAGGAAGGCTATAGGTAGCCTTGAGTTTTCTACTGAATATTTAGGTTCTAAAATTATCGTCGTAATGGGCCACAGCAATTGTGGCGCCGTAAAGGCAGCTTGTGATGATTATCATGGTGGCAATATCGGTGAAATTGTTCATTTAATCACCCCTGCAGTGGCAGATGAACAAACCATCAAAGAAAAAGATCAAAGAAATTCATCTAATGATTTATTTGTTGAGAGGGTTTGTTTTTTAAATGTTCAACATCAAATCAAACGTATGTTGAGATATAGCCGTATTATTAAAAATCAAGTCAGCGAGGGAAAAGTAGGGTTAGTAGGTGCCGTATATGACTTGGCTTCTGGTCAGGTTATCTTTGATAAAGATAACGCTCATATTTAATAAAAAGTCGATAAAAAACTAATCTTTTTTTTGTCATCAAATTGTCATAATTTAATTTCATAATTCTTCTAAATTAAGAATTTAGGAGAAGTAAGTGAAAAAAAGATTAATTTCAGCAATCATAACTTCAATATTTTCATTGCAAGTTCCTATTGTGCATGCTGATGCAACTCAAGACCTTATTGATACGCTTGTTGCAAAGGGCGTACTTACCGAAGATGAGGGTGCACTTTTAGGCAAGGGTAGAGCCTCTGAAAAAAAATCTGAGGGTACCGTATCTAATAAATTAGAACTCGTGAGCCCTGACGGTAAGAGCACTATGAAGGTTGGTGGACGTGTGCAGTTAGATTATCGATATTTTGATGCAGACCCTCAATCTACTGAGGAAGAATCTGAATTTAATATCCGTCGCGCTTATTTAGGTGTAGATGGTAAATATAACGAATACATTGGCTATAAACTTGTTGGTTCTTTTAGTGGATCAACTAAACTTGATGAGGCTTTAATTAACTTAGGATACTTTAAGCCAGCTCAATTAATGTTTGGCCAATTTAAAACCTCGATGAGTTTGGAAGAAAGAACCAGCTCAAGATTTTTAAACTTTACCGAAAGATCGTACGTTAATAACGCAGGTATTACTGAAGGTAAAGACACAGGTGTTGCTTTGCATGGCACCCCAACCAAGGGCTTTAACTACTCTCTAGCAGTTGTGAATGGTTATGGTCAAAATGAGGGAACATCTGATTCTTCTGATGACAGCTTAGCTTACATTGGCCACGCGGATGTTGACTTGGCCACCATGAACAAGTGGGAGGACAAGGTTTTCCACATTGGTGCGAGCGCAAAAATGCAAGATATCGACGTGAGTAACTACATGAGCACAGTTAAGATGGAGCAATCGTCAATCGGTAAGGGTTATAAGTTTTATGCTGCATCGGCAAATAGCGGTGTAACTAAGACTGATTTGAGAACGTTTGGTGGTGAATTAGCCTTCGCTAATGGCCCATGGAAAGTTCAAGGCGAATACGCATCTACTAACTTTGACTCTAATTTAGATGACCAAGATGTTAAGGCTTATTATTTGGAAGCTGCCTGGTTAATTACCGGTGAAAATTATTCTGACTCCTATAAATCAAAATCGATGGGCGGTAAGTTTGACCGCATTAAACCCTACAGCAACTTTAATCCTGAGAATGGAAAAGGTATCGGTGCCTGGGAGGTTGCATTAGGTTACTCTAAATTTGATGCATCCGATATTACCGAAGCAAGTGCGGGTTATGATATCACCGCGGCTATGGCAAACGAGGCTAAGACTTGGCGTGCCGGTCTTAAATGGATCCTCGATCCTAATACGCGCATCATGTTGAGCTATACCGATACAGACTTTGATGTGAGTGGTAATACCTCAGCTTACACAGGTATCACTGATGAGCAAGCCATCAACCTTAGAACTCAGTTTGATTTCTAAGAAGCTTTAAACCTTCTAAATTTAAAAAGCCCGTTTTTATCCGGGCTTTTTTTATCCTTCCTTGGCAAGGTTGATGGTGTACTTTGGTAGCTCTATGGTGAGATCTTGGTCTTGCACCACTGCTTGGCAGGATAGGCGAGATTGAGGGGTGAGTCCCCATGCCTTATCGAGCATGTCATCTTCATTTTCTTCAGAAGGATTGAGCGAATTAAAACCTTCTTTCACAATCACATGACAGGTTGTACATGCGCATACTTGGTCGCAGGCATGTTCAATATCGATATGATTTTTTAATAAGGTGTTACAAATACTCTCACCTTGTTTCGCTTCAATCACATCACCCTCGGGACAAAGTTCAGGGTGGGGCAGAATAATAATTTTTGCCATTAGAGCTCCATATCTTTCAATGTTTTTCCGCTCAATGCCTTTTGAATTGAATGATCCATCCTAGCTTGAGCAAAATTTTGAGTCACATCATTTAAACGCTCTATTTTCTCATGAATTTGATAACGATCATCACCTTGCAGGACCATTTCAAGTCCTTTAACGGCGTCATCAATGATTTTAATTTCATCCTTGTCGATGAGTTTTTGATCTTCAGCCAATGCATTTTTTAGCATCTCAAGTAGTTGGAGACCACCCATTTTCTCTTCAGCAAGGGCACGATGTTCAAGATCTTTATTGGCAGATTTCAGTGAGTCTTCAAGCATGGACCGGATTTGTTCATCGTCTAAGCCGTAGGAGGGTTTGACCTCAATCGATGCTTGCGTGTTGGTTGATAGTTCTTCAGCGGTGACTGATAGAAGTCCATCCGTATCCACCTGAAAGGTGACCCTTATTTTTGCAGCGCCAGCGACCATTGGCGGGATGCCTTTAAGGCTAAACTTGGCCAGTGACCTGCAGTCCTTGACCATCTCTCTCTCACCTTGAACCACATGGATCATCATGGCGGTTTGCCCATCCTTATAGGTGGTAAATTCTTGGGCCATTGCAATGGGCAAGGTTGAATTTCTTGGGATAATTTTTTCAACAATCTCGCCCATGGTTTCAATGCCTAAAGACAGTGGTGTGACATCCAGTAACAATAAATTTTCATTGGTGTTGCCTGCAAGAATATTGGCCTGTTGAGCTGCACCCAGGGCTACGACCTCATCAGGGTTGATGTCATTAAGAAGATCTTTTTTAAAGAAATCTTGAACAGCTTTTTGAATCACAGGCATTCGGGTTGAACCACCAACCATGACGACACCATCGATATCATCAATGCTTGAATTAGCATCATGCAAGGCAGACTTGATGGCTTTCAGTGTTCTTTGCGTTAGGGTATCTGTCAGCTCACTAAACTCAGCTTGCGTGATTGTTTTTTTAATCAAAACTTCATCGCTTATTTTTTCATTAATTTGAATCTGATCCTCTTGGCTTAGATCCTCTTTTATTTTTTTGGATAAGGAGATTAGGGCCTGCTTGATTTTAGGATCCTCAACTTTAATATCTAAATCACTGATGAGCCAATCAAAGAGTGCTAAGTCATAATCGTCACCACCGAGCCCTGTATCACCTTGGGTGGCAATGACCTCAAAGAGCCCTTGGCTGAGTTGTAATATGGAGATATCAAACGTACCGCCACCTAGGTCATAAATGACAAACCGCCCTTCAACTTTTTTATCTAGCCCATACGCTAGGGCCGCCGCTGTGGGTTCATTAATGAGCCTTAACACATGTAAGCCTGCTAACCTTGCAGCATCTTTTGTGGCTTGACGTTGAGCATCATCAAAGTAGGCAGGCACGGTGATAACCGCTCCAAAGATCTCATCTTGAATATGGTTTTGCGCAATGGCGCTTAATTTTTTTAAGATCTCAGAGGAGACTTCAATGGGTGTTTTGATGCCCTGGTTCGTCTCAATCCCAATGAGTTGATCCTGGTTAATTAGTTTAAGGGGTATTGTGTCAGGCTGAATGTCAGATAATTTTTTTCCAATCAATCTTTTTGCGGAGGTGATGGTGTTGGTCGGGTCACTCGCTAACTGCTTGGCTGCCTCATTACCGACCAGCACAGCTTCCTTTTGATAATGAACGATGGACGGTATAAGCCTTGCATTTTTTTCATCTTGGAGGATTTTGGCTTCACCACTTTGCACGGCTGCGACCAATGAATGTGTGGTGCCAAGATCAATACCAATCGCATTTCTATGTTCATGTGGAAGGGTGCTTTTACCGGGTTCTGAAATTTGAAGGAGCGCCACTAAATTACTCCAAATGTAAACTTTTAAGTTTTATTTTTTCAGCGAGCTTGGCCAAGAAGGTCGCTTTCAGGAGGTGATAAGATGCCTCGATTAGATCAGATTTGTGATCAATGTTATTTTCAATACAACCTAGCTCACTCGATAACTTTGCATCAATCTCTAGCCTGAATGCATCTAACCCATTTTTGTCATTGAGATCCTCTAAGGTTTCTTCATACTCCATCTGCTGCATTAAAAAATCATTGCCTAAACCTTGATCTGGAATAATTTGATTGAGCTCAAGGATGTATTGGGCTCGCCTTATTGGGTTTTTAAGTGTCTGGTAGGCATCATTGACCTGGGTTGATTTGATCATGGCTAGATTTTTTTCGTTGTCCGAGGCATTGATAAAACGATCAGGATGGATGCTCTTTAAAATGGCTTTGTAGCCCTCCTCAAGTTGCGTGAGGTTTAGGTTATATTTGGCTGAAAGGTTAAAGATTTCAAAGTAATTTTGCGTCAAACCGTAAAACTTTCCCCGCACCCACAACTGTCCTTGACGTTTGGATTATTGAATTTAAAGCCCTCGTTTAGTCCCTCTTTAGTGAAGTCCAATTCCGTACCATCGATGTAGATGAGGCTCTTAGGATCAACTAAAATTTTAATTCCATGGCTTTCAAACATCTCGTCTTGAGGGTCAATTTGATCAGCGAATTCGAGCACATAGGCCATGCCTGAGCAGCCTGTCGTCTTGACTGCTAACTTTAAGCCAACACCCTTACCTCTCGATTGAAGGTATTTCTCGACGCGATGTGCTGCTTTTTCTGTTAAGGTAATTGCCATTATTTTTTCTTCGCTTTTAAATCTGCCACAGCGGCTTTGATGGCATCCTCAGCTAGGACCGAACAGTGAATTTTAACCGGTGGGAGTTCAAGCTCTTCAGCAATGGCTGAGTTTTTAATTTCAGCAGCTTGATCTAGTGACTTGCCTTTAAGCCACTCGGTCACGAGTGAGCTGGAAGCAATCGCTGAACCACAACCGTAGGTTTTAAATTTAGCATCCTCAATGATGCCCTGATCGGATACCTTAATTTGTAACTTCATCACATCACCACAGGCTGGCGCGCCAACCATGCCGGTACCCACGTTAGGATCATTCTTATCCATGGATCCAACATTCCTTGGATTTTCATAATGATCTAAAACTTTATCGCTATATGCCATTTTTTTCTCCTAAATTCTTTAGTGTTCTGCCCACTCAACTTTTTCTAAATCCACGCCGTCTTGATACATTTCCCATAAAGGTGAGAGCTCTCTTAACTTACCAATTTTTTGTTTGATAAGGTCAATCGTAAAATCAACGTCCGACTCTTTGGTAAAGCGTCCGATTGAG
>Ga0233451_10004464_pt1 | contig 11623 bp, 9 predicted proteins | sample 011ome_29_FD_183052 | JGI IMG/M metagenome (GOLD analysis project Ga0233451, IMG submission 183052) | Coastal salt marsh microbial communities from the Groves Creek Marsh, Skidaway Island, Georgia - 011504CT (spades assembly) | ecosystem: Environmental > Aquatic > Marine > Intertidal zone > Salt...
AATAAGCTTATTAAGTGGAAAATTGAAAATAAACTATTTGATGCTAATAAATATAGAAACTACGGTCTTCACTACACTAATCCCAAAAATACAGAAAAACATAAAAATAAAGTTGATTTTTGCTTATCCATTGACTTTGATGTTATTGAGAATGAATACGGTATTAAAGATGGCTCAATACCAAATTTACGATGCGCTTTAGCAAGAGACATAGGTTCACGCTCTAATAATAAAGCGATAGTTTATTTGACGGAAGAGTGGTTACCGAGAAGCGGAGAGCGAATAGCTAATTTCCCAATAATTTTCCATTACGTCAACGTAGGGCCAAATGTTAAGCCCGAAGAAATGGTTACAGATGTTTATTTGCCATTGGCATAAAGAATAACGAGGAAATACGACTTCGCTACATTGGAGTCTAAGATCAATCAAGGTAAGAAAGTGACACTGATAAAGGTGGAGTCGTATTAGGCAGTAGTGTTAGTTACAGCTTTTTTCGCTACAACGAAACGTTCAAGATTGAATAATTGGCTTTCGGGTATCGTTCTGCCCACAGGACTAAAGTAGCGTGAATTCAGATCAGCGAGAGCAGCATTTTCTTCTATAGAAAACCCATTTATTGTTAATATTCTTTCAATCTCAGTATCCGCGTAAAAAGAAACCCACGGCTCTCCCGATTTCGCTGAAAGCCCTCTAATTAACTCGAATTTTTCCCCGGGTTTTTGAAAGCCAGCTCCGCAACATTCTTCGGGATTGGTTGTGAAGAGTTCGTCAATATAAGACATATAAAAAGTAGCTTCAGTATTCTGCGTTAGTGAATCGATTTCCTGAACGAGAGAACTTAAATCCTCTTTCGAAACATATTGCGAAACTCCTTCAAGAGTAAAAATCGTCGATTTGCTATTATCGAAACCACTTTCAATTAGCTGTTTGCTTATTGACTGATAGCTAAAATCGACCGGGACATATACTATCCTGTCATTATTCAGTAACACGCTTGGAAGCTTTTTTCGCTTTCTCTCCTGAACTTCTGGTTGATCTACTTCGAACACTCTGAAGGGATCAGGAAAATTCAGCCGATGAGCTCGAGTATCATAGCCAGCACCAAGGATGACGTATTGCTCGGCTTCATTGATCAATGCCTCTTCAACTAATTCATCGATAAATCGTGTACGCGCAACCAAATGCTCGTGCCAACCTGGTAGAATTTTCTGGGAAAGCCAAACACAGAATTTGTGACCCATCATCTTTACCACGGCGGAACCGAAAACAAACTCACAAGCATACGGATCGTTTATGATCCTTTTATCTGGCGTAGCGAGACTTTCAATGAATCGTTGTTTAGCTACACCTTGCGCAGTGCCATCCTTTGATTTAAAGATCATAGAAATTTCCATAAATTTCCGACGAAGAGCAAAGAGTAACAAATGCAGCACCGCTTCTGGAGCAGACAGGATCCTCAGTTAGTTTCGACAACACGAGCGGATTCTCACCTCTATTGACCTTAACGATTTTTACTAGAGATCAGCAGAGTACTTCTACCAAAGCAATATCAATTTTATTGAAACTGAATTGGATGAGTACTTATGCGAATACGACTTTCCATGTAGGTGATTGTCTCTCCATCTATCTGTCGAAACCAGTGGGGGGTTCCAGGTTGCAATACAAGTACATCACCTGCTCCAACTTTACGTACTAAGCCACCCTCGATACCGTGTTCGCTCCTAACTATATCTTCGCTTGGGGAATCTGCGAGCGGTAACACGAGCTTCCCGCCAGTAACAAACTCTCCGCTTCCTTCTAATATGCGATAAATTTCCATACTCCAAGGATGAAAAATTGCAAACTGCTTAACTGCGCTGCTTCGCCGTCTTACTGACACACCAGGCGAAATCGAAACCGACCATCCACCGGCTGAGGCAGAAGCCAATGTAGCGGCATCGAGTTGTTTTTCAATTTCCTCTGCAGACAAGAATAGTGCTGGGGGCGCTGAATTCTGTTGCGCATTGACTATTCCTGCAAACAGCAAGATCGGACTGATAAAAATTAGCTTGCTTACTAATTTTGATATCCACTCAATTCTCTTCATTTTCTTCTCCATATCTCAGACCCCACGGTTGCTATTATTTTAGCGATCTAGCTCAACGGCTAAGTAGCAGTTAGTTTTGAAACTACAATACCTTTTCAAATTATGACAATAATATCTTGCTTCTAAAGATATACTTAATAGTATTGGTCGCTTCATGTGGCTTGTATCCGTCTATAGACGGGTGTGATAAGGCGCCAACTTGTCAGAGCAACAGGATAAAACTCAAATGGCGCTATTAATAGCTAACGAACAGGGGTGCCCGATCTCTGCTGAGTCTCCCACTGTTGTGGCAGAGGGATAGCGACAGCTGCCGCAGGTAACATGGGTAAACCTAAGAGTTTATCTGCCATTTTTTCTGCCACCATGATGACTGGTGCATTGATATTGCCATTGGGTAGCGTTGGAAACACCGAGGCGTCGATTACGCGCAAATTATCCAAGCCATGCACACGACACTCAGCATCCACCACACTCAGCGGATCATCAGCCCTCCCCATTTTACAGGTACCTGCTGGATGATAGGCGCTCTCAACGTTCTCCCTTACCCATCTATCGATCTCTTCATCGCTTGCTACCTGAGCCCCAGGCTGTATCTCTTCGCCTCTATAGGCATCCATTGCTGGCTGATTGATTATCTCGCGCGTCAAACGAATGCAGCGTCGCCATGCGTCCCTGTCCTCGTCGGCCGCCAAATAATTAAATAAAATACTTGGTGAAGCAGCAGTATCAGCTGAGGTGATTTTTACCCTTCCGCGGCTTTTAGGTTTATTAGGACCGACATGCACCTGAAATCCATGCCCCGAAATTGACGGGGTACCGTCATACCGCATCGCAGCGGGCAAGAAATGATATTGAATATCAGGCGCTTTGAGGCCATTCGAAGAACGAATGAAGGCACAGGATTCAAAATGATTTGTTGCGCCGAGCCCTTTCTTCGTGAGCAGCCATTCAGCCCCAATGATGCCTTTGCTGAAAAGTCCGAGCTTGGAGTTCAGACTCACTGGCTTCTTACACCAGAATTGAAAATAGACCTCTAAATGATCCTGAAGATTTTTTCCAACACCAGGCAGCTCGACTTTCTGCCGAACACCTACTTCAGCCAGATCTTCTCGAGCACCGATACCCGAGCACTGAAGAAGCATCGGTGAAGCGATCGCGCCCGCAGCAATAAGCACCTCTTTTTTGGCGCCAATAAATTCAGTCTTTCCTGCGATTTCGACAACAATTCCCGCCGCGCGCGACTTGTCAAATTCTATTTTTTTTGCAAGCGCATGGGTAACCAGGCGTAGATTTGGGCGGTGAAGCACAGGCCGTAAATACGCGCGAGACGTCGATTCACGCACGCCATCTCGAACCGTCATGTGCATAGGGCCAAAGCCTTCTTGATGCAGGCCATTGTAATCTTCAGTCTCTGGATAACCCGCTTCAATTCCCGCATCAATAAACGCTCGATAGAGCGGATTCAGCTTCATATCATTACCAGCGCAGACACCGAGAGGCCCATCTCCCCCACGATAATCATCACCCCCTTTTATCCAAGTTTCTGCTTTTTTAAAGTAAGGTAAACAGTCTCGATACCCCCATCCTTTAGCTCCTTCGGCTTCCCATTCTTCAAAATCGTGTGGATTACCGCGCACGTAAACCATCCCGTTAATGGAAGAAGTTCCGCCCAGCCCTTTCCCTCGAGGACAAGTTATTCGCCTACCGTCAAGACAAGGCTCAGGTTCTGAGTGATACCCCCAATTAAACCGTTCAGATGCCATCGGATAGGCGAGCGCTGTTGGCATTTGTACAAAAATATTTTTATCGCTGCCGCCTGCCTCGAGAAGCAATACTTGGTTGGCGGGATTGGCGGAGAGCCTATTTGCGAGGACACAGCCCGCCGAACCAGCGCCCACGATGATGTAATCAAATTCCCTCACGCTCTCTCCTTCTAGGCTCGCAAAGACGCAGCAAGATCATGCCTGCGTCGGTAGGTCAATCCCGCGACAGCGGCGTACAAAAAGATAACGACCAATCCTATCCATTCAATCTGTAGTGGCGTGAATTGATAGAGCAATATAAGGCTATAAAGCAACAGCCAATGGCCTACCACATACTTCTTCATACCGAGGCGGCTTACCGTTAGACGCAGATTTTCTGAATACAACCGCATCAATGAATCGAGCGAATTGGTCACAAAAATAGAGCCGACCAAAACCATGAGGACATTCATATAATTCGAAACTTCTAGCCCTTGCTCATAGACACCAAACAAAACAGAAAACCAAAGTGCAATCGGAATGGACGGGATAAGTAAAAGGGCAAGTAAGAGTTGCCAAGTTCGCAGTCCACCCACAAATCTCGAAACAAACTGCCCTATCATAATGCTCCAAGCAAACCACCAGAATAAGTAAAAGGCATGATAGTCGGAGAGTGGAAAAATAAAGCGATGGATATTGCTAAAGTAGCCACCTAAACGACCCATGTTAGTCACGAGTCCAGATATCCCAAGCCCGCCAAACGCCCACATCGCAACGATGAGCGCAAAAAATAGCCACGTAGAGGCGAGACTCAATATCTTAAGGTAACGAATATCTGTACTTGATATAACTGCGGCGAGCACCACTAAGCCAACAAAAGCAAACGTGTAGAGAGACGAGATACCTGACACATAATCAGGCAGATACTGAAGAAATAAATAGCCGGTAAACGCACAGGTTGCGATGATTGTTGCGTTGTTTACTCTTTTAACCCAAGGTATTTCGAATATTTTTAAGCGCGGCTCTACCAAACAGAAATAGAATGTCGTGAGAAAATAAAAGAGCCAAATGTAGAATCCCCAAAAACCAAATTCGATAGCAATGGGATTGGTGAATCCGTAGATTTTTCTCGTTTCGTAAATTGGGAATTCGGTTAAAGGAAACATAATTAAGCCTACATCGAGGCCCGAAGTAAACAATATCGCAAAAAAGGCAAAGAAGCGTGTCGGTGTCCGCCCAGTTAGAATAAGGCGTCCGCAGCGGACGAGTAGAACTAGCGAGATGACTAGCACAGCAACGACAGCGCATGAGAGAATGCTCTGCATCATCGGCAGAACTTATTGGTCAAGATGATGTGACTCATCTTTACCGAGTCTAACAGAATGATTGGAGTTTTGGGGGAATTGTTGAAAAATCCACGTTGCGTGGACGCAAATACTATTCACTCTGTCGCAAGATTGGCGACATTTTTAAGTCGATCTATGACCACTTAGCGTTTATGCCACCGACTAAAACCGTGTGCGGTGAGGCAGCGTGTCATAAATCGAACAACGGTTAAATGAGCGTGCCCGATGAAAAAACTTATTATTTCGACTCTTTTAATGGCTAAAAGCCTGATTGTCTGTTCCTTCGTCTCGGCACAAGAGGCGCCTTACCTCTTTATCCTTGGGGTCGCCCAAGATGCAGGCTATCCTCAGGTCGGCTGCTATCAACCACATTGTATGAAAGGCTGGGAAGATCCCTCACAACGAAGAACCGCAACATCGCTTGCGTTAATAGCCCCTGACCGAGACCTAAGTTTCTTATTCGAAGCGACCCCACACCTTCCCGAACAACTTTATGCGCTTCAAAAAGAAGCGCCGAATACCCGCGATAGCCTGGATGGCGTCTTTCTGACTCATGCGCATATCGGTCACTACGCAGGCTTAATGCATTTTGGGCGTGAAGCGATGAATGCGCAGGGGCTCGAAGTGTATGCCATGCCTTTGATGTCAGCGTTTCTAAGCAACAATGGTCCTTGGAGTCAACTTGTTGCGCTAGGCAACATAGCGCTTATGCCGCTTAGGGACGACCACACCGTCAAACTAACTTCGACCCTCTTCGTGACACCCATGCTGGTTCCTCATCGTGATGAATTTTCCGAGACGGTTGGTTACCGCATCGAGGGACCTAACAAGAGTGCACTCTTTATCCCGGATATTAATAAATGGGCCGACTGGGACACAGACATCGCTGCACTGCTCAAGACAGTCGACTACGCCCTACTGGACGCAACTTTTTTCGCCGACGGAGAGCTTGGTAATCGGGACATGTCTCAGATACCTCACCCGTTCGTCGTAGAGTCGATGGCGTTGTTTGCAGATTTACCAGCAACGGAGCGCGACAAGGTCTGGTTTATCCACTTTAACCACACGAATCCTCTACTAGAGCCCGAAAGTCCTGAGAGCCTTACCGTGTTAGATTCTGGCTACCATATCGCGACAGAAGGACTCAGACTGCCGCTCTAGCCCCCTCTAAGCCTCTTCCCGCTTAGCGCATAATCATACGTTCCTTCTCATTGAGCGCCCTTTCCTGTAGAGTCCCCGCCTTTTGCATTTGGCTACACACTGCTTTTACCCTATGAAAAATCTATTTAACCTCTACGACCGTTCCAAGCACATCAACTTCATCACCGAAATCCTTTCCGGACTCACGGTATCATTGGCACTGGTGCCTGAGGCAATTGCCTTCGCGCTTATCGCGGGGCTTTCTCCGCTCACTGGTCTCTACGCCGCATTTAGTATTGGTCTTATTACGTCGCTTTTTGGTGGTCGGCCAGGCATGATTTCAGGCGCAACTGGCGCGGTGGCAGTGGTAATAGTGAGTCTCGCGCAGAGCCATGGCGTCGAGTACATTTTCGCCACGGTTGTGCTTGCAGGCATGATTCAAATGCTGGCGGGGGCACTCAAATTAGGTAAATTCATTCGCCTCGTACCTCACTCGGTGATGTTTGGCTTTGTTAACGGGCTGGCAATTGTAATCTTTCTGGCGCAGCTGGCATCGTTTAAAGTTGCCGGAGAGAACGGCGAGATGGGTTGGATGATCGGCGACCAGCTTAACATTATGCTCAGCCTCGTTTTCCTCACAATGCTTATTATTTGGGGCCTACCGAAACTTACCAAGGCGGTGCCAGCCTCGCTTACGGCGATTTTAGTTGTCAGCGCTATCGTTCTCGGCTGGGATATCGACACGCGCAACGTTGGCGATATAAGTTCGATTAAAGGGGGCTTCCCGCCCTTTCATATCCCGGACGTGCCACTTACCCTGGAAACACTCAGCATTATTTTTCCCTATGCGTTTATCGTTGCCGGAGTTGGTCTTATAGAAAGCTTGCTGACATTGAACCTCATCGACGAGATCACCGAGACTCGCGGTAAGAGTAATAAAGAAGCGATGGCACAGGGTCTTGCAAACTTCGTCACGGGATTTTTCTCTGGCATGGGCGGCTGCGCGATGATTGGCCAAAGCCTTATCAACATTTCATCTGGCGCCCGCGCGCGCCTCTCGGGGGTTGTCGCCTCGGTTATGCTGCTTGTGTTTATCATGTTTGGCGCCGAATACATCGAGAAAATGCCGATCGCTGCCCTAACAGGACTGATGATTATGGTCGCGATTGGGACCTTCGAATGGGCGAGTATCAGGGCGATCGGAAGGATGCCAACGCGCGACAATCTCGTGGGCTTTCTAGTTGCGGGCATCACCGTACTCTTACATAACCTTGCACTAGCGGTGCTTATCGGTGTGATCATCTCAGCCCTGGTATTTGCCTGGGAGAACGCCAAACGTATCCGCGCGCGTAAGTACGTCGACGAAAAAGGGACTAAGCACTATGAGATCTATGGCCCGTTGTTCTTCGGTTCGGTGCAGGCTTTTGCCGAGAAATTCGATATCGCAGCTGATCCCGATGTAGTAATAATCGATTTCCGCGAAAGCCGCGTAAACGATATGTCGGGTATTGAAGCGCTTAACAAAATAACGGAGCGCTACACGCGAGCGGGAAAAGAACTGCACCTCAGGCACCTCAGCCCTGATTGCTTGAAACTACTCAAAAACGCAGAAAAAATAATCGATGTAAACATTATCGAAGATCCGACTTATAAAGTTGCCGTCGAGATATAAACGCAATTGAAAAGTCTGCATGTGAGGCAAAAGAATGAACCCTAGTGACATAAGCCGAATCATCGAAATGGCGTGGGAAGACCGCACACCTTTCGAAGCGATTGAGGCGTCTTACGGGCTCAAAGAGCCCGATGTTATAAAGCTCATGCGACTCGAGATGAAACCCTCTTCATTTAGAATGTGGCGCAAGCGCGTCACTTCACGTAAGACTAAACACGCGAAGCTTCGCGGGTTTGCCGTAGGCACCTTTCGCTGCGCCACGCAGAAGATGCGTTGATAGCTGATTTTCTTTCCCTGCTCCGTCCTCACATTTGTCACCCTGTTATCTCTTCGAAGTTAAACCGCGTACTCCACATACATCCCACGCTCGCCTGACGATCCTAGTCGGTTGCACTTCCTCCACTGCTACTCAAACTCAAATATTTCCGTTTTTAGTCAATTTAATGACTTAACTGTCATATTGTCATAAACCTGTAATATTTTGGTAATAGAGTGTTGTTATCGAGCTTACGAAGCTGATCATGCTTATAAGCACTAAGCCAATCATAATAACGCGGAGATAGAACCTAATGACGCACAAAATGCACCAAGTTGCCGGCTCGAACGGTTTTGTAAAAGCCTCGGCAATAACCCTAGCCTCCGCGATTGCTCTTGTAGCATCGACTGCCCAAGCCGCAGACCAAGCGCTTCTCGATATTCTGCTGAGCAACGGCGCTATCGACCAAGCACAGTACGACGAACTGTTGAGCAAAGAGGCGTTAGAGGAAGCCGACGTCGTAAACATTGGCTTTGCTAACGGCAGCGGGCTTAATGTCAAATCTGCCGATGGCGCCTACGAGGTAGAGATCGGCGGACGCTTGCATCTCGACTACATCGACCACTCATTCGATTCACGCATTGGCAAAGATCCAATTAGCGGGAGTCAGGTTCGACGGGGACGCATCGAAATAGATGGCGTGTTCGACAATAACTGGGGTTATGCCGCCGAATTCGACTATGCGAAAAACAAGGTCGCAATAAAAGATATTAAACTGGGGTACGAAACAGACGGTGGCGCCTCCCTCTACGTCGGGCACCAGAAACAGCCTTACAGCCTTTCACTTGAAATGAGCTCTAACGACATCCCCTTCGTCGAGCGGAGCGCAGACAACTACTTAGTCGCGACATTTACAGATCGCGCTATCGGTGCGCGTTACGAGAATAGCGGCGTAAATTGGTTTGCCGCAGCAGGCGTTTACGGCGACTCGATGAGCAACAGTGATACAACGGGAGACGAAGGCTGGGGGACGTCGGGCCGGTTTGTCTACTCGCCGATTATAGAAGACAACCGCATTCTGCACTTAGGCGTTAGGGGCGCCTATCGCGAGGTAGATATCGCCACACCGACAATGCAGATAAAAGATAAAACCACCGATTTTTCAGAGCTCAACATAGTTAACACCGGCAAACTGAACGACGCAGAGTCCGCAACGCTTTTCGGTCCAGAGATGGCGGCAGTGTGGGGACCTCTCTATGTATTTGCAGAACATACAACAACACAGATCGGGCGCGCTGCAGCATCGGACCTTGAGTTCTCCGGCTGGCATGCCGCTGCCGCGTGGAGCCTGACCGGCGAAACTCGCGCCTCAAGCTACAGAATGAACGCAGGAGAATTCAAAGGCCTGCGGCCAGCGAGAAATTTTGATTGGGCAAACGGTGGCATCGGCGCGTGGGAAATTGCCGCGCGTTACGCCGCGATTGACCTAAACGATGGCAATGTGATGGGCGGAACTGAAGACGCGCTATCGATTGCGCTCAACTGGTATCCAAATCGCAGCGTAAGGATCATGGCGGATTGGTCGCGCGTGCTCGATACAGATGAGTCCAATACCGTGAGACTGTTCGCACAAGATATGGATATCTTCACTCTTCGCACCCAGTGGAATTTTTAATTTGGATGCGTAACTAATTAGGATGCGTAGTCGCTTCTTACAGGAGCGCTACGCTCAATCTATTACTAGATTTCCTATCAGTCTGCCCCGCTTCATTAGCCTACCTGTCCTCGTCTAATGACTATCAAGTCGTGCCACTGCCAATTAAAGGGATAATATTAAATCGAATATTGGGAGCAACAGCTCGATTAAGACGAGTTACGAGCTGATCGATTTGTTCTTGATCAATTACAACTTCAAATCGAATTGCCCTAGAACGACCCGTGACTTTCTCAATAGTACTTAACGATTCATGATTCCCGTGTCTCCGTATTTCGAAAGAAGAGAAGCTCTCTATTAGCGGGAACTCTAAGAGGCAATCAATGAAATCTTCTTCTAGGCTCGATGCTATCTCGAAAATAAGCAAACTATTCATCGATTTTCCTTTCCTATCGCGGATTAATACTTAATGCCTTGGTGGTACGCAAATAGATCAGCGGAAACAAATAAAGCGTCAGCACGGTACTGCTTATAAGCCCACCGATGACCACGATTGCAAGAGGCTTCTGAATCTCGGAGCCCGGACCAGTTGCAAGCAGCAAAGGAACTAGGCCGAACGCACAGGTAGTCGCTGTCATTAAGACCGGGCGAAGTCTTCGCTGAGCCCCCTCGGTTACTATTTCGAAAACCTGTAACCCTTTTGCATGCAAGTAGTTAAAATGTGACATTAATACTACGCCGTTGAGCACCGCAATTCCGAGCAATGCGATAAAACCAACGGAGGCAGGCACTGACAAAAACTCGCCCGTGAACCACAGAGCTAAAAGCCCTCCTGTCATCGCAAAAGGAATGTTAGAAAGCACAATGACAGTTTGTTTCAATGACTCAAAAGTTAAGAACAAAATAAACGCAATTAGCAACAAAGCGACTGGGACTACCAGCGCGAGTCTAGCCGATGCGCGTTGTTGATTTTCGAATTCTCCACCCCATTCGAGTACGCTGCCGGGCGGCAAATCTCCCTCGCTCGAAACGAGCGTTTTCGCTTCTTCGACAAAACTAACCAGATCACGACCTTCTACGTTAGTCCTAACCACCGCGAATCGTTGGCCTGATTCGCGTGAAATGGCAACAGGACCTTCGGTTCGCTCTATATTGGCAATCTGACTTAATGCGATAGAACGACCGTCGGGTAATGCAATAGCCCTGTTCTCCAACGCTGTCAAACCGTCTCCTGCAAGCGAATCATATCTGATGAGCAAGGGCACGCGTGCACTGCCTTCGAGTATGACGCCAACTTGCAACCCCTCGCTTTCAGCTCGAAGTTGAGCTTGCAGTTCATCTGAATCGATTCCAAACCTTCCGCTGCGTACACGATCAACTTTTATCTGAAGATACTGTGCACCTTCATTAAGCGAAGCAATCGTATCTACTGCACCTGGAACGGTTGATACCAAGTCTGCAATGCGCTGAGCACCTGCGTTAAGTTCATCAAGATTATCGCCGAAAAGCTTAATCGCTACGTCGCCACGCGAGCCGGTCAACATTTCCGATACGCGCATGTCGATCGGCTGAGTAAAGCCGTAATTTAATCCCGGAAACTGTTCTAATACTGCGCGTAATTTTGATTCTAGTTCTTCTTTACTTGCCGCTTGCCATTGGGATGGTGGTTTGAGCTGAAGAAACATATCGGTTTCGTTGAGACCCATCGGATCCATACCTATTTCGTC
>Ga0233451_10004466_pt1 | contig 11621 bp, 15 predicted proteins | sample 011ome_29_FD_183052 | JGI IMG/M metagenome (GOLD analysis project Ga0233451, IMG submission 183052) | Coastal salt marsh microbial communities from the Groves Creek Marsh, Skidaway Island, Georgia - 011504CT (spades assembly) | ecosystem: Environmental > Aquatic > Marine > Intertidal zone >...
CTTCAATTTTTAATTTTGCATTTAGTTTGTAAGCAATTGTTTCAGATGAAGCCGAAAACCCAAAAAATAAAAAAATTACTATGATTAATAATTTTTTCATTATTTAAGATTTTTTTTTGGAATAAAAATGAAATCGCCACCACCATCTATCCAAGTTGGTGGATGATAATAGTGTGGTCTTTGACTTGTGCCTGCGAAGTATCTATCCATATTCCACGCTATATTTTTAAGATTTACAGGTATCGAGCTTTTTTCAAATTCTTTTAATAAATTCAAAAATGTTAGAGCAAATCTTGAATGATTAGTTCCAGCCACTGTGTCACTAACTGGTCCAGTGCTACCAGAGGATAAAACTGATCTTGATCTTAAATTTAAATCATTTGCTAATTGTTTTGCAAAAATTTTACTATCTTCTTCTGTCATATTGTCTAAAAGATTAAGACCTTTAAATTTTCCACCTACATAGCATGAGTCTACCAAGACAGCTATATGATGAGCTTTTATTTTATCTCTTATATAAATATCTACGTAGTTTACACCTATCCAGTCATCATTACCCCAATCTTTACTACCATCTTTTGGAACCCAGTATGCTTGTTGAGCTTCAATTTCGCCATGACCTGAGTAGTAAATTAAAACATAATCATTTTCAGTTGTTAATTTAGAGAGTTCTCTAAAAGCAGAAAGTATATCTTTTTTGCTGCCGTTAAAAACAGAAATTATTTTTTCAAACTTATATTTATTTTCTAAAACTTTTTTAATTTCTTTTACGTCGTTAACAGGTGATATGAGGTTATCCCAATTGTTGTAATCCGAGTTTCCGATTAACAATGCATAATATTTACCATTTGGTTCCAATTTTATATTTTTATTATTTCTTGGTGTAGGTAAAGTTCTTGTAATTGTTGGATCATTTTTTAATAAATCTAATTTAGCAATTGCTTGATTTTTTGAGGTATAAAATTCAAATTCAACGTTGTTACCATCACTTGTCTGACCAATTCCTTTACCAACATTTCCTATCTGTAAAAAACCACCTGCCATTTTTATATTATTTTTACATTTAATAATTACATCTCCAGATAATTGAGATCTCATTGGTGTTAACAAGCTATCAACTTCACAAATAGTGCTTTTATCTTCGAAATAAGCTATGCCGTCACTTAATGAGAAAAAGGATTTATTATTAAAATTAATTAAATCAGACTGTTTATTAGAATTAACATATCCATAAACATATTTGTCTTCTTCCTCATCATTTCCTTTAATGAAAGCAGCAAAGTAAAATTCTGCTTTTGGAAGATCTTCTATATTTTTATGTTCTTTTAGATTATTTTCGATAACTCTTTGTTTGTCCTTACTTTTTTTAGTAATCCAAGATTTAGATTTTTTTATTTTTTCTTTTAATTTTTCTTTATTTTCTTTAACTTCTTTTTTTTTTATCCAAGCACTAGATTCAGTTTTTGTATCTTTAACAGTCTTTTTATCATTACTATCTTTCTTAGTGATCCAAGAAGTTTCAGCGTTAGTTTCTAGCGATAAAGTAGATATAAATATACATAATAGTATTGAACTAATTATTTTATACATACTAGATTTTATAATTTTTTAATAAAAAAGTCACCCCATAGATTTATAGGTTATTTTTTTTTCGGCAATCGTCCACCACTTTCAATACATTCTTGAATTGAATTAAAAGCTCTAAAATGTTTAGTTTGATCGTAATATTTTGAACCTTTTTTATGGCATATATTAGTTGTTGATTTTTTAACTGGTACGTTTGCTGAGTCACAGCCAGCTAATAAAAAAAATGTTATAAAAATAGTTCCAATTATTTTTTTCATATTAAAATTTTAATAATGATTAGTAAATTTATCTAATCCAAAATTAAACTATTTTTTGGACTAATAGAATTAAGTTTTTTTAAGGTATCCAATTTTTTTTAAATTTGTGGACAAGTAATTTTTCTATTTAGTTGTTACATGTGTTGTATGACAAACAACAACAAAAGGAGAAAAAAAATGAAAACAGTAAAAGAGGAAACAAGTAGTACATCATTTATTAATATTGTCGGAGGCTTATTAATAACATTTGCAGTAATTGACTTTGCCATGTCGTTTGCCGGTACAAATTTAACAAGCTTTCTTGGTCCAGTATCAAGATTTTCACCAATTATATTTGGTTTAATAGGATCAGCTTTATTGAATGTTGGTAAGGAGGGCAGCTAAATTTAGTTATTCTCCCCTTATTTTAATAGGGGAGAAAAAAAATTATTATGAAAAATATATTTGCTTCATTATCAAGATTGATTGTCGCTTATACTAAATTTGGGGTAATGATTTTCTCTTTATCCTTAATGAATACTGCACTTAAGGCTGATCAAGGTTTTTATTACTTAGCTACAAATTCTCAATTTATAAAGTTGGGTGGTGTCTATGTTCAAGAGACACAAAATATTAGGAATAGAAAATTAATTTACCAACTTATTCAAAATGGAGGATCAATATAATTAAAATGATTGTAACAAAGTTAGTGCTGGAGAAATTTAAAGTTGATTAAATTACAATGATTAATAAAATAAAAAAAATTAATAAACATCTAAAGAAATTATTTAAGAGAAAAAAAATGACTTATGAATTTGAAAATGTTAAGGTTAAGCAAATTGAAGATAAAATTAATTTAAAAGAAACTGCTATAAATGATGGTAAAAATAATTTACCAAGATCTTCCTCTGAAACATTCTCGAATTGTGAAAATGAAGCAATTATTTCAGCTGATGAATTTAGAAATAATCATGTATTAAAAGCAGTTGATTATTTAAATTCCATTAAAAACAAAATAATAGATAGTACAGCTAAACTAGGACAAAAAAATTTCTATATTGATGAATTTAAAAATAGAATTGAACAAACTTTAACTACTGCTGAAGGAAGGTTATCAAACTTAAAAAGTAATTACACGACTCAAAATAATGAAGTGCGTAATTTTAAATTAGAAAATAAATTAAATAGAGAACCTAAATCTCTAACTGCGATTAATATTGTTGTAGCCATGGGCGTTATAGCTCTATTGTTTTTTATAGAACTTAGAGTTAATGCTAATTTACTTGCACCAGCAATGGCTAGTGGTTTAAAAGAAGGCTTGTCCATAGCAGCTGCGGTAGCTGGATTAAATGTTTTTGTTTCATTTGTTGTAGGATTTTATATTTTAAAAAACTTTCATCATGTTCAATCTCTAAGAAAAAATATATCTAAATTTGGATTAACAATTTATTTAATATTTGTTTGTTATTTAAATTGGTCTTTAGGCGCCTATAGAGCAATTCATGAAGCAACTGGAGACAATCTTATAGATGCAATTATGGGTAAAAGTAGTACAGCCTCAGATACTATTATTGGTAATCCTGCTTTTCCTTGGAGCGTTGATTTAACTTTCACTTCTTTAATATTAGTTTTTGTAGGTATTAGTTTTGCTTTAGCATCTCTTATTGATGGATATCTTTTTAATGATCCTTATCCTGGCTATGGATCTGTTGGCAAAGATCGAAACGAAAATCGAAAAGAGATTAATAGGATGAGAGAACATTTATCTACTGAAATAACTGGTTTATTTAAAAACGAAATCAGAAAAATAAGTGAAAAAAGAGAACTTATAATTAACACTGTTTTAAGAAAAGAGTGGGTGCCTAACATCACAGCTTTAGAAAATACTTTTGAAGGATACAGAAGGTTTGCTGATGAATTAAGTTTTGCTTTAGATCATACAATTGGTGAATACAGAGCACATAATAGTATGTTTAGAACAGATCCAGAGCCTAATTATTGGCGAGATGACAATGGAAAAGTCAAAACAAAATATTATGAATTAAGTGAAGAAAAAAGAAATCCTGAAAAAGTTTTTAGAGATTTTGCTATACTTTACCTTAATAAAAATCAAATTGAAAAAAAGATTGAGGAATATCAAAACAAGATACAAGATGAATCTAATGACTTTATAAATAAATTAAACACTTATAATGAAGAAATTAATAAAAAGATTGAAGAAATGAGGTCTAGATATGATGTTTCGTAAACTTAATTTTTTAATATCTTTTATAACTTTATTTATTTTATCAATCAATTTTTCACATGCAGACAAATTACCAATAGGTTATCCAGAATGTTGGCAAGATACTAAAAATCCAATTATACTTAATTTAGAAAGCGCAAATCAATTCTGTCCATTAAATTCAAAATTGGGCCACAAGTTTTTTCTTGTAGATTTTACATCTCCATTAAAAGAACCTCAAATTGACTGGATATCTGGAAGAATTTTTGGAAACACTTTAGTTAAAGAAACCCCACCATATCATAAAATTTCTTACATGAAGATTGATAACACTGCTCCTCAATCTCAAGAAATTAGTTATTCAAAATGTAGATTTAAGACAGGAAATAAATCAAAATTTGCCGGTGAAGAAACTAATACTGGGTGTGAAGGACAAAAACAAATAGGAGAAGTTTATAAAGCTTGGACTGCTTTAACTAATCAGTTTGAAAATAAATTTTTAATTAATCAAAAAGAAGGTCAAAGAAGTTTAATTTTTGAATATTTTTTTCATGTATTAAGAGAACCCAAGACAGATTTTACTTCTGAATATCCTGAAAGAGAATTAGTAATTGTTTCTGATTTAATGCAACACTCAGATAGGTTTTCATTTTATAGACATTGTAAAACAGATTTATCATTAAAAAAACCAAATAAATGTAAATCGTTTGAAACACTTTTAAAAGATGAAAAAGTGAAAAATTATATAGATGATAGAAAGCCTAACAAAGATACTCTGACAAATCTTAAAGTTACAATCTTATATATAAATCATGATTATGAAACTAGAGATGGGTTATCAAGCACTTTGGTAGCATTGTGGGAAGATTTATTTAAGTATATTGGAGTTAACAATTATGAAATAGTTAAACAGTTAGATATTCAATAATGTTTAATGATCCATCATTTATTTATTTAGCAACCATTCTTCCTCCAATTTTATTAGGGATAATAATCTGGAAATCAGATAAATTTCCAGAACCTGGAAAATTTCTTATTGCATCTTTTTTGTTAGGCGTTTCTATTATTTTACCTTTAGATTTATTTATTATGGTAACTCAAGATCATTTAGCTCCAATGTTAGGCTTAGACCTTGATAATTTAAAAGCATGGGAAGAAGGTGCCTGGAAAGATGTAGATGTGGTAGTTCCTGCAGCAGAGAGGACTTTTATGAGTTTTTTCAGAGCTGCATTCCTTGAAGAAGGTTTAAAATTTGCTCTTCTCTTATTTTTTTGTGTAAGATTACCAGCATTAAATGAGCCAATAGATACAATTATATATGGAGCCGCTATCGGATTAGGTTATGCCGCAATAGAAAATGTTGGTTATTTAAATTATGCAGACTTAGGAACGGCATGGTCGTTAGATATGGTTAAAATCAGATACATTCCTTTAATAATGCATTTAGGATTTGGTATCATTATGGGATGGTTATTAAGTCTAAACTTATTTCAGGAAAGAAGTCCCTTTAAAAGAAGAATGATGCTTATATTAGCTTTAGCTTTACCGGTGGTGTTGCATGGCTCTTATAATTATTTAGGTGCCACAGATGTATTTCCAGTATTAATTTTACTTTCAAGCATTGGAATAATTTATTTTTATAGAAGAGAGCAATTAAAAAGAATTACTGAGGAGATGGATAAAAACAAAATCCAAAATATAGATGTATTTTACTCTTACCTAGTTTCAGTTATATTGGTTATATTAGTGATTTTTCAATCAATCTTAAGAATTTAGAGGTAAGAATAAAAATTAAATAAATTAAATGAAAAAATTTAGCACAATCGTAGTTATTTTGTTTTTTTTATTTAATACACCATTAAAAGCTGATTACTTATCTTATCTAACTGAGCAAGCTGATAAAGGAGACATGGTTTCACAAAATAATTTAGGGTACTTGTATTTATATGGTTCAAGTGAATACAATATTCCAAAAGATATAGATAAAGGAATTTACTATTTAAGTGCTGCAGCAGCTCAGGGTCAAGTTAATGCAATGACTACAGTAGGTTGGACTTATTTTACTGGTGAACATGGCGCTCCTAAAGACAATGAGGAAGCGATATACTGGAACCAAAAAGCATCTGATGCTGGATTTACAATAGCGAGTTATAACTTAGGTTTTTTTTATTATTCAGGCCTAGCTGGATTAGAACAAGATCTTGTAATGGCAAAAAAATATTGGTTACTTAGTGCCTCTCAGTGGTTAAATTCAGAAGGACTTCACGATTCAAAGCCAGATGAGCTTCTAGAAGAAATCAATGAATATAACCCTAGCCCAACAAAAGAAATGATAGAATTAAGAGATTTTTTTATAATGTTATTAAAATCAAATCCAAGTTAAATGAAAAAATTATTCATAATATTTATTTTTTTTATAAGTTTTCAAACCCTATCTAAAGCTGACGATATCAAAGATTTTCAAATTGAAGGTATGAGTATTGGTGACAGTCTATTAGATTATGTAAATAATAGAACTATAAAAAATTCTCGTAAGTATGAATATAATGATGATAAATTTTATACTATAGATTTAATTCTTGATAATTTTAAAACTTATTATGCAGTCCAAATACATTTAAAAGCAGGTGATCAAAAATTCATAATTTATGGTATTGGCGGTGCTATAAAATTTGGAAACCCAGGAAAATACTCTCCTCAGTCTATAGAAAAATGCAAAAAACAAATGAATGTAATTGAAAAAGATTTAGATATAATTTTTACTAGCTCTGATAAGCAATCTGCTCAAGCTGTAGGTCAAGGTGATTATGATCCAGACGCAGTTAGGGATGAAATTTATTATACATTAGTAAATGGTCACATATATCTTCAATGTGTTACATGGGGAGAGAAAATCAAAAAAAAAGATTATCTATTTGATAGTTTAAGGGTAACTTTACTGAACTTAGAGTTTTATAATTGGATTGAAAACGAAGCTTATAAATAAAAATATAAATTAGTTATTATCTTAGGTCTAGAATTTGATCTATTGATTTACCATTATAAATTTAAACTTTAATAGAGTCTTGACACACATTTATCGTAGTGACAAATTATCAATAATGAGAATTTTTCTAACAATATTCATTTTTATCTTTATTGTTCAATCATCTATTAAAGCTGACGATATCAAAGATTTTCAAATTGAAGGAATTAGTATTGGGGATAGTTTGTTAGATTATATGAGTGAAGATGAGATAAAATTTAATACATTAAAATATTTTCCAGATAAAAGAAAATATTACGTTGTTGCAAAAACTGATGATTTAGAAACATATGAACAGTTAGAAATATATCTTAAAACAGATGATAAAAAATACGAAATTAGAACATTAGGTGGTTTTATTTCTCTGCAAGGAGAGGAATGTTTAGCAATGAGAAAAAAAATAGATAATAATTTTAAAAAATTTTTTTCAGATTTAAAAATTTACTCAGCAACATTAAACCATAATTATGATAAATCAGGCAAATCTAAACAAAAACAAACTAATTATGTTTTTGGTGATAGTGCTCACAAAGATGACCATATTAGAACTGAGTGTACATCCTGGTCAGAAGAAATAAAACAAAAAGAAGGATTTAAAGATACTTTGATAGTTATAGCTATGACCAGTGAAATTCTTAAATGGATAGAAAATAATTATAACTGATCTAGTTCAAAAATATAATTCAGAGTCTAGTGCTCTAATTATCTCAATTATAAATATTAATTTCAATTTCTACGAAATCTTGACACAAGAAATAATAGTCAATAAATTTTATTTATGAGAGTATTTGCAATTGTATTGTTTTTAATCTTTAGTTTTCAATCTTGGACTAAAGCTGATGATATTAGAGATTTTCAAATTGAAGGAATGAGTGTAGGAGATAGTTTATTAAGCTATTTCACTGAGAAAGAAATTAAAAAAAATATTTCTGGTGTCCAATATCCCAATAAAGAATTTATTCTTTATTATTTTAAAAATTTACACTCATTTAGGACTTACGAGGCTGTCACTGTAGCTGTTAAGTCAAATGATAAAAACTTTATAATTCATGATATAGGTGGATCAATTTATTTCAAAAATAATTTCGAGGAATGCTTGTTAATGTTGAAAGAAATATCATTCGAATTAAAAAAAACTTTTAGTAATGCAAAAACTGGCTCTGGAAAAGTGAGTCATGCGATGGATTTATCAGGTAAAACAACACAAGATTATCATGTTTTTGAGCTTGAGTCAGGAGATAACTCACAAGTCGTATGTTTAAACTATTCAAATGAATTCGAAAACCAAGGTCATACCGATGAATTAAATTTAACATTGGGGACAAGAGAGTATGGTGAGTTTGTAATTAATAGAGCATTTAATTAAACATGAGAATATTTTTATTATTTATTATTTTATTTTTTAGTTTTTTATCTTTAACTAAAGCAGATGATATTAGAGATTTTGAAATTGATGGTATAAGTATTGGAGATAGCTTACTCAATCTTACAAATAAAGAATATATAATAAGCGAAATAAATACTAACTCCAAATATTATAGTTTATATTTTCCAAAAGATAAATTTGGAGAAGTGTATCTAGACTCAAATAAAGAAAAATATAGTACATTGTCTTTTTTTGTAAAAACAAATGATCCTGAATATAGAATTTATATGTTGAGAGGAATAATGAGATTTAATAACAACTTAGAAAAATGTTTAAAACAAAAAACAGATATAATAAAAGATTTAAAAAATATTTTTGTTAATGCTCAATCATTAGATAATAAATTTGCATCAAATTTAGATCCTACGGGTAGAAGTTTTTATTATAATACATCTTTTATTTTAGATGATGAGAGTAGAGTTGTCGTTCAGTGTTCTGATTGGGAAGAAAGTTTAAGAAAAGAAAATAATTGGATGAGTGGTCTATCAGTAGTTCTTCAAAATAAAGAATTTATAGATTGGATGACAAGTAATTAAAAAATATCAACAGAAATCACATTCTAGTGTTTTTGGTCTTGATTAGCTTAATTAAAGATATTAATTTTAAACTTAAATAAATCTTGAAACAAATGTACTGCAGTGAGACATAATTATCGATGAGGTTATTTTTAACAATATTTGTTTTTATCTTTAGTCTTCAGTCTTCAATTAAAGCTGATGATATTAAGGACTTAGAAATTGAAGGTATGAGTATTGGAGATAGCTTGTTAGATTATTTTAGTAAAGAAGAAATTAAAAATAGTAAAAATAAATTTAATTATCCTAAAAGTAATAAATTTATACTTTGGGTTCCTAATAGTAGATCTTACGAAAATTATGATGCGGTTCAATTTCATTTCAAAACTAACGATGCTAATTATATTATCCAAAGTATAGGTGGCCATATAACTTATTATGAAAAAATTGAAAAATGTTATCCAAAAAAAAAAGATATTTTTGATAGTTTAAAAGAAATGTTTCCTAATACAGAAGTGAAGAGCCAAATAGCAAAACATCAATTAGACAATAAAACTATAGTGGACCAAACTGTGTTCAATTTTGACCAAGGTTATATTACTCTCGAATGTTATGATTGGAGTAAAGAGCTAGAAGATAAATATGGTGATAAATTATCTTTAGGTATTAGTACTTCTGAATTTATGAATTGGATTACGAATGAGGCTTACTAACACTCCTCTCAAGTTTATCTCAATTTCATATTCTATGTTTTGATTAGCTAATTTTAAAAATTCCAAAATCTTGACACAAAAAGATAAAGTGAATAAATCTTACTTATGAGAGTATTTGTAATAGTATTGTTTTTAATTTTCAGTTTTCAATCTTGGACTAAAGCTAATGATATTAAAGACTTTGAGATTGAAGGCATGAGTGTTGGGGATAATTTGTTAAATTTTTATAGTAAAAGAGAAATTGATAACTTTTCTAATTATGATCACTTACCTTCTAATATGAAGTTCAGAATAGCTGATGATAATAAAAAAATAGGTAGTTATGATGGATTACAATTTTTTTATAAACCCAAAGATAAAAAATTCAAAATTCATAGTATTGCTGGTCATATTTTTTGTGATTCAAAAAGTAAATGTAATAACATTTTAGAAGAAATTAAGCTCGATATGGAAACATTATTAACTGGTAAAAAATTTATAAAAAGTTCTTATAAACACTCAGATGATAAGTCTGGCCAAAGTATCTCTAGCTATTATTACCTAGATGTAGATGGAGGTCATATAAAAATTGAGTTTATGGATTGGTCGGATAAAATGACTTGGGCTGACAATGTAAATGTTGCTCTCAATACATATGAAGTAATAGATTGGATGCAAAATGATTATGGAGTTAAATAGAATTACCAAACAACCTATATGAATATTTCATAAAATTTTTAAAAGTATTTTTAATTGATTAGTTTTCATGTATTCATTGATTGATGACTCATATTTGTGTGTTAGGTGTTTTTGTTGCAGATTTAAGTTTTTTTGGTGAAAGTATACCTAATCAAGGACAAACTATTTTAGGACACAAGCATCAAGTGGGTCCAGGAGGCAAAGGTTCCAATCAAGCAATTACTATTGCTAAATTAAATGGCAAAGTAAATTTTATATCTAAAATTGGTCGAGATGGTTATGGCGAGATGGCTCTTAAAATTTACAAAGAAACAGGCGTCAATTCAAAATCAGTTGTTTTAGATTTTAAGAACTCAACTGGAGTTGCTGGAATATTAATTGATAAAGAGGGTAATAATGCAATTAATATAATACCTGGTGCAGCTGCAATGCTGAATAAAGAAGATATTAATTTAAATTTAGAGACAATAGAAAAATCAAAAATATTTATAACTCAATTTGAAATGCCTGATGAAGTTACTTGGTATGCACTAAAAAAAGCTAAAGAAAATAAATGTATTACTATTTTAAATCCAGCTCCTGCTAGAAAAATTGAGGAAAAAAATTTTAAACTAATTGATTATTTTACTCCAAATGAAATTGAAGCAGAATTTTATTTAAATAAAAAAATTATTTCAAATAATGATATTGTTAATGCTGGCACTCAATTTTTAAATTTAGGAATTAAAAATGTTATTATTACCCTGGGTGAAAAAGGAGTTTACTTTGCCAATAAGAATGAAAGTTTTTTCATTGAAGCGTATAAATTAAAATCAAAATCCATTGATACTACTGGTGCAGGGGATGTGTTCAATGGAACGCTAGCATATGGATTATCTAAAGATTATCCTTTAAAAGAGGCTATTATATTTGCAAATAAAGTAGCAGCTATTTCAACTACAAAATTAGGAGCTGCTAATTCGATTCCGACTTACAAAGAAGTAGAGACATATTAGATTATTAGTAAAATCTTATTTTTAATTTTATAAAGTAATATATAAACACAACTTTAAAAGTGACTTACAAGCATGCAAAAATATAATTGGAATTACCCGACAACGGTATGGGCTGGTGAAGATCGAATTAAAGATTTAGCAAATGCTTGCAATCAACTTAGTATTAAAAAACCTTTACTGGTAACCGACAGTGGTCTAGCTCAATCAGACATAGTTAAAAAT
>Ga0233451_10004467_pt1 | contig 11620 bp, 4 predicted proteins | sample 011ome_29_FD_183052 | JGI IMG/M metagenome (GOLD analysis project Ga0233451, IMG submission 183052) | Coastal salt marsh microbial communities from the Groves Creek Marsh, Skidaway Island, Georgia - 011504CT (spades assembly) | ecosystem: Environmental > Aquatic > Marine > Intertidal zone > Salt...
CAGAACGCCAGCGTGCCATCGGGCGTCGTACCCGCCGTCACATCCGTTCGGCCACGCCAAACCTTGGGGCTATCGCCCAGATCCGAGCCCAGCACATAACGCTTCTTCGAGCGTAATGCGGCTTCGGGTTTCTCAATCAGCACCGCTTTATCGGCTGTTTCCAAAGCCGACTCCTGGTACAGAAAGCCATGGTCTGCCGTCAGCAGCAGATGGGCGCCGTTTAGGCCATTCACGATATAGCTGACCAACTGAGTCAAATCCGTCACCGTATCGGCCACCGCCTCAAAGGTTTTAGATTCAGATGCCTGCTTATCACCGATCATATCAATCCGATCGTGATACACATAAATCACTTTCTTATCCCGAACGAATTCCCGACCACGCTCTTTTCCAAGGCTCATCAGATCCTCAGACTTTATCGCCGCACCTTCAAAGCTTTCAAGATAAGAATTTCGCTGGTCTGTCGTCGCCACCGAAACACCATCGGCCAGCACCTCAAGGTTACTGTTCAAGCGATACGCCAGCGTTTCATGAGGTAGTAGCGAGGCCATGCCCAAGGTGGTGTAACTCGGCAAAACGCCCAGTTGTGCCCCAAGCTCAGCTTTAAGCCGGTTTTTACTATTAATGGTCTGCACCAGCTCCTGGGCCACTTCATAACGCATTGCGTCTGAAATAATCACAAACACCCGTTTCTTGCCCGCATTCAGCTGCGGCGCCACGTACTCGGCATAAAAGTGCTGCTGATTCGTTACCTCAGGAATACGCCAGGTATTTAACAGCCCGGCATCACCTTCCAGGATCTTTGCCCAGGCAGACCCCATGTGCGGCAAATACCAACCCGCATAATGGTCTTCAATCTGGCGGCGCAGTTCGTGCAGCACCGCCCAGCCCATCGGCTCTACCTGGTCAGCGGCATAGTTAAACTGGCGGTAAAGCTGGTCAAACTTGTAATAGGTCTGGCAATACTGCTCAAACGCGGCAGCGGCAGACCCAAAGCTAAAGCCCTCGGCGTAGGCAGCCTTAAGCTGGAAATAACTCGCAGCCACCTCCAGCGCATCGTAACAAGCGACTAGCGCACGGCTTCGGTCATTGCTCTCCGCCAGCAATCGATTGGCCCAGTGGCCGTCTCTCCGGCGCGCAACCCACCCGGCCAGGGTGTCTTGCAACGCCCCTGCCCCAGAAAGAATCCTGTCCTTAATCTCTTTAATAATGCGAAGCTCAACCGCCTCAAAGCTCATCGTGTCGATCAAATTAGCGACGGGCATCGAGTCCAGCAGCGCCTTAATCTGAAGCTCATCCGCCACATCGGCAGAAACCAGATCGTAGCTCGCGTAATGATTCAAATCAGAACGCCAGCGCCCCGCAAAAACCACGGCATTTACAGCAAGCCCTGTGTCAGGCAATACCAAGTGCTTTAACTGCTGGGGCACCTCACCCGTTTGAGAACGCGCAAAGTCCGTCACCAGAATCTGGCACAACAGATCCCGTAACGAAGGCGCTGCTTCCGCATAACCCAGCTCATCTTGTACTAATTGCCAAAAGGCAGGCTCAAGCTCATTGGCCTGAACTTCTGACCAGGCTTTAGGGGATGCATTCAAATCCGCTTCACCATCAACCACCAGCGCACTGAACAGCTTCAGCAAAATAGAGAACAAATCAGTTTGATCAGCCCGGCACAACACCGCCATCATCTTGCGGTCAATCTCTGGGGCCTGATCCAACGGCGTCACTAATCGCTTCAAACGGTCTACGCGCTCTTTGGCCCGCAAAAACTTGGTACGCGCTTTGAGATGTGCGCGCAAGCTTTGTGCGGTAATGCCCAGATCTTCCATCAGAATTGATGTCGAATCCGCATAAAATGATTTGCCACGCAATCTAAGATCCAGCAACCAATCATCCTGCTGCGCAGGCTCAGCAGCCGGGCTATACAAAAGCCACCGGTTCTGCGGTGCACGTTCCAGCAATACCTTTACCTTAAAAGCGGGGACCTCATCCAGACGAACCAAAGTGATCTCCGGGTGATCCCACGCCTCAACCACCGATAGGAACGCACTATCCGGGTCGTACCAGAAGACCATGCGTTGGGTCGCAAACAAACCTAACAGGGAATCCAGAACACGTTGCTGACTCACATCAATCCTTTATGTTTTCTAGATCAGCCAAAGACCCATCATCGTCTGCCAGACCTGCTTCAATCTGTTCCACCGTTGGTAAACAACTGGCAATATCCGCTGGCAATTCCAGCCGATATTCCGCAACACCAATCGGTTGCGTCATACCGCGCAAAGCATATTCGGCTACCACGCGGTGCTGCTTCTTACACAACAGCAGACCCAAGGTCGGTTTGTCTTCAACGCTTTTAATCCGCTCATCCACCACCGTGATATAAAAATTCAGCTGCCCGGCATGCTCTGGTTTGAAGTCGCCTGCCTTTAATTCAACCACCAGAAACCGGTGTAACCGATAGTTGTAGAACAACAGATCGATATAAAAATCCTGGCCATCCACCTCTAGCGGTACCTGACGCCCGACAAACGCAAAACCCTCACCCAGCTCCATCAAAAGCCGCGTCACATGCTGCGTCATTGCCGTTTCTATATCCCGTTCCTTCGCTTCCTCGGAGATCCCCAGAAAATCGAAAAGGTACGGGTCTTTCAAAGTCTGCTGCGCCAACTCAGAATCCGGCTTGGGCAACCGCCCATCAAAGTTTGTCACCGCCTTACCGGTGCGCTCTAACAGCTGCGTACTGATTTGGTGCCACATCACATTACGAGACCAGCCGTTTTCAATGGCTTTAGCGGCGTACCATTCGCGCTCTTCACGCGTCTTTAGCTTATCGAGCAGCGTCACTTGGTGGTACCACGGCAATTGTGCAAGCACCTCTTGCACAAATTCAGCATCCGGCCATGATTCGGCGAAGCTGCGCATATACAACAGGTTACGGCGGGAAAACCCCTTCATCTCAGGGAATGCCCCTGTCAGATCCTTGGCTAATTGTTCAATAACCTTAGAGCCCCACCCCTGGGCTTGCTGGCGCTCAAGAATCTCTTTACCAATTTGCCAGTAAAGTAGAACTAATTCACGGTTTACGGACAGCGCAGCACGTTGCTGAGCTGATTGGATGCGTTGCTTTAACTCGGCGAGCCAACTCGCGTAATTCACGAAAAACTTGGTCGGTTCAATCATTTCAGAATGGGGAGGATTGATTTTCTTCAAGCTCAGTCACCTTAGTCATAATGGAATCGCAAAGGGTTCGTACATTCTGGATAAGGGACACAATCTCGTTTCCGTCAAAAGTAATCTGACTACCGTCTTTACCGTACCCTGCTCGATGAACGCAATCGTGCCGTTTAGATACAGCATTGAATAACCAACCAATGTCGCCAAGATCAAGACCCAGAACTGACTTGTACATAGGTTTGATTTTCTTCAGATCGTGAAATATCAGTTTTTGAAGGTAGGCAGCCACAGTGTCTTTGATGCTTTCCCTCTCCTTAAACAACTGTGACATGGAGAACTTCATTTCTGAGAACTTCGGATCGGTTTCAACAAGCCGCCTGATCAGCTCCTCGCTACCGGTCGTCGTCTTTATGAATACTGAAGATAGAAAGCCTTCAGTTGCAGCAACAACATGCCCATAAATCATAACGTTCAGACTGAAGAAATTGTTCTGACCAACATCAATTTTCAGGAGGTCAGCGGCACTATTCAGATGACTTTTCAGGATTCGAAGCTGCTCCGAAGGCTCCTCTCGCCAATACATGTCATCATCACGATCATTTTCGTCATAGTACGGACCATCGAAACTGACCTCAATATTCCCCCTGTCAACTGAAACATCCGCGCCACCAAATGAATTAATAATAGAGACCTCGTAGTTTTCACCACACTCATCGCAGACGACTTCGTCATCTGTCTCAACATAACTGTCTCTATTTCTTTCGGCCATATAGTTAGGCTCTGGACAAGGCACGGTTGCATTGATCACGGCACCGCATTTGCAAATGAAAGAAAAATCAATCTTCATTTGCGCCACCCGTTACCGCCTTAACCTCGGCCAGCAAATCACCAAACTTACCGTAGTTAACCTTCACCCCATCATCCAGATCCAGGCTGATCCGCATATCCGCGTAATGACGCAGCTTTTCGTCGTAGGCCAACAACTCCACATGCTGCTTACGTAGCTTCTCAATCTCTTTATTGATCTTATTGCGTGCAGAGGTCGAAGCGGCAGACACAGCATCCTTCTCCAACAGATCCATTCGTGCCTGGATCTTGCCTGTTAGCGGCACCACATACTCAGCCCGCATACGGGCTAATGTGCCCTCGTGGTAACGGTGCAGGTAGACCAAGGCCTGGAATGCCCCCTGCTTTCCACTGGAAAATAGCCAATAGATTGGGCGCTTCTTGTAGGTCTGCAGATGGTCTTTATAAAACTTTTCGGCCAGGTATCGGCGAATCGTTTCTTCTGAAGATTCGCTTTCTTTTTTGCCCAGGCTTTCAGAAAGCCAAGCCATATTCTCATCAAGTGTCTCAGCGCCCCAAACAGCCCCAAGGAACTCGCGCACGCGGTTTGCCGCATCATCCTCAAACCAGAACGCATCAGTGATTGGCACAATTCCGTCGGTATCAGCCGGAAATGTCTTGTAGCGAGTTGAGTCGAAATCCATGTTGCCAGCATGTGCGTAGATTAGCCCCGGTTCATCAAGGCTGTAGCGGCCCATCATGCAACCAATGGCGTATGAAACGAGCTCCGCCATTGTGTCTTGGCGGAAGCGGCTCCATTGCTCATATTGAGTGAGATTGCCACCGTAACGGTAGCCTGGGTTCACTGTGAGGGTAATTTGCTCAATCGGCACTTCTGGAGTTAGTTCGTCGGCCAATCCATAGACGTTAATGAAGAGTCGGTTGTTTTCCACTTCGAGACGCTGCATCTCAGCGACGGAAGCGCGACTTTTGGTGACCCAAGCTGTGTAACATGATTCAAGTGAACATAGTTGGTTCGTAAAAAAAGTTAGCAAGGGGAAGGATTGAAAGTCCCATGATCGTTCAAAGGCGTTCCAATCATTTTTTGCAATAGCCAATAGACCTACAGCAATATCACAAACCCTTAACTCATCCTCGATGAAGGGTAGCGGTAGCGGTAAAAAATCTCCAACATTTAGCGTTAACGTCGGATTTACAATTTTGAGTGCTTTTGCGACAACGCAAGAATTCAAAAATAGCAAGGTTTGTGTTGTGATTACTGGGCTGCTGTTTGTACTGATAATTGTTGGAGCAAGAGAACTAAACTCTTCAACCTCAGACTTAAAGCGAAATGCATTTATCGCAGATGTGATTTTCGTACAAGTAATTCCTTCGCGTCCCCAATACTTCGGATTACTCAAACCTCCTTTGGATTTATAGAAATCTTTAGCTCTATCCGACCAATCGACTACCCGATACCGATTGCCGTACCACTTGCGAAACTCCCCACCATGTGACAACTCTTTCCATTTGCTCTCTCGCTTTGTTGCATCAATTTCCCAAACAAATCGGACGTAAAGTTCATCATTATGTGTCTTACAGCGGCCACCCGAATCAAATTCATCAGCTATTTTTCTCGGAGATTCAAATAACTCGCGCAAGTTATCGCTTATCCAATACGCCATCGGTCGTCCCGGAATTTTCTTAAAATCATCCGGTTTGGCTTTGTAGAACCATCCACAGTTCTTGTTCTGAATAGCCTGTAAAGTTTTTGACGCTTGCTGGTCAGCCCCTTTGAAGTCAGACAAACGCACATAAGATCCTGAAAACTGGGTTATATGCTGCTGGCCCAAAGTAAAGGCGCAAATCGGTACGGTTGCCCCGTCGAAACCAGAATATTCAAGTTGAACCAGACTAGTAAGAGTTGAGTTGTCAATTAAGTGAGTACGCAGTTCTTCATAGGATGAAATGAACATCCACACAAACGGCGACATAAAACCTAGCTGACCCGCAGGCTTAGCAAAAGTCAAGTCACGGATCATGAAGGCTGAAAAGAGATCCTTTTCGTAGCCTTTATAATGGTCCTTTAGGTAAGTCTTCAGCACTGGCGTCAGGTATTTACCACCCATATAGGGTGGATTCGCGATCACTGCATCGTACTGGCGCCCCAGCAATAGACCCTGCCAAACTAAAGGCAACAGATCATTTGCTGCCTGGTGAGCATACAGATCGCCTGCCTTGCTGGCTTTGCTGAGCGCATCAGCCAAGTTGGGGAGTTGTTCGTTAAGGCTCTCAGGTATCTGTATTAGCGAACCGAAGGTTTTGGCGTGTTCGAAAGTAATTAGCAGTGCTTTTACGACATCCGCCGAAACGCCAAAGGGCACCAGCGCCTCGGCAATCTCGCCCTGGGGTAGCCCTTTGCTTTCTTGCAGGCTGAGCACATTAAGTGCAATGGGTTCTTCCAAAAGGCGGCGGTCATCGGCGCGTGCCTTCATCATGAGCGCAAAGCCTGCCATCTGGGCGGCACGATCATCAATATCCAGGCCGAAGACGTTTTTTTCAAGGATCAGGCGCGGGATGTCTCGTAGGCGGTAGCCACGTTCCAGGTAGATGCCTTTGAGCAGTTCATAGGCTTCCACCAGAATATGGCCAGAGCCACAGGCGGGATCGAGAACGGTAATTTTTTCCGGGTTGAGGCTGCCCCCGTCTTCACCCATGCGGGTTTTGATCAAGGCATCGAGTTGTGCGTTGACTTCAGCCGTTTGTTCAGCCGGATCTATGTAGTAAGGCCACTGGCTTTTGAGGGTACTTTGCGGGTTGGCCATCATCCAGAGTCGGCCAACGCTGTTTTGCACCAGGTATTGCACGATCCAGTTAGGGGTGAAGAGCTGGGTGGCTGCGGGAATGTCTTCACTCTTGACGACTTTGCCGATGACCTGGTCTTTTTTCTCACTGATGTAGAACTGGTAGAGCCAGCCAACGATTTCTACCTGAGCCCAGTCTTCTTCGGGGATTTCTTCAACAAGTTTGGCGATAACGGAATCCGTGCGCAGCAGGTTATCCGGGAGTAATAGTTCGGTTTCGTCGTCGATGCGCTCGAACAGAAAAGGCATGGCGTTGCTCAAAGCATTACATTGAGCAATGAGGAGCCGACGGTAGAGTTCTGCGTCCTGGTTACCCGCCAACTTGAGCTGGTTGATGCTGTCTGCCTTTAAACCGGGGAGCGCCTGGCTCTGCGCCAGATCAACGGCATGCAGCAAAATATCGGGGGTATGGGCGCCCACACCCTCTGATGTGCTGGAAAGCACTCGGTAGCCATGGCCGAGATAGTCGTGCAGCTCCATGTAACGGAGCGCGGCGAACCGGTTGAACCAGGTGTAGGCGACGGCTTCAACGACTTGTTCAAAACCCTCGCGCTGCATCCGCTTGATGAGGTTTTCTCGTTGGGTGTATACGTTGGCCGGCCACTCCCGCCCTTCGATGAGGGTGACATCCCCTTGCCGGGTAGCCGGGGCAATAGCCAGTTCGCTCTTATTGTGGGTGAGCCCCAGTTGATTGGCTCGAGCCGTTACGGCGGCAATAAAATCTTTACGCGCCTGCGGTGCATAGGCTTTGAGTTTGGCTTTGTTCATTTTTTATTGAATGCGTGCGCGTTGGCCTGAGCGAATTGCTTCTAAAAGTGATTCTTTTAATGCCGTTACATAAGCTTCTACGTCGTCTTCTGACTCGAGGTAAGACTTAGCAGACAAATCCGAGGCACGAATAACGGCCGTTGGCTTTGGTGCTGAATTACTGCCACCTGTTCTTGGGGCTGCGCCGCCATGCCCCTGCTCCGCTACGCCAAGTGCGGGTTTATGCTGCTCGGCCTCAATCAGCGCCATGGCTGCATCCATGAGTTCACCGGCCTGGTTACGCTGAAACTCAATGAGGGGGATACTGACCAAGGTGGCAGTTTTGGTTTTTAGCTCTTGCAGCGCCAGCAAAGCTTTATTACGTAGGGCCGATTCGGCTTGAGCGTCATGCAGCTTTTGATTGATTTCGCGGATTCTTGCATCAATGGCGAGGATAGCCTGTTCGCGATGCGCCTGCGCCAGGGTTTCGTTGATCCCTTCCAGCGCAGCGACGAGAGCGTCGATCTGGTTGATCTGGCTATAAGGCTCGGGGTTGTCTCTAATGGATTCCAGAGCCTGTAACGAAGCGACGGCTCTGGCGTCTTTGTTGAGCTGGTCTCGGTTGGCGTTAAAGCGTTCCAAGGCTTCTAGCATGCGCTGCCAGATGGGCAGTTGTTTGGCATAGAACCCGACAACGTTGGCAATGTCGTCGGCCAGGTCGCGCCAGGCATCACGGCCTTGTACGAAGGTGTTGATAAATTCGTAGGCGTCACGAATCGCGAGTTGCTGTGCAATTTCAGTGAGTGCCTGATCAATGATGGGTTTACCGGGGTGGTGCTTGGTACTGGCGGTGTGCTGGTAATTCTTTAAATCCGTTTGCCAGCCAGACAGACCCTGGCGAATATCGGCCACCAGACCGTCTTCATCGGCACGGGGCAGCCCGCTAAAGAGTTCCCGGTAAAGGTCGTTGGCCTTTTTAAGGATGGCCGCATCGGTGGTTTTACGCTTGAGGATGGCGACTTGCTTGTATCGCACCGATTTTGATAGCGGTTCAAAGGCTGCTTTGGGATCAAGATCACTGCCTTCAAAGCTGAGCTTGATTTCACCGGCCATGAAAAGGCGGGCAATGAGCAGCACGATTTCGGCCTCAGGCTTCCAGCCCCAGGGAATGCTGCTGAAGCGATCAACGATATCTGAAAGCAGCACCCGTTCTGTGGTGGCTTTTAGCGTGAGGTATTGGCGGATTTCGGCCAGAGCTTGCGGGTTGCCTTCTTCCCCACCGAGGACAAGACTCTTTTGAGCAAGGTCATCGGCGGCAAGGACCGCTTTGATTTCGGCTAAGGGGTCTGCGCAGCGATGCTTGAGGTAACCGAGCTTGTTATAGGTGTTGGTGATGAGGTAATTGACCAGCTCATCAAGCAGGCTGCCAGGATTAGCGGCTTTGATGGCAACCTTTTGCCCCAGTGCGTAAAAATCACCTTCGATGAGCAGTTGACTCAGTTGTTCGCGCAACCGGGTATAGCGTTCTCGGTTCTCCTCTTTACGATCCGCCAAAATGCGCTTGAGCGATGGGGTGGCGGCACTGGCCTTGGGGCTGAGAATGTATTTTTCGATCTGAAGATACAGGGTAAGTTCTTCATAGAGCCGTGTGCCCTCTTCCATTTTGATCAAGGCACGCGAAGAACCATCGGCACAACGCATGATGCAACGCGCATCGTTGAGTGCTTCGAAGTCATCGTTAAGCGGCGTGAGTACCTCCAGCGTTAGCGGCTGCGTGGCGTTTTTCCAGGCAACACCATCCAACAGGCGATTAAACTCATAATCAGCTTTGGTCTCGCGGTGGCGGACTTTGTTACTGCCCCCGAAAATGTCGTCAAACACTAGGTCCGATACACAGCGGGTTTTTTCACTGGCGGAGATTTCAACGTGGCCAATCTCTCGTGCCACATCTCGTTCTTCATTGGTCAGGAAGAACCATAGATCCCCGTTACGGCTGACCAGGCGCTCCCGCTCTAGCCTGGCGAGGCTTTCCTGAATTTTGCGTTTAAGGGCAAGCTTGTTCGCATCAATTTCATCGACGCATAGTGTGGCCAGGTTGTCGATGTTGGGCTTAACGATGTCGGGGATGTAGCGGATGAGGAATAGCGCCTTGAGCAACAAGACATCAAACGCAACCAGCGATGGGTTATTTGGGGCTTCATCAATAGAACGCTTGGCGACAGTGTCGATGAAGCTTTCAATCGAGGGGTAAAAGTCATACAGCGGGATCAGCGCCGTATCCGGTTTATCGGAATTACGAATGGTGGCGGATTGGAAGGCATCCAGCAGTGAGCGCTCACCGCGCGACAAATGCTTGCCCGTGGCGCCCACGCGCCGAATGGATTCGAAAATCTTTTGTAAGAGCTGGAACTGATAGGGGCTGTATGGGTAGTACGCCACAAACTCCGCAGCATCACGATAGCCATGCAAACTAACCGAGTTACCGACGAAGGCCAGTTGGTTGTTGATGATGTCGCCCTTTTGGGCAAACAGATCGCGCAGGGCAACGTGGGCATCTTCTGTTTTGGCCAGAAGACGCTCGCCGATGACTTCGTCGGTATTTGAACTGGCCAATGACAGCCGGGTATGGAAGCGGCCTTGGATCTTGGAAAAATCTTGGGACTTGGCTTTGTTGGCTTCGCCCAGCGCGGCATCGATGTCTTCCTGGCTGGTGACAATGACCCAGGCTCTACCTTGAGTTAGGGTGCCGAGCTGCTCGGTAATGGTCTGCAGACTGAGCATGAGGTGGGTGTTGTCGCCAATAAATTGGCCAACCTCATCCACCAGGAAGATAATACGATGGCCCTTGGGCTTGGTTTGCAGATACTCTTGAATGAGTTTGGCAAAGCCTTCGATGTTGATTCGGTAGTTGTCTCGGGCGTTATCAAACCAGGCGGCGGCGGATTCTTCGCTCATGCCCAGGGCTTCGGAGAGCGCTTTGACCACGTCATCACGCAAGAAATCGACGGCATCGCGCTCAGATTCCCAGGCTTGACCGTTACTTGCCTGGAATGCGGTCTTGAAAGTTTCGTAAGACCCTTTGCTGGTTAAATAACGCTCCATTTCGGCCACATGAGGCGAATCGCCGGTGTAGCCCAGCTTTTCATTGAAGACGCGCAGGAATACCTGAAGGATGGCGTCTCGGTCTGATTTGGCATCGGCCTTGGCATCAATGTTGAACAAGATGACATCGGCCGAGCCCTGCACGGCGCGCTGGATGTCTGCCAGCAACATGGGGTCTTTGATTTTGTGCTCGTCAAAGAAGGCAACGGCTTTCTTGGCTTCCCCTGTTGTTGGGCTGACGGCTTCGATGTTTTCCAGAAGGTAAGAGAGGATCTTGATGTAGTGAGATTTACCAGAACCAAAGAACCCTGACACCCAGACGCCCATTCGCGCGGAGATGGTGGGATCGTTGGGATTATCTGCGGCGGCAAGCCAGGCATCAAAGAACTTACGGAAATATTCGGTGAGTTGTTTGGTAACGACGTATTCATCCAGCTCCTGCCAGATGCTTTCTGCATCACGCTGGTCGGCCTTGATAACGCCATTGATCGGGCGGTCAATTTTCTTTTTGAATAGGTCGCGAATTTTCATGATTAAGTTCTTTTAATTACAGGCTGTCCGGCACGAGCCGGAAAGCGCGGTAGTAGTGATCTTCTGAAAGCTTGTTGAACAGCTTCAGGCTGTATCCATCGTAGGTGCCGGGGAAAAACATCAGGAGTGGCGTTTCACCCATCAGCGGATGCAATGCGGATAACAGCGTGTGTGTGCGCAGCATAGGATACGCCGAACCCACACCTGAAATCATGAGCATTTCTATCTGAGATAGGTCTATCTGCTCGACGATCTTTTGCGCGAGTTTGTCTTCCTTAAGCACGGGCCGTAATGCTGCCAACAAGGCGTCGTCGCCTTTTGACTGTTGCATTTCAAAGACTTTGTCGAGCAACCCCCGCTCTTCAAGCTGGCTGGTAATTAATTCGAACAAATTCAGATGGGCTGCCCGA
>Ga0233451_10004479_pt1 | contig 11606 bp, 9 predicted proteins | sample 011ome_29_FD_183052 | JGI IMG/M metagenome (GOLD analysis project Ga0233451, IMG submission 183052) | Coastal salt marsh microbial communities from the Groves Creek Marsh, Skidaway Island, Georgia - 011504CT (spades assembly) | ecosystem: Environmental > Aquatic > Marine > Intertidal zone > Salt...
ATCGTCATTCATGGCATCGTAGCATTTTTCTTTCCATGTCGCTATATCCAACGAAGATGAGTCAGAGGACTTTAGTTCTCTCATCGTTTCGAGAGCTTTCATAAGTCGGTCGAACCCTTTTTCGGACGCTGAAATAGCGGAGCTAGAAATATCTAATGTACTCGAATAATGCGATTGAAGCATAAAAAATCGAATAACAGATTCGCTAAATCCCTTCTCTAATAACTCATGATTTCCTGTACGCAATTCTTCAATAGAAACTACATTCCCAACGGATTTGCTCATTTTAGCGCCATTCATGGTGAGCATATTTGTATGCATCCAATAATTTGCTGGATCTTTTTTTCCGCTTCCCTTGCTTTGCGCAATTTCACATTCATGATGAGGAAATTTTAAATCCATTCCTCCACCGTGAATGTCAAAGGTTTCACCTAAATATTTGGTACTCATTACAGTACATTCCAAATGCCATCCCGGAAAACCTTGTCCCCATGGCGAGTTCCAACGCATGATGTGGCTGGGGTCTGCGTTTTTCCAAATAGCAAAATCAAGGGGGTTTCGTTTTTCACTTTGCCCGTCTAGTTCTCGGGTATTTGAGAGTAAGTCTTCGATTTTTCTTCCAGATAGTTTTCCGTAATGGTGAGATTTATGGTATTTTTCTACATCAAAATACACAGAACCTCCAGCCTCATAAGCAAATCCATTGTCAATGATTTCTTGCACCATTTCTATTTGTTCTATTAAATGACCTGTGGCAGAAGGCTCTATGCTAGGCGGAGTGATGTTGTAAGCTTTCATTACGTCATGAAATCCGTTGGTGTAGTGTTGTACTACTTCCATGGGTTCCAGGTTCATTAGTTTTGCTTGTTTTCCAATTTTATCTTCGCCCGAATCTTCGTCATTTAATAGATGTCCTACGTCCGTTATATTTCTTACATACCTTACGGAGTAGCCCAAAAATTTTAGGTACCTGTAGATAACATCAAACGATAAAAAGGTACGCACATTTCCGATATGCACATCGCTGTAAACTGTGGGCCCGCAAACATACATCCCAACATGATTTTCAATAATGGGTTTAAATTCTTCCTTTTTTCCAGTTAAGGTGTTGTAAATGTGTAGTTTGCTCATTTTAGATGCTTTGGTATCGTAAAATTAATAAAATTCAATTATCAATTAGGAAATATTCATTTTCAATTACAAATTAATTACCTTTACGCCATGATAAATCAAGACCAAATAAACGAGTTAACAAAGAGACTGGCGGACTTAAACCGCTATCTTTGACTTAGATAATAAGCGCGTAGAAATTCAGGAAGAGGAGATAAAAACTCACGACCCAAATTTTTGGGATGATCCTGCAGCTGCGGAGAAATTATTAAAAGTAATAAACGGAAAAAAGTATTGGACTCAGTCATTTGATTCTTTACTAACAATGAAGGAAGATTTGGAGGTTCTTATCGAGTTCTACAACGAGGGAGAGGACAACGAACCTGAAATCGATACATTATACGGTGCTCTTATAGAAAAACTAGAGGATTTAGAGTTTAAGAATATGCTTTCTTCGGAGGAAGACAAATTGAGTGCAGTTCTCCAAATTACGGCAGGAGCAGGGGGAACAGAGAGTTGCGACTTTGCCGAGATGCTCATGAGAATGTATCTTATGTGGAGTGAGAAAAGTAAATTCAAAGTAAAGGAATTAAATTTTCAGGCTGGGGATGCGGCAGGATTAAAGACGGTAACTATCGAGATTGAGGGAGAATTTGCTTTTGGCTATTTGAAAGGAGAAAATGGAGTTCATAGATTGGTAAGAGTAAGTCCATTTAATGCACAAGGTAAACGGATGACTTCATTTGCTTCGGTGTATGTATACCCGCTCGTGGATGAGACGATTGATATAAAAATTAACCCAGCGGATATTTCTTGGGATACATTTCGTAGTGGAGGTGCTGGTGGACAAAACGTGAACAAAGTAGAAACTGGAGTAAGACTGAGACACGCTCCTTCTGGAATTGTCATAGAAAACACTGAAACTCGTTCGCAATTGGGTAACCGTGAAAAAGCTATGCAGCTCTTGAAATCTCAATTGTACGAAATAGAGATGCAAAAGAAACTTGAAGCACGGAATGAGATAGAAGGTGAAAAGAAGAAAATTGAGTGGGGGTCTCAAATTAGGAGTTATGTACTAGATGACCGCAGGGTAAAAGACCACAGAACAAATTATCAAGAAAGCAATCCAGACTCGGTATTAGATGGAAATTTAGACGGATTTTTGAAAGCTTATCTAATGGAAAATTAAGATGAGAATAGAGGTACTATACGAGGACAACCATCTTGTAGTTGTAAATAAACGACCGGGAGATTTGGTACAAGGAGACAAAACAGGAGACAAGCCTCTATCGGAGATGGTGAAAGAGTACATCAAAGAAAAATACAACAAACCAGGAGAAGTGTATTTGGGAGTGACTCACCGAATTGATAGGCCCACATCGGGAATAGTGGTATTTGCAAGAACAAGTAAAGCACTGACCCGACTCAATAACATGTTCCAAGAAAAAGTAATACAGAAGACTTATTGGGCGGTAGTTCAGAATGCTCCCGATCCCGAATCGGCTATTCTCACTCATTGGTTGAAACGAAATACACAACAAAATAAATCCTACGCTCATTACAAAAGCATTGGAGTGGGATCTAAAGAATCTATTTTGACTTATCAATTAAAAGCAAAATCGAAGAATTATTATTTATTAGAAGTATTACCAAAAACTGGACGTCACCACCAAATTAGATGTCAGCTTAGCTTTATTGGGTGTCCTATCAAGGGAGATTTAAAATATGGAGCAAAACGATCCAATTCCGATGGATCTATTCATCTTCATGCCAGGGCAATTGAGTTCGTTCACCCAGTGAAAAAAGAACCATTAAAGATTGTGGCTCCTCCACCGAGAGAGGTTGTGTGGGATAGTTTTATTTAATTTTAGTCACCTAGTTAATTGTCATTCTTGCGGAGGTAAGAATCTATATTATCTTTTAATACTGAAATCAGTCCAAGACAATTCTCTCAATGTGATTTCCGCCAAAGGCATAAGGAATGTAATTGTAGCTCGAAATCTCTTTGGTGATAATTAAGTTTGCTTTTTTACCTACCGTAATTGACCCATGTGTGTCACTAATTCCCATAGCATAAGCTGAATTCAGAGTTACTGCATTGATCGCTTCTTCGGGAGTCAATCGTTGGTAAATACACGCGAGGGATATTACAAAGGGTATTTTGCCTGAAGGGGTAGAGCCTGGATTGTAGTCCGTGGCAAGAGCTATTGCCAACCCTTGATCAATCATTTTTCGTACCGGTGCAAAAGGGATTTTTAGGAAAAAGGAACACGAGGGAAGTGCTGTTGGCATGGTTTCCGAGCGATGTAAATCTGCGATATCTTGGTCGGTCATAACTTCCAAATGATCGATAGACAAGGCATTATGTTTTATACCAGCTTGTATTCCTCCGATACTCGTAAATTGATTAACATGAATCTTGGATTGTAAACCATAGTTAGTTCCAGCCTCCATAATTCGTTCTGTATCAGCCACAGAAAAGTAATTGGTTTCGCAAAAAATATCTATGTAATCGGCCAAACCTTCTTTGTGGATAATGGGTAATGCTTCGTGAATCAACATATCCAAATACCCTTCTTTGTTTCCTTTAAATTCTGGCGGCACTGCGTGGGCTCCCAAAAACGTAGCTTTGATGGTGAGGTCAGAATCTGCTTTCAATCGTTTGATAACTCTGAGTATTTTTAATTCGGCATCGAGTGACAAGCCGTAGCCACTTTTTATTTCCACAGCGCCCGTTCCATGGCTTTTTATTTCTTCGAGCCTCGCCCAGGCAGCCTGGTACAATTCTTCTTCTGTGGACGATTGAAGTCTTTTGGCTGAGTTTATTATTCCTCCACCACGTGCCGCAATTTCTTCGTAAGTCAATCCATTAATTCTGTCTACAAACTCAGTTTCGCGGGTTCCGGCAAATACAAGGTGAGTATGCGAATCGCACCAAGCTGGTAACACGATTTTTCCAGAACAATCAATTTCTTGTTGGATAAGAGAATTGGATAATTCGGCCATTTTTCCAAACCCTGTGATGTATCCGTTTTCCGTGTGTAAATAAGCGTCTTCTATCGTGTTCAGTACACTCATTTCTTTACCACTTAGTTTTTTAACAGTTTTATTTTTTTGTATTCCAGCAAGTTGCTTTATGTTTGTGTAAGTAGTTTTCATTATTTCGCGCGATTTCATTCAAAAGTAAAAATAATTTAATGAATCAGTAAATGTTCTTTGAAAAGTGAATTTCATTTTAATACGAACTACTTGTTGCTATGTGCCGTTACGAATAAAAAAAGATTGATCCTAGGCTATTGTTTTTAAATAATGAACTCAAGATTCTAACTAAAAACCGTATTTTTGTAAAAATTTTGAACACATGGCACTAAAATGCGGAATTGTTGGGCTCCCCAACGTTGGAAAATCAACACTATTTAATTGTTTATCGAATGCAAAAGCACAATCGGCAAACTTTCCTTTTTGTACCATAGAACCCAACTTGGGAACTATTTCTGTTCCAGATAAGCGACTGACAGAACTAGAAAAATTAGTAAACCCTGAAAGAGTAATGCCTACTACCATTGAGATTGTAGATATTGCTGGACTTGTAAAAGGCGCAAGTAAAGGAGAAGGACTTGGGAACAAATTTTTGGCAAATATCCGTGAAACAGATGCCATTATCCATGTATTAAGATGTTTTGATGACGACAATATTGTCCATGTGGATGGGAGTGTTGACCCAGTGAGGGACAAAGAAATCATTGACATTGAATTGCAAATGAAAGACTTAGAGGCTGTAGAAAGTAAAATAAAGTCACTCGGTAAAGCTGCTAGCTCTGGAGACAAAACAGCTGCTCGTCAACTAGCTATTCTTACTCAGCTAAAGGAGAAACTAGAGGCAGGAAGGTCTGGTAGAGAAGTTGTTGTGGAGGCAGAGGACGACATAAAATTCGTGAAAGAGCTACAATTATTGACCACAAAACCAGTATTGTATTTATGCAACGTGGACGAAGGTTCTGTTAGTTCAGGAAACAAGTATGTAGAGCAGGTAAAAGAAGCGGTGGCTGCAGAAAATGCTGAGGTATTATTTTTAGGAGCTGCGATTGAGGCGGACATTAACGAACTCGACTCGTACGAAGATCGTCAAGAGTTTTTGGGTGATATGGGATTGGAAGAACCTGGAGTTAATAAATTGATTACGAGTGCCTACAAATTGTTGAACTTGAGCACCTACTTTACTGCGGGTGTCAAGGAAGTAAGAGCTTGGACAATTACGAAAGGAATGACTGCTCCGCAAGCTGCAGGAGTAATTCATACGGATTTTGAAAAAGGATTCATCCGTGCAGAAGTTATTAAATACGACAATTTTATTCAGTACGGTTCGGAGGCTAAAGTAAAAGAGGCAGGAAAAATGGGAGTAGAAGGCAAAGAATATGTGGTGGAAGATGGAGACATCATGCACTTCAGGTTTAATGTGTAGTGAACTGATTTTTCTTCATAGTTCTTTACGCTTCAGTGGGTTGTAATTCAACCTGAATCAAATACAACGTTTATGAAAAAGTATTCGCATTTTTTTTATGATTATATACTCTCTCAAGGAATTGGGACTTCTGTTTCCAAATACTTAAATTTGGGCATTATGTTGCTCATTCTTATCGGAATTGTCATGCTAATTGATTATTCCATTAAGATTATTATTAGGAGAATATCAGTAAGAATTGCTGCAGGTACCAAAACCAAATTTGACGACATACTCATCACCAATAAACTGCCGAGAAATGTGGCTCACGTTCCAGCCATCGTTTTGTTTCATGTCTATGTACCGTTAGTTTTTCGAGATTTTGTGAAGGCAGGAAATGTAGTGGAAAAGGGAGTAGAAGTACTTGGTATTGTGCTCACTTTATACATTGTACGTAGTATATTAAACTCAATAAAAGATTACCTCAAAATACAACCTAAGTATAAGGACAAACCAATTGATAGTTACATTCAGGTATTTATGATATTTGCATGGTTTACAGGGTTTCTATTTTCTTTTACGGTAATTACGAATACGGAAGTATGGCAGTTTTTAACTGCTTTGGGTACAATTTCTGCAGTGATTATTTTGGTGTTTCGAGACACTATTCTTGGGTTTGTAGCAAGTATCCAAGTATCGATCAACGACATGGTGCGAATAGGCGATTGGATTACCTTCGAAAATTACGGTGCTGATGGTGATGTAGTCGAAATTAATCTGGCCACGGTAAAAGTTCAGAATTTTGATCACACCATAACCACGATTCCCACCTACGCCTTGATTTCGGATAGTTTTAAGAACTGGAGAGGAATGCTTGATTCGCCAGGGAGAAGAATAAAAAGAGCTCTTTACGTGCGTCAGGATACAGTGAAATACCTAGCCGATAGCGACATTGAAAAATTAATGCAAATTGATTTCCTTACTAATTATTTGACTCAAAAGAAAGAGGAGCTCGCCAAGTTTAATGAGGCAAACGTAAAAAACAAAGAGTTAATTCTCAACGGAAGACATTTGACTAATCTCGGTATATTTAGGAAATATGTCGAATTGTATTTACAACAACATTCTGCTATACACAAAGACTTGTTGTTCATGGCAAGGCAGCTACAGCCTACTTCTAAAGGAATTCCTATCGAAATTTATGCATTTAGCAGAGACAAAGTGTGGCAAAACTATGAATATATCCAAGCAGATATATTTGACCATTTGCTTGCGTCTATTCAGTATTTTGATTTGGAAGTGTTTGAGTCTCCCAACAGTAAAAGTTTTAAATAACTCTGCTGCTTGTCGAGAAATGACAAAGCACAAAAAAACTCGCTAGGATTTACCAGCGAGTTTTTTTATTTAAGTCTCTGGTCCCTTACTTATTGTCCTCGTTATTAGGAGTAACTATAGGCGTTTGAGTTTGCAATGTATTTCTGTAATTCTGGTCTATTCTAGAAGAGTCAGAAACTTCTTCGGCACCAGGAGTCCCGATAATCATCGAAGAACCCAAAGCGAGAATTACGATAAAAATCGCCAAATACCAAGTAGCTTTCTCAACTACATCATTCGTTTTCTTTACACTCCCTAGTTGGTTTGCAGAACCAAAAGAGGAATCAATTCCTCCTCCTTTTGGATTTTGAATAAGAATAACCAACATCAACAAAATTGCTGCTATGATGGATAAAATAAATACTAAAGTGCTCATTATAATTGTAATTTAATTCTGTTCGTTTTCTCTAATTTTCTTAATTAGGTCAGCAAAGTAAGCTTTTTTTTCTGGATTTTTCAAACTTAAACGCTCATAAATTCCTATCGCCTTTTCGCTCAGCCCTTGTGTTTGATATATTCGCGCCAGAGTTTCGGTGGCAAAATTATCTTTCTCTATTAAACTTTCACCAGCTACTTTTACAGGAGAGTAAAAGGATTGTTTTGGGTGAGATTTGCTTAGTTTAATATGGCCAGAATCAGTTTTTCTCTCCGCAATAAATTTATCTACAAGTTGCTCAATACTTGGTTTTTCCTCTGCGTTAGGGGTCGATTCCTTTTCTTCCATAACTTCACGAGGAGCCAACCAATCATAAAAACTAGAAGGTGTTTTTGTTTCTTTTTCTGAAGGAATTGACTTGGGAAGACTTTCAATGGGCGGAGGCAATTCGATTTCCAATTCCTTAGTTCCTTCTTCCTCTTCCAGCAACGATACGGAACTCATAGCGCTCGAGAGTATCAATTGTTCCAGCTGAGAATCTTCCGTAGTTTGAATTTTCTGTTTGTTACTCGAAATAACCTCTTCAATTTTTGCAGTGGAAGAAGGAGGTTTAGACTCTTTATTGTGAGTGGGCTCTAATTCTCGAAGATTGGGGACAGCTATTTCCTCAATTTCGGTAAGTTCATTTTCCTCCACTGTTTTTTTGGTTTCGATGAATTCTTTTTTCTTCTCAGAATGAATAAATTCATAGAGCTTTTCGCGATTTGGAACCGAAATAGCAGTGTATTTTAATTGAGATTCAAACAGTACATTTTCTTGTTCGTGGTATTCTTTGGCCAAAAGAAAAGACAAATTTCCTGAATACGGATATTCCTGAAGTAACTGTTCCATCTCCTTTACCTCTTCTTCTTTTAGAGCAAAAGGAGTACGAATCCATCCTATGAAATCTGATTTTGTTACCAATCTCCTAAAGTTTTATCAAAAATATCTTGAGTAATTTGATTAAAAATTTCTTCGATTAATCTGTCCTGAATGGAATTAATATCACTCGAACTCGAATAATCTGCAAATCGAGTAAAGGCTTGTTCAAAATTTTTCTTCTCGTCCAACCTATTCAAGAAGTTCACTTTTACCGAGATGGTGAGCCTGTTTTGAGCAGCTGTTTGGTTTCCTTGTACAGAAATAGGTTGAATTGTGTAGCTAGAAATTGTGCCTTCATAGCTTAAATCTCCATTGCTCGAAATAAGTTCTAGTTTGGTTTGCGATTGGAATAAATCTCTCAATTTTTCGGTAAAAGTAAAACCAATTGTAGAAGGCCCCAATGAAGCTTGATTCGTAAACTGATCGATAGAAATCGTTTTTAAGTTCGGATCAATAGGTCCTCCTTGAGCAGAATAGTTGATTTTGCAACTCACCAAACTGAGAAACAATGCGCAATATAGAAGTCCATTTTTTATCATCAGGACAAAAATAACGAAAACAAGATGATTTTGGTATAAAAATGTAAGGAGATGCGCCAAACAAAAACAAAAGAGGAATAATTGAGTAGTCAGGAAATTTGTAACAGAGCAATCTTTTTTCACTTATCTTTGCCCCATGGAAGAAAGATTGCCTATAGAATCGTGGTTGCCTATCACCAAAAAAGAGGTTGAAAAAAGAGGTTGGGAGGAATTGGATGTCATCCTAATTTCAGGAGATGCCTATGTGGATCATCCTGCTTTTGGTGCGGCTGTAGTTGGGCGATTGATTGAGCGAGAAGGGTTTAGAATAGCGATTATTCCTCAACCCAACTGGAAAGACGACCTGCGAGATTTCAAAAAAATGGGTAAACCCAAATATTTCTTTGGTGTAACTTCTGGCTGCATGGATACCATGGTAAATCACTACACAGCCAACCTTCGTTTGCGCTCTACTGATGCCTATACTCCTGGCGGAAAAGCCGGCTTCAGACCCGATTACGCAGTGGTGACTTACAGCAAGATAATCAAAGAATTGTACCCCGATGTGCCGTTACTTATTGGCGGTATAGAGGCATCGCTAAGAAGAATCACCCACTACGACTATTGGAGCAACAAACTGATGCCTACCATTTTGGAAGATTCTGGCGCAGACTTGCTCGTGTACGGAATGGGCGAAAAAGCCTTGAAAGAAATACTTCAAATGCTAAAAAAAGGCGTTCCTTTTCATCAGTTGACCATGGTGCAACAAACCGCTTATTTGAGGCCCAAAGAAGAAGGAATTCCAAAAAACAAAAACTGGAAAGACTTAACTCTTCACTCTCACGAAGAATGTTTGAAAGACAAGCGAAAATATGCCGGTAATTTCAAACATGTAGAGCAAGAATCGAACAAACTGATTGCAGACAGAATTATTCAAGAAGTAAATGGGAAGAATTTGATTATCAATCCGCCATACGACACCATGACGGAAACGGAAATTGATGCAAGTTTTGATTTACCTTACACAAGATTGCCACATCCAAAATACAATAAACGTGGAGCTATTCCGGCTTACGAAATGATTAAATTCTCTGTGAATACTCACAGGGGTTGTTTTGGAGGATGTAGTTTTTGTACCATTTCGGCACACCAAGGAAAATTTATTGCCAGCCGTAGCGAAGAATCTATTCTCAAAGAAGTAGATAAAGTGACTTCCATGCCCGATTTTAAAGGATATTTGTCCGATTTGGCTGGACCATCAGCTAATATGTACAAAATGAAAGGGAAAGTGCAATCTATTTGCGACAAATGTGTAAGTCCTTCCTGTATTCACCCGGTAGTTTGTAGTAATTTGGATACAAGTCATAAACCTATGACAGAACTGTATAAAAAGGTAGACGCTAATCCCAAAATCAAAAAGGCATTTATTGGTTCAGGAATTCGATACGATTTATTAACCGAGACTTACAACAAAAATGGGGATGTAAAAGAAATGGAAGAGTATATGGAGCAACTCCAAACTCGCCATGTATCGGGGAGATTGAAAGTAGCTCCAGAGCATACAGCTCCCGATACTTTGAAGTTGATGCGTAAACCAGATTTTAAGCATTTTCATTCTTTTAAAGAAAAATACGACAAGATTGACAAGAAATTCAATTTGAAACAAAAACTGATTCCTTATTTTATTTCGTCTCACCCTGGTTGTAAAGAAGAAGACATGGCAAACTTGGCAGCTGAGACCAAAGACATGGGTTTTCAACTAGAACAAGTTCAGGATTTTACACCAACTCCAATGACAGTGGCAACTGTGATCTATTATGCAGGAATTCATCCTTACACGATGCAGCCTTATTTTACTCCAAAAACCAAGGAAGAAAAGCAAAATCAGCACCGTTTTTTCTTTTGGTATAAAAAAGAAAATCATCCTTGGATTAAGAGTCAATTAACGAAAGCAAAGCGTTTTGATTTGTTGGATAAACTCCTCGGAAGACCAGGAGGCAATAACAAAGAATCTGCAAGAAGTGAGTTTTCTGGTAAAAAGAAAGGTGGAAATCCTTCGGGAAATAAACCGAAATGGCTGGCTGAAAAGCACAAGCAGACAGCAAAAGGAAGAAAAAAGAGAAGGTAGATTAGTTGTTTGTTGTTTTGGTCCAATAAGAGACTTCCACTGAATTTTCAAAAAACTATTTTTCACCGACTAATTTATTAATATTTTTTTGTAGGACTTTATTTCTTTTAGTGAGAAATTATTAAATGCTTCGTAATAGTTATCTGTTTCAAAAAAAACTTCAAGGTAGAAACATAATTTAATCCTAAAAAGTTAAGATTAACGAACTTTCGGCAGTATATTATGATGCTTCTTATCCTTGTATTGTGATTTTCTATCCGCCTAAATTATTTTTGATATGCTTCCAATTTCCTATCTCATAAATTCTTGACAAAACCCTTACAGCCTTATTTTTTAATATGTTAGCACCAACATGCTTGTTGTCAATATTTAAATTCTCCTTAATTATCTCTTAGAGCGCTAAAGTTGGTCTTGTGTAATTAAAATTTATTTTGTAATTTAATATGTCTTAAAATCTATCTAACTATTTAAAATGGACATCCGATCAAGCGTTTTCTTGGAATCAAAATTTGATAGAAGAAAGTTCCTATTTAAATGAATTGTCTGAGAACGAATTAGAAGAATTGTTTCGAGTTGTTATTTCTGATTTGATAGACGATGAATAGATACTAATCGGTGCTACTCCGGGTAGTATTTGTAAGACTAAATACGATAACGCAGTGGGTAGATGTAGAGCAATGTCAGCTGTGGGGTTAGCAGGGGCTGGTGTTAGTGCAGTTTTTTCTTTTGGAATAGGAA
>Ga0233451_10004481_pt1 | contig 11604 bp, 10 predicted proteins | sample 011ome_29_FD_183052 | JGI IMG/M metagenome (GOLD analysis project Ga0233451, IMG submission 183052) | Coastal salt marsh microbial communities from the Groves Creek Marsh, Skidaway Island, Georgia - 011504CT (spades assembly) | ecosystem: Environmental > Aquatic > Marine > Intertidal zone >...
TTGGTCATGTAAAAGGCCCAAGCCCCTGCAAAGCCTAGGATCATAGCGATAAATGGGGACAATTTGACCAACCAATGGACGTGATGCGCATCGTCCAGCACAGTGTTACTGGGCGCCATATAGATCGCCCCCCGACCCAGCTTGTCCTCCGCGCCATCATCCCCTGCGCCGTGACCGGCCGCATCATCGGTCTCTGCGCTGGCTGTGGCGGCATGGGCGGGCGCAATCAGGCTAAATCCACCCTGAGCATGACCCTCATCATGGCCAGCATTTGCCTCAACAATGCCAAAGAAAACTTCCACTTTATGGTGGTCCCCAAAAAACGGCTTGTAAAAGACCATGCCTGAGAAAATCGCTCCAACCGCCAGCACCGCAAGCGGCACCAGCATGACCTTTGGGCTTTCATGGGCGTGCTCATGGGTGTGTTTGTCGCCCCGCGCCGCGCCGAAGAAGGTCAAGAACATCAAGCGCCAGCTGTAAAAACTGGTGAACATCGCCGCGATAACCAACATCCAGAAGGCATAACCTCCCATTGTCCCCGCATAGGCACTCTCAATCACCGCATCCTTCGACAGGAAGCCGGCAAAGCCGTAGTGCGTGAGGGGGATACCAACACCCGTAATCGCCAGCGTGCCGATCATCATAGCCCAGAAAGTATAGGGCAGTTTTTTGCGCAAACCGCCGTAATTGCGCATATCTTGCTCGTGATGCATCCCGTGAATAACCGAGCCTGCACCCAAAAATAGCATCGCCTTAAAGAAGGCGTGGGTCAAAAGATGGAACATTGCCACGGAATAGACCCCAAGCCCGGCCGCCACGAACATATATCCCAGCTGCGAGCAGGTTGAATAAGCAATCACCCGTTTAATGTCATTTTGCACAAGTCCAACGGTCGCCGCAAAGAAGGCCGTCGAAGCGCCCAGGAAGACGATGAAATTCATCGTATCAGGTGCAAATTCCATAATCGGAGACATGCGGCACACCAAAAAGACACCCGCAGTGACCATAGTGGCTGCATGGATCAAGGCGGACACAGGGGTCGGGCCTTCCATCGCGTCCGGCAACCAAGTGTGCAAGATCAACTGCGCCGATTTGCCCATCGCGCCGACGAACAGCAAGAAGGCAATCAAATTCGCCGCATTCCAATCGCGCCAAAGAAAGTGCAACTCCATCGTGGCCAGTTGTGGACCGATCAAAAAGATATCCTCAAACTTGATGCTATCGGCTACGAGATACAGGCCAAAGATACCCAGCAAAAATCCGAAATCGCCAACCCGGTTAACCACAAAGGCTTTGATTGCCGCCGCCCCTGCGCTTTGTTTGCGGATGTAGAACCCAATCAGCAAATAAGAGGCCACGCCCACCCCTTCCCAGCCAAAGAACAGCTGCAACAGGTTGTCAGAGGTCACCAGCATCAACATGGCAAATGTGAAAAACGATAGATAGGCAAAGAACCTTGGACGATAGCTTTCACCGTCCCGGAAATGATCATCATGGGCCATATAGCCCATGGAATAAAGATGCACCAAGGCCGAGACGGTGGTGATCACAATCAACATAATCGTCGTCAGCCGGTCCATGCGAATGGCCCAATCGGTCGACAAGGTGCCGCTCTCAATCCAGCGCAGAATATGGATACTTTCGGTCTGCCCATCAAAGCTGAGAAACAGCACCCAAGACAAAAGCGCCGAGAGAAACAACAGCGCGGTGGTCAAGACCTGCGCCGCCTTATCGCCAATAACCCCGTGACCGAAGCCTGCAATCAGAGCCCCCACCAATGGGGCAAAAAGGAGTATAGTTTCCATAACGCCTTACCCTTTCATTACGTTGACGTCTTCAACGTCAATCGAGCCTTTGTTACGGAAGAAACACACCAAAATCGCCAAGCCGATTGCAGCTTCGGCCGCTGCCACGGTCAATACAAAGAGCGTGAAAATCTGCCCAACATAGTCGCCAAGAAAGGCCGAAAAGGCGACGAAGTTGATATTCACGCTCAGCAGCATCAATTCGATACTCATCAACAAAATAATGATATTTTTGCGATTCAGAAACAGTCCAAAGATGCCAATCACAAACAGGGCCGCCGCAACGGCCAGATAATGTTCAAGTCCGATCATAGTCCCTGCCCCGGTTTTACATCTTTCAATTCCATAGCTTTGGCTGGATCACGCATCATCTGCGCAATCACGTCCTGACGCTTGACGTCCACCCGGTGGCGCAGAGTGAGCACAATCGCCCCAATCATGGCCACCAAGAGCACCAAGCCGGCCAGTTGGAAAATTAAAATATAGTCATCATAAAGAATGGCACCCAGCTCGCCGGTGTTGGTGCCGGCGCCGAATTCAGCGGCCAAGCGTCCCTCGTATCCGGCCGAATAGTCCCAAACCCCGAAGGCGAACATCAACTGCATGAGGACAATCACGCCAATCACCAACCCAAGAGGCAGATATTTTGCCATCTCTGCTTTCAGTTCAGCAAAATCCACATCAAGCATCATCACAACAAAGAGGAATAAGACCGCCACGGCGCCGACATAGACGATGATCAGCAGCATGGCCACAAACTCCGCCCCCAACAGGACAAAAAGGCCCGCCGCCGAGAGAAAAGCCAAAATCAGCCACAAAACCGAATGCACCGGGTTGCGCGCCACGACTGTGAAAATGCCCCCGATCAAAGTGGACATTGAAAATGCGTAAAACGCGAGTTCCGCGATACCCATCGTAATTCCTTCCCTTGGCCGCTTAGCGATATGGCGCGTCGAGTTCGAGATTGCGGGCAATCTCAGCTTCCCAACGGTCGCCATTTTCTAGCAGTTTGGATTTGTCGTAAAATAACTCTTCACGCGTCTCAGTTGAAAATTCGAAATTCGGCCCTTCAACAATCGCATCCACCGGGCAGGCCTCTTGGCAAAAGCCACAGTAGATGCATTTGGTCATATCGATATCATAACGGGTGGTGCGGCGGCTGCCGTCATCGCGCGGCTCGGCGTCAATGGTGATGGCCTGCGCCGGGCAAATCGCTTCGCAAAGCTTACAGGCAATACAGCGTTCTTCCCCATTCGGGTAGCGGCGCAAAGCATGTTCACCGCGGAACCTTGGGCTCAAGGGTCCTTTTTCATGCGGGTAGTTCAAAGTCGCCTTAGGCCGGAAAAAATATTTCATACCCAATTTGAACGCAGCCCAAAAATCTTGCAGTAAGAAATATTTGACCCGACGTGTATAATCAATATTTGCCATTGGTTTAGCCTCCCACTGTCCAGCGGGCATAGACGCCCCAGAACCAACCGAATTTCGCTGCAAAGGCCACAAAGACCACCCAGACCAAGGAGAAGGGCAGAAATACTTTCCAGCCCAAACGCATCAGCTGATCGTAGCGATACCGCGGTACCAAGGCTTTGACCATGGCAATCAGGAAAAAGAAGATTGCCATTTTCCCGACCATCCAGACCGGACCATCGGCAATGAAAGGCACAGGCGAGGCCCACCCCCCGAAGAACAACAGGGTGATCAAAGCACACATCAAGAATATCGCGATATATTCACCGGCCATGAAGAGCAAAAAAGGCGTTGACGAATATTCAACCTGATACCCCGCCACAAGCTCCGACTCTGCCTCAGGCAAATCGAAGGGCGGGCGATTGGTTTCTGCCAAGGCGCTGATGAAAAACAAAAACACCATGGGGAAATGCGGGATGAAATACCAATTGAAAAAGCCCAAATCGCCATTTTGCGCTGCAACAATTGCGCCAAAATTCATCGATCCGGTCGAAATAATCACTCCAATGATGATCAACCCCATCGAGACTTCATAGGAAATCATCTGCGCTGCAGAGCGCAGGGAGCCGAGAAAGGGATATTTCGAGTTGGAGGCCCAGCCCCCCATAATCACCCCATAAACTTCGAGCGAAGACACTGCGAAAACAAAGAGCAAGGCCACATTGATATCGGCCAAAACCCAGGTCGCGTTGAAGGGGATAACGGCCCAAGCCAACATCGCCAAAACAAAGGACACAAGCGGCGCCAATATAAAGACAGGACGATCTGCGCCCGCAGGAATCACAATTTCCTTAACCACATATTTCAAGGCATCGGCCACGGTCTGCAGCAGGCCAAACAAACCCACCACATTTGGCCCACGCCGCATCTGAACCGCAGCCCAGATTTTCCGGTCGCCATAGACCAAAAACAGCAAGCTGATCATCACAAAACCAACCACCGCAAGGGTTTGGCCCAAAAGGATCACTGCGACCCCGAGGTTTGTGGAAAAGAATTCGTTCATACCTTTGGTATCCCTCGTTCCTTGCGTTCAGCAGTGCTGATTTTCGCCTGAATATCGGCCGAGATATCAGCCGGGTCATATGTTGGGCTGTAAACCGTATCTTGGGTAAAAATACCAGCCTTCGCTGCATGGTTTTTCGATGAAATCACCGCTCTGTACGCCGCAAGCCCGCGGGAGTGCCCGTGACCTTGCAAAGTCCCGCCAAACTCCGGTGCGCGACAGCTGTCCAAACGATCCATCAAAGCCAAACCCATCAAATTATTCCGCCGCAAGAGACGCAGAATTGCGCGCTTTGGCATTGGCAGATAGTTCCGCCATCAAGGCACTGGCCCGGGCGATCGGATTGCTGAGGTAATAATCGCTTATCGCCTGTCCAAACGCACCCTTGCCCATTTTTCCGCCCGACACCGCCTGCCATTCATTTTCTGGCACCCCATCAATCGCCGCCAGATGGGGGACAGCTGCAATCATGTCATTGCGCAGCTGTGCCAAAGTATCAAAGGGCAAGGTCGCGCCCAATTCAGCAGACAGCGCCCGCAGAATGGCCCAGTTTTCCTTGGCTTCACCCGGTGCAAAGCCAGCGCGCTGCGCCAATTGTGGCCGCCCTTCAGTGTTGACAAAAATACCATTTTCTTCCGTGTAGGCCGCGCCCGGCAGGATCACATCGGCCCGATGCGCCCCTCTATCGCCGTGACTGCCTTGATAAATCACAAAGGCCCCGGGCGCGATGTCCATTTCATCCGCCCCCAGATTATAGATGACCTCAGCGCCTTCAACGGCGGCGGCAAGACCCCCTTCGGTGGTGCATCCCAAATCCATCGCACCAACGCGTGCCGCTGCTGTGTGCAGGATCAGCAATTTGCTGTCAGTTTTTTCGCAAAGCTCCATCGTGGCCGCCAGAACCGCCGCGCCATCCTCGGCTTGCAAAGCCGCCTGCCCCAGAACCACCACGGAGGGCTGCTCTAGAACGGCTTTATAATCTTTCTTAAGCAAGGCCTGCAGATCCGCACGCCCCGTGCCAACATGCACATAGTCATAGGTCAGATCGACTGGCTCACCAATCAAACCAATTGTGGCGCCACGGCTCCAAGCCTTGCGGATACGGGCATTCAGAACCGGCGCTTCCATCTTCGGGTTGGTGCCAATCAACTGGATCATCTGCGCAGTTTCGAGATCCTCGATGCGTGCAGTGCCGACATAGCCGCTCCGATTGCCCATCGGTAATTGCGCCCCATCTGTCCGGCACTCAATTTTTCCACCGAGCCCAGCTATGACCTGCTGAAGCGCATAGGCTGCCTCTGTCGAGACCAGATCGCCAACCAAAGCGGTCACATTTTTGCCAGCCATGGCCGCTGCCGCAGCTCCAAGCGCTTCCGGCCAGGTCGCGGGCCGCAGTTTGCCCGCCTCTCGAATATAGGGACGGTCCAAGCGCTGACGGCGCAAGCCATCCCAAACAAAACGCGACTTATCGGCCAGCCATTCCTCATTCACACCGTCATGGTTGCGCGGCAAAAACCGCATCACTTCACGGCCCTTTGTGTCCACGCGGATATTGGAGCCAAGTGCATCCATCACATCAATGGAGTCGGTTTTGCTCAACTCCCAAGGACGAGCGGTAAACGCATAGGGTTTGGACACCAAAGCACCAACCGGACACAGGTCAATGATATTGCCCTGCAAATTGCTGTCGAGCGTTTGCCCCAAATAGCTGGTAATTTCAGCATCTTCACCGCGCCCAGTTTGGCCCATCTGGGTGAGACCGGCCACTTCGGAGGTGAAGCGCACGCAGCGGGTGCAAGAAATACAACGGGTCATATGGGTCTCGACCAAGGGTCCCAAGTCCAAATCCTCTGTCGCCCTTTTGGGCTCACGGAATCGGCTGAAATCCACGCCATAGGCCATGGCTTGATCTTGCAGATCGCACTCTCCGCCCTGATCACAGATTGGACAATCCAGCGGGTGGTTGATGAGCAAAAATTCCATCACCCCTTCGCGGGCTTTTTTCACCATCGGAGAATTGGTTTTGACAACTGGCAATTGCCCTTCTGGGCCGGGGCGCAGATCGCGGACCTGCATCGCGCAAGAGGCGGCAGGCTTCGGCGGACCACCCACAACTTCCACCAGACACATCCGGCAATTGCCAGCGATGGTCAGACGCTCATGATAACAAAACCGCGGCACCTCAACCCCGACCTGCTCACAGGCTTGGATCAACGTCATCGCGCCGTCTACTTCGATTTCTTGATCGTCGATGATGATTTTACGCAGGTCAGACATATCTAATTCGCTTTCAGCAATTTTCCGATCGCAGAGCCTGCTTGAATTTCAGCAAGCCCAAAGGTGCAATAGGTCGCGGGTTGGTCAGGGATAACCCCATGATCTGCAAGTCGCTTTTGAGCAATGCTCAGAACACGACTTTTTTCCACAGGATCTTTAACAAAGGCACTCACCTCTTGCGGCGAATAGCCGAGCGATCGAGCCTCTGCCTCAAGTGATGTAATGTAAAACCAAGCCCTCAGCAGCCGTGCAGAGATACTAGGACAGGTTTCACGGACCACATTGGCCATAGAAATCGCAATCAGCCCTTCGTTGATCTCGACCTCATGCGCCAAACCCTTCGCGGCAATAGCCGGCGCCGGCACACAGCACAGCGCAAAGGCAACGGCCTTCAGCGTGATGCGCATGTCAGCAGGATATGAAGCGATCAGACTCATGGGTTATTCAGCCGCCAAACCACGCAAGGGACGGCGTTTATGGGCGATGCGCTGCTCTATATCGTCGCGGAAATGCCGGATGAGCCCCTGAATAGGCCAGGCGGCCGCATCCCCAAGGGCGCAAATTGTATGGCCTTCGACTTGCTTGGTCACATCCAACAACATATCAATTTCCTCTGGTTCCGCATCACCGGTCACCAGCCGCTCCATCACCCGCATCATCCAGCCTGTGCCCTCGCGGCACGGGGTGCATTGGCCACAGCTTTCATGCTTGTAGAACTTTGCCAAACGCCAAACAGCTTTGACCACATCCGTCGATTGATCCATCACAATGACGGCCGCTGTGCCGAGACCTGAACGCTGTTCGCGCAGCCAGTCAAAATCCATTATCGCATCTTGTCGCATGACTGAGCCGGGCAACATCGGCACGGAAGATCCACCCGGGATAACCGCTTTGAGATTGTCCCACCCCCCACGGATCCCGCCGCAATGCTTATCAATCAGCTCATCGAATGAGATCGACATCGCCTCTTCCACCACACAGGGTGTATTCACGTGACCAGAAATTGCAAAAAGTTTCGTGCCCGTATTGTTGGGACGGCCAAACCCTGAGAACCACGCACCACCGCGGCGTAAAATCGTTGGCACAACCGCAATGGATTCCACATTGTTCACCGTGGTCGGACATCCATAAAGCCCCGCCCCTGCAGGAAAGGGAGGTTTCATCCGCGGCATGCCCTTCTTGCCCTCAAGACTCTCTAAAAGCGCGGTTTCTTCACCGCAAATATAGGCTCCCGCCCCGTGGTGCAGGTAAATGTCGAAATCCCAACCCGATTTGGCGGCATTCTTGCCAACCAACCCAGCGTCATAGGCCTCATCAATCGCCGCCTGTAGCGCTTCGCGCTCGCGAATATACTCGCCGCGAATGTAGATATAGCATGCATTGGCATTCATCGCGAAAGAGGCAATCAAGCAGCCTTCAATCAGCGTATGCGGATCATGACGCATAATTTCACGGTCCTTGCAGGTGCCCGGCTCGGATTCATCGGCATTCACGACCAAATAGGACGGGCGGCCATCGCTTTCTTTTGGCATAAAGGACCACTTCAACCCCGTTGGGAAGCCTGCCCCTCCGCGGCCGCGCAGCCCGGAGGCTTTCATCTCATCAATGATCCAATCACGGCCCTTTTTGATCAAAGCGGCCGTGCCATCCCAATGGCCCCGCGCTTTGGCGCCTTTCAATGTGCGCTCATGCATCCCATAGAGATTGGTGAAAATACGATCTTGATCTTTCAGCATTTCATTTAGCCTTTATCTGCATCGCGGCGCGCACGCCAAATTTGAAAAGTGACAATAAGTGACCAAACCATCGCAGCCATAACGGCCAAATCCAGCAACAGCATGTAACGGCTGGAAATATCAAGCTGCACAGCGGCCCATTGCATGGCAAGCCAAATCAGCATCGCACCGGCGATGACCAGACTAGCTGTCCGGCCTTTCTTGGCTTGGATATGATCTTTTTCGCTGTGCATGTTGTGTTCGGTCTTTCAACGCATTGTCTTTGCCAGGAGGCGATCGGTTACTTTGTCTCTTTCGCCTTGGCAGCTTTCGCCTTGGCGGTTTTGGGCTTTGGTGCGGGTTTTGCTTTGGCCTTCGGGGCAGCTTTCGGTTTTACAGCCTTGCCCAACCATGGGGTCAGGAGCGGCACTTCACTGCCGTCAATCCGTTTGACCGTATCGCCCAAGTCCACAGCCAATTGCACAGAAGCGTTAAACGCCGCCTTGCCCGGCTCATGGTCTTTCAAAGAGGTCAACCCCGTGGCTGGCTCCGCGGCATAGCGGCCCGATTGCGAACCGGGGGTTGGCAGCTGGCCTGCGGCCAATTGATCAATCAGATCCGCGAATTTCTCAGCGGTGAGATCTTCATAGTAATCTTTGCCAATCTGAACCATCGGCGCATTTGCGCAGGCCCCCAAACATTCCACCTCTTCCCAGCTGAACTTGCCATCTTCGGAAATAACATGGGGCTTGCTGGCAATTTTTTCTTTGCACACGGAGACCAGATCTTCTGCACCGCAAATCATGCAAGTGGTGGTGCCACAAATTTGGAAATGCGCCACCTGGCCAACGGGCTGAAGCTGGAACATGAAATAGAAGGTCGCAACCTCTAAAACCCTAATATAGGCCATGCCCAAAAGATCAGCCACCGCCTCAATCGCGGGCCGCGTCAGCCAACCTTCTTGCTCCTGGGCGCGCCACAGCAATGGGATCACCGCGCTGGCCTGCCGGCCCTCGGGGAATTTGGTCATCTGCGCCTCTGCCCAAGCCTGGTTGGCAGGCGTGAAAGCAAAGGAGCTGGGTTGATCTGCGTGTAGACGACGAAGCATGTAAGGCCCTGTAATTTAAGCGTTCAAAGACGCGACATAGATTTCAAAAGGAACGGCGTGGCATCTCATCGGTCAATCTCTCCAAAGACCACATCCATCGTGCCAATGATTGCCGCCACATCTGCCAGCTGGTGCCCTTTGCACAGGTGATCCATCGCTTGCAGGTGCAAAAAGCCCGGTGCCCTTATCTTGCTGCGATAGGGTTTATTCGTGCCATCTGCGACCAGATACACCCCAAACTCACCCTTTGGCGCTTCAACAGCCGCATAGACTTCGCCCTCGGGAACATGGAAACCCTCGGTGTAAAGTTTGAAGTGGTGGATCAAAGCTTCCATCGACTGTTTCATCTCACCGCGTTTTGGCGGGGTCATTTTTCCGCGCGCCATGACATCTCCGGGCTCCTCGCGCAATTTACCGATGGCCTGTTTGATGATCGACACGGATTGACGCATTTCCTCCATGCGGCACAAATAGCGATCATAACAATCTCCATTCTTGCCAACAGGAATGTCGAATTTAAACTCGTCATAGCATTCATAGGGCTGCGCCCGGCGCAAATCCCAGGCAAAGCCAGAACCGCGCACCATAACGCCACTAAAACCATATTTCTGAATGTCGTCTTCTGTCACAACGCCAATATCTGCGTTACGCTGCTTGAAAATCCGATTTTCTGTCAACATCGTATCGATGTCTTGCAAAACCGCTGGGAAGCTCTGGGCCCATTCTTCGATGTCATTGATCAGAGCATCAGGCAGATCTTGATGCACCCCGCCTGGGCGGAAATAGGCCGCATGCAGACGCGCACCGCAGGCCCGCTCATAAAAGATCATCAGCTTTTCGCGCTCTTCAAATCCCCAGGTCAAAGGCGTCATCGCCCCCACATCCATCGCCTGGGTCGTGACATTGAGCAAATGGTTGAGCACGCGGCCAATTTCAGAATAGAGCACCCGGATCAGGCTGGCGCGGCGCGGCACTACAGTGCCGGTGAGCTTTTCAATCGCCAAACACCATGCGTGCTCCTGGTTCATTGGCGCCACATAATCAAGCCGGTCAAAATAGGGCAAGTTTTGCAGATAGGTCCGGCTTTCCATCAGCTTTTCCGTGCCACGGTGCAACAGTCCAATATGCGGATCGCAGCGCTCGACAATCTCGCCGTCCAATTCCAGCACCAAACGCAACACACCATGCGCCGCCGGGTGCTGTGGACCGAAGTTGATATTGAAATTGCGAATCTTTTGCTCGCCGGTCAAAGCGTCGTCAAATTTGGAGCCGTCCATTATGCACCTCCTTCTTGGCCAAAGTTTTGGCCGATGATGATCTGTCGTGTCATGCCAGCAACTCCCGGTTTTTCCGCCAATTTTCCGGCAGTTCCGCGAAATTATCAGCAACAAAGTCGTATTGCGCCTTTAAAAACTCCAAAGTGTCCCGACGCAGGCCTTCAGGAAAAGGCGCCGCAAGGCCCACATGCGCGCGCTTGATCTGGCTGGGGCTTATCGCTTCTATCCCCCAATAGGAACACATGGCGTCAAACTTGGGGCCGTCCTGCAAATTTTCCGAAAAGCCGATCTGAAACTGCGAGTGATCGAAGACGGAGGCAAAGCGCGAGATATTCGACTTATAATCGCCCCGTATCACGATATGCGCCTCTTCTTGTTTGTATAAAACGCGCTGCAAGATATCTTGGCAGGTGAGCAAGAAATCCTGCCCCTCTTTCATGCTGCGTTTGGCCACCATGCGCACATGCGACCACAGACGCTCCAGCGGATCGCGCATCAGATATTGCAGCTTTACGCGAATAGGCAGCGCTGAAATACGGGCAATCTCTGTGGGCTCAAGCAAAGCATAGGCCGGCGTGACGTCAAGCAAGACCGTCTCATCCATACGCCCAGCCTGCAGATACTCCAAATAGGCGGAATCGTCACTGCGCTCTGCCGAAAGCGCCATGATCAGCGCTTTGGTATCATCAATCCGGCGGCTCAAGCTGAGAATGCGGATGATATCATCCGCAGCTTCAGCCTCAATCAGACGCGCCTCATATTGCACCACAAGACGGTTCAAGACCTTCAGCTGGCGCATTAATTTCTTAGGATTAAATGTTGAAAAATAATGACATTCCTTGACAGACCGCACATGACACGCCGCATGATCATGCAAATAGCGATACATCCAAGACGTTCCCGCCTTCGTCGCTCCCACGCAGATCAAAAGTGTCGGATCCGCCATAGC
>Ga0233451_10004484_pt1 | contig 11597 bp, 9 predicted proteins | sample 011ome_29_FD_183052 | JGI IMG/M metagenome (GOLD analysis project Ga0233451, IMG submission 183052) | Coastal salt marsh microbial communities from the Groves Creek Marsh, Skidaway Island, Georgia - 011504CT (spades assembly) | ecosystem: Environmental > Aquatic > Marine > Intertidal zone > Salt...
GTCTCATTTAAAATAAAAATATCTTTTTCTAAATCAAGATTTTTTAAAATAATATTGTCAGCATCATATCGAGCAAGTTTATCTTTATCACAAAAAATGAATTTAACATTATTTAACTCATCTAATAGACTATCTCTTAATCTGTATTTATTACATGATTTTAAATCTATGGAACTAATTTCTTTTTGTGTCTGATTAAATAATCTTTTTAATGGATATAACTTTATTTCTCTCTCAGGGTCTGATTCAACAGTTTTTGTTCCATATGGAGATTTAATTTCACCTTTAATTCTTCCATAAAATCCTGAACCTTTTACTCCAAAACCTTGAGTTTTAATTTCAATTTCAGGAAATTTATAAACACCATATTTTGTTAAAAATTCCACTGCTTGATCTAGATTGCCTTTAGCATGCTCCAACAAAAGATCTCCAACTAAGAATGGATAAGCAATATTCATACATATTGTCATACTATTTGATACTTTAAGTGATAAATCTAGAGCTACCAATCCTCCCCAACTGTGTCCAACAAAGATAGGATTATTTAATTCAATATGTTCAAATAATTCCATACAAAACTTTGTATGCCCCTCTACATCATGAATCAATGGACCAGAGGTATATCCATGACCAGGTAAATCTATTGCAACAATATTATATTCCTCTTCTAGCGAACCAAATTTAAACATCGAAAGAGTTCTATGATCCATCCCGGCACCAGGTATAAAAACAAAATTCTTTTTTGAAGCATCTAAATCATTTTTTATAAAAAGATGTGCTTTATGATCTTTAAGCTGAATGAACATTTTGAATAGATTTTAAAATTGTTTAATGTAATTAATGATGTAATTATATGACGAAAGTTTGTTAACTTCTGTAAAAACCTCATGTCGAGCATCTTTAACAATTTTAAGAGTCACATTATTAAAAATAGTTAATAAAAATTTATATAATTGTTGAGATAATTTACTGTTAGATGATGCTGCATCATACTCGCCAGACATTACTAATACCGGAATATCTTTGTTCAAATGAGAATAATAATCTTTCTTAAATATCAACATTAATCCATTGCATAAATCTAACCAAAGACTAGAAGTTACTATAAATCCACACAAGGGATCGTTTGTATAATTATCAACACTCTCTATATCACTTGAAATCCAATCATTAGGAGTTCTGTTGGGCTTATATTCTGAATTAAATCTACGAATAGTGAGACTATCTATAATCTTGCTTTGATTAAATCTTCCATTAATTAAGATATCTAACTTTATAATTATTAAGTTAGCTATTATCGTTAATCTTGGGAGTTTAGAGGAACCTGAGAGAATTAATGCTTTTATTGATGACCTATTGTTCAGCGTTGATAGAGCAATCCAGGAACCCATACTATGACCTAATAAAAAACATGGTAAGTTTGGAAACTTGTTGTTTGCATAACTTATAGTTTCCTTTAAATCATCTCTTACTTTAAACCAACCGTTGGTATCAGCAAAATAGCCTTGAACATTCTTCTTTGTAATATTAATACCATGACCTCTATGGTCTCTTGAAATTACATGATAACCATCGTTATTTAGATTTGATATTAACCAACTATATCTTCCTATATGTTCAGCCATTCCATGACTAATAATGAAAACGCCTTTTAAATTAGTGCTAGAGGAGATATTTTCATAGTAAAGATTATTAGTCATATTAGTGTCCATAATTTATAATAATGCGATACAGAGAAAAGTTAAATAATATGCACAACATTTATATTGCTGGCACTGGTATATGGCATCCAGAAGAAAAAATCTCTAACGAGGAAATCGTCAGTTCCTATAACTCTTACGTAGAGAATTTCAATCAAGAAAATAAATTAGAAATAGAAAATGGAACAATAGAGCCAATGGAGCTCTCTTCTGCTGAGTTTATAGAAAAAGCTTCTGGCATTAAGTCAAGATATGTAATTGATAAAGAAGGTATTTTAGATATTAATAGAATGATGCCTAGAGTTAAAAATGAGCATCCAGACCGCCTATCAATTCATGCTGAAGTTGGAATTGAGGCTGCAAAAAAAGCGATGGATCAGGCTAATATAAAACCAGGTGAGATAGATGCAGTTATAGTTGGCACATCGCATGCTGCAAGGAATTATCCTGCTGTTGCTATAGAAATCCAACAAGAACTAGGAATAAATGGTTACGCTTATGATATGTTGGTAGGTTGTTCATCTACAACATTTGCAATTAATAATGCATACAGCGACATAGCTTCAGGTTTAGCTAATACTATCTTAGTAATTAACCCAGAAGTCTCTACTCCCTTTGTAAATTTTACACATAGAGATAAACATTTTATCTTTGGTGATGGTTGTGCTGCTACATTAGTTCAAAGAGATAGCATATCAGACAAAGCATTTAAAATTATTGATAGAAAACTTCATACTCAGTTTTCTAATAATATAAGAAGTAACTATAGCTATTTAAATAGAGCTGCCATTGATAGCAAAAATAATGAGGATTTATTGTTTCATCAAAATGGTAGAGGTGTATTTAAAGACGTGTGCCCTCTTGTTGCATCATTAATATCTAAACAATTAGAAAAAAATAATATTTCACCAAATGAAATCTCAAAGTTTTGGTTACATCAAGCTAATGGAAAAATGATAAGATTAATTACATCAAAAATTCTTGGTACCGATGACTTTGATGACGAAATTACTCCAATGCCAATAACTGAATTTGGAAATCTAGCATCAGTTGGTTCTCTTTTTGCTTTCAATCTTAACAACGATATACCAAAAGGACATAAAGGAGTAATTTGTTCATTTGGAGCAGGTTATTCCGTGTGCTCAATTATTGTTGAAAAAAGTTAAATTTAAAGAGATATAAGAATATAAAACTATTATAATAGCGCCATGGGTGAATTCGATGCAGTTTGGGTTTTTATTATTAGTGCAATATTTGTAGGCTTTTACATTTTTATTGAGGCACGACCAAAAGGCTCAACTTTTTTAAAAGATCTTTCTAATTCGGTTTTTAGATTCTTTAGAAAAAGATAGATTTTGTTTCTTTCTTCAAAATTTTCAGTTTTTATATATGTAATTCTTGCACTTATAGTTGGCGGGCTTGCATCTTCTAATACCGCTGGTGATGTTTGGTATCAAGAATTAACCAAATCTTCATTGAATCCACCTGGATATGTTTTTGGAATAGTTTGGCCTATTCTGTATTTATTGATGTCTATTTCTGCGTTCAGAACATTTAATGAAACTAAAAAGTTATTTTTAACTCAATTATTATTCAATGCTTTATGGTCATGGTTATTTTTTACTTTTCAGATGCCCCTTATTGCGCTAGTTAATATCTGGCTGTTAATTTATTTAAACATTAAGTTAAATTTAAAAATATTTTACCAAGATAAGTTATCGGGTTTGTTATTTATCCCATACGTTATATGGTTATTTTTTGCGTCATATTTAAATTTATTTATTGTGATAAATAACTAATAACTAAATAAAACAGCCAACTACTAGGCCTGTCATACAAGATGCTAATGTTGCAGCAACAAGAGCTTTAAAGGACACATTAATTAAATCATCTTTTCTCTCAGGGGCCATGGCACCAATGCCTGAAATGAGTATTCCAACTGAAGAAAAGTTTGCAAAACCACATAAACTATAGAAAGTTATTAATTTTGACCTTTCTGACATAGCACCATCTTCTAAAGCTGCGAGCGCTGGATATGCAACAAACTCATTTAATGTAGTTTTTAATCCCAATAATTCACCAGCAATTACTGCTTCGTTCCAAGGAATGCCCATTAACCAAGTTATAGGTGCAAATAAATAACCTAGAATCATCTCTATAGACAAATTGATTCCGATATAACCACCAAATATAGAGAGGAATGAGTTTGCTATGTAAACTAGCGCTATTACAGCTATCAATATTGTGCCTACACTTACAGCTATATTGGAACCTTGAGCTGTACCTGTCGTGATAGCATCCATAGTACTGTTATATACTTTAGTATTAGATTCTTCTGATGAATCAGTTATTTCATTAGAAGGTATCATAATGTTGGCATACATAATTGCGGCCGGGACAGATAAAACAGAAGCAGTTAAAAAATGTTGTATTAGATTAACTGATGCAAATTGCACCTCTAATATTGAAATTAATGCCACCATTACTGAACCTGCTACTGTGGCCATGCCAGCTGTCATAAGTATTAATAATTCTTTGTTTGAAAGTTTGCTTACATAAGGTTTTATTAGCAAAGGTGCTTCAACTTGACCTATAAATACGTTAGCCGCAGCGCCTAGGCCCACAGGCCCACCGATATTAAATAGCTTTTGACATGCTTTAGAGATTAAATTTACTATAAATGGTAGAACACCCCAGTACCATAGAATTGCCGACACACAAGACATGACTATGATATAAGGCAGCACTCCAAAAGCAAACGTTTCTAATAAAGATCTATATACAGAATCACTATCAGAGGGTGGATATCCAAAAACAAAACTAGCACCTTCAACAGTAGCATTCTGTAAAATAGTCACTCCGTTACCAAGTAACTCAAAAAAACTTATTATAAATGGAACCTTTAAAAGTATAGCGGCCAAAATAAGCTGAGACAGTATTCCATAAAAAATATACCTATAATTAATAATTTTGTAGTTATTTGAAAATGGAACTGCTAAAGCAATAAGCCCAATAAAACCAATAACAATATGTATAAAATTTAGTGCTGACATTTATTTAGTATAGCTTAATAGCCTTCAATCTTTCATCTAAAAAATCATGAGCTAAAACACCCTTATCGTCATTATCATAAACAGATTTTAGGATTGTATCTGGAGATGGATGCATAAAAAATGGAATGCTATATCTCGATTTAATCTCGTCCGTTTTGTATTTGATTACTCTATGAGGAGTGCTTTTAAGTTTCTTGTCAGTGATTAACTGCATCATATCGCCAATGTTGCAAACAATATCTTCGTATGATGAGCTGACTGGAATCCAATTTCCTAATTTATCTTTAACTTCTAAACCTGGTTCATTTGCACCAATAAGCAATGTAATTAAATTAATATCTGCATGTTCTCTAGCCCTATAAATATTTTCATTATTAGATGGTGGATAATGAATTAGTCTTAATAAAGAATTGCCCTTAATAGTTGAGGTATAAAAAAAATCTTTATGCAAGCCCAGAGTTAAGCTGATCGATGATAATAGTTGAGCTCCCAGAGTATTCATTTCATTAAATAACTCATCAAAAACATTATTGAATTTATCTATCTCATTGACGTAGATATTTTCCATTATTCTACTATCATACGTTTCATCTATCACAGGACCGTGATGCCAAAACTCTTTTAAATCTGGAACAGTTTCACCTAATGCAGTTTCTTTACCAAAAGGTGTATAGCCTCTAGCTCCAGCATTTTTTCTGAATGAATATTTATTCTTAACTGCATTATCAAGATTAAAAAATTTTTTAGAATATTCATAAGCCTTGTTAAATAAGGAATGAGGTATTTTATGATCTGTAATGACAAAAAAGCCGTGATTGGTTAATGCGTTTGAAAGCGACTCTAATGATTCATTATCATTCTTTAATAATTTATCCAGTGAGAGCTTAGGTATTTGAACATTCATACTTCATTCTATCAAAAAAAAAGGCAGTAAAAACTGCCTTTTTTAATTTCAAGTGTTTATTAGAACTTGTAAGTAAATCCTAATTGCATTCTATATCTAGAAGCATAACTATCAATTGAAGCGCCTCGGGTATTGACTCCAGTAATGATAATTCTGCCATCTGAATCTAAACCATTAGAATTAAGAACACGTCTCATACCTTGACTTTGGTAATATGAATGACCTTTATCTTCATTGATAAAGTTCATTACATTTAATAAGTCAAAATAAACAATTACTTTATGTCCATCAATTCCAAAGTAATTACTTTTTACAGGAATTTCTTGAGCAATTCTTAAGTCCAGCTGTCTTGTATATGGAAGAGATCCAGAGTTAGCTGCAAGGTGATGTCCAGCAGCACCTAAATGAGAAACAGCTGATAGAACCTCGCCCTCTGTTACTCCGCTGTAGACAACATTTGGATCACCTACCGTCGGTATATATAAGAGTGTATTTCCATCATCATAACCATCATCAAGTCCATCAAAGCCGTAACTAAATCTTTTTCCTGAGTAAGCTTTATAGAATAATGAAAAATTAGTTGGAGCATTATTAAACCAGTTAGCTGTGTAATTTAAACCAGCAACTAATCTATTCTCAATGGCCCATGGAGTTTTTCCAACTGACACATTCATCAGATCAACTCTAGGGTTATATTCTAAGTTTGAAGATAACTGTGAAGATGTTCCGTTCCAGGCATTTTCAGCATCTAAACCAGTATAACTTGCAAATACACTTACCCCATTATCAAAGTCTTTATCAACAGAGAAAGTAAATGAATCAGATGAAGCTCCAGGTCCGTTTGTTATGTAATAAGCTCCTTTGGAGTTATATGTAACAACGCCTGTTTTACCAGTTTGATCAACTGTTGCTGATGCATCTGAGAAACCTACTCCATCTTTAGCATCATCTCTGTTATAAGCAAGCTTTAAATCATAACCATTTGATGTTGTTAAAAGTAATTCTAAGTTTAACTTCCAAGTCGATGGAGTGTCATAGTTTGGATCTATACCTTGAGCTGAACTTGTACTAGCAAATTCAGAATATGGGAAGTCTTGGTATATAGTTTCTGGAGCTTTAAAACATGTTCTCTCAGCACCAGTTTGACAAACATCCAAACCCCATGAAGCTGTTCTTGAACCATATTGGACAACACCTGAATTAGCAAATGGACTTGCTAACCATACGTTAGGAACTCTACCAGCAAATAATCCATAACCACCTCTGATTTCTGCAGATACTATTCTGTCATTGCTAAATAAATCTAGATCTGTTGCATCTAATTGAAAACCAAATCTAGGTTGAACAATGCTTGTACTTGCTGGGCTATCATTTCTGAATCCTAGAAGACCTGAACCATATTCGTTATATGCAGGACCTGCATCCATTTCAAAACTGTCATATCTAAGACCATAGTTAACAGTTAAGATATCAGAAACATAGTATTTATCTTGAACATAGAAAGTTTCAAATGTTCCACTAAAACCTGCCATCGCGTAATATGGATCACCTGTTGCAGATTTGTTAAATCTAAAGAAATAAGGAATACCAGCATAATAGTTGTCTACACCATTAAACTTATATGCTCCGTTTTCTCTTGAAATAAATAGATTACCCAATCTTTTATCAATGCTGTCGTAACCCATAGTAATCTCATGGTCACCCATGGTATAAACAGCTTTCATGTTTAGAATTTCATCAAATGCAAAACCTTCGTTAGCACTTCTATACTTATCAGGACCTAAGAAAATAACTTCTCTATTACCAGATCCTGTATAGGTACCATCAGCTTGGTCGATTCTAATTTCAACATGTGGAAAATCTTCACCACCAAGTGCATCTTGATCATTAGCCCACTCAACCTCAGAGTACTTAATCTGTACGAAAAGGTTATCTGAAAAATCTCCATAATATGCATATGTATCTTTTTCAGTTTTAGCTGGATAGTTGTAGTAATGAGAGCTAAATCTAATATCATAGTTATATGGTCTGACAGTGTTGTCTTCGGAAAAACTATAAACATACTCAACTCTGTGATTGTCATTAATATACCAATCCAACTTCACTAACTCTTTATCAGCCATCTCTGGTGGAGGTAAAAATGAAGTCGTACCAGGATCATAGTTATAAAGAGCTATAGTTTGAGCACGAACCTCATCAATTAATGCTTGAGTAGCTGTTCTATATGTGTAAGGTTCAGCTGGTGATACTGAAGTGAACTCCTCTACAGATGCAAAGAAGAACACTTTATCTTTTATGATTGGACCACCTAAGACAAAACCTTTGGTTTCATCACTAAATTGGCTAGCTTTCTGGCCATTAAGAGTACCAACATTATCTTCATCAGTGCTGTAGTTATAATATGAACCAGTGAACTCGTTTGTTCCTGATTTAGTTACAGCATTAATACTAGCACCTGTAAAGTTACCTTTTGAAACATCAAATGGGCTAATATCAACTTGAATCTGCTCAATAGTTTCTATACTAATAGGATTTCTGACTGATGGAAAACCATTTGCATTTAGTCCAAGTTGGTCATTTTGCTCTATACCATCAACTGTAAAGTTATTGTATCTATTGTTAGTACCTGATACAGAAATGGTTGCATTTCTAGATGTACCCTCAACAAATATTCTTGAATCTTTTTTTACATAATCAGATATTGATCTTTCAATACTTGGGATCCTTTCTATATCTTGACTTGTTACTGCCAATGAAGTTTGCACAGAAGCAGATCTTGTTCCAGTGACCACAACATCATCAATGTCTGCTGTAGAAACCATATCAACTGATAATTTAGCAGTCTCAGAAACTGTTAAAAAAACATTATCTAATGTTTCAGTTGCATAACCAGATGCTGAAATTGTTATCTTGTATGGTCCACCAGGCCTTAAATTACCAACTGAAAAGACACCATTAGCATCTGCCGTAGTTGATTTTGTTATACCTGTTGGAACGTGAGTCACCGAAACATTTGCAGAAGCCACACCAGCATCACCCCGAAGAGCAGATGTAGTATCGTTAGAAGCAAAAGTATTAAGTGAGAATATAGTTACCAAGAAGAACCCTGCAAGAAGGTACTTTGATTTATTAAATAACATAGAATAATCCCCGTTAAAATTGTTATATCTACATTATGTACATTTAAAAAAAATTCTCAAGAAATTATTGTAAAAGTTATGTGAATTTTTAATACAGATAATGATTTAAATTTCTAAATCTAATGAACCAAAATAAGGCTCTAAAATTTTTGGTAATTTAATTATATTTGATCCATCATATCCATTTTCCAAAAGAGCAATTAATGTTCTTCCTACAGCTAAACCAGAGCCATTTATGGTATGCGCATAATGCTTTCCATCTTTTGATTTAATCTTAATGTTAGATCTTCTTGCTTGAAAGTCTCCAAAATTAGAGCATGAAGATATTTCTCTATACTTATTTTGGCTAGGCATCCAAACCTCGATATCAAATGTTTTGCACGAAGAAAATCCGATATCACCAGCACATAACTGAATAACTTGATAAGGGAGTTCCAATAATTGGAGAATCTCTTCAGCATTATTTAATAATCCTTCTAACTCTGACATTGATGAATCAGGACTAGAAATTTTAAATAATTCAATTTTTTCAAATTGATGTTGTCTTATGAGGCCCTTCGTATCCTTTCCATAGCTTCCTGCTTCAGATCTGAAACATGGTGTATGCGCTGTAAGTTTTATAGGAAGCTGTTCTTCACTTAGCAAAACATCCCTGTATATGTTAGTTAATGGAACCTCTCCTGTAGGAATTAGGTATAGATTTTCAGATGTTTTAAAAAGATCATCTTCAAATTTAGGTAAATTACCAGTACCAATTAAAGAATCTTTATTGGCCATATTAGGCAAATAATATTCCTCATAACCATTTTTATTGGCAACATCCAGCATCAATGATATTAGGGCTCTTTGCAACTTTGCTAGACTTCCCCTTAATACCGCAAATCTCGATCCAGCTATCTTTGCTGCTAAGTCTGTATCAATTTTTTTAGTTAGATCAATATGATCTACAGTATTGGTAGATATTATTTCTCCAACTTTCCTAACCAAAACATTATCATTTTCGTTAGAGCCATTAGGTGTTGATTCATCTGGAATATTAGGAATATCTAAGAGAAATTCATTTATAGATTCTAAAATCGAATTTAGTAATTCATTTTCTTTTTTTAAATCTGAATTGATTTTATCAATCTCTTCTTTTAATGAGACGGTATCATCACCAGAAGCCTTTAATTTACCAAACTCTTCTGATAATTTTTTTCTACTAGATTGAAGTGTTTCAACACTAACCTGTAAGGATTTTCTTTCGGAATCAAGTGATTTAAATTTTTTTGAATCTAACGTATAGCCTCTTCTATTAAGTGAGTCACTTATAACATCAATATTATCTCTTAGATTTTTTATATCAATCATCTTTTATTTAGAAAAATTTATGCCTATATAGGTCGCTAAAATTGTTAGCGATATAGTTAATATTATATATGAACATGCAATTAAAATATTAGTATTAAACAATTCTATAGATTGATAACTAAATGCGGACATTGTTGTGAAAGAACCTAAGAAACCAACAGCAAAAAAATAATACAGGTTATCTTTTGATATCATTGAATTGCCCAAGACCAAGCCAATAACAAGGCAACCTAAAATATTTACAATAAGTATTCCTATTGGAAAATTTGTAGGTATGTATTTTATTACTGCTTCATTCACAAGGTATCTAGATACTGCTCCCAAAAATCCTCCAAAACCAATTAATAAAATATTCATAATTATTATAGAACCTCAAACACAATTCGATTTTTATAATCCATATTGTCATTGTATGAAATTGAAAAGCTGCTATCTGAAATGATATTTATAAAAAAATGATTATCATTTTTAACAACAGTAAATAAATTTTTATTCATATTATTAATTTCATCTGCATCTATTCCATTAGTTAAAAAGTCAAATATAAAAGAATTGTCATCATTAATTTCGATAATTTGAGATTGATTAAATTCATAATCATAAATTTCTATTATTGAATCTCGAATGATATATTTTTCTTTATTTGGGAAATCTATTTTAATTTCAATAAAATCCTTATTTCGATGCAATGTTCCTTTTGAATTTATTTCTTTAGAGCCTGAGTCAGTAGTTTGAACAAAATTTAAATTATTTTTTATTAGTTTATTAATAGACAAAATATTATCTTCAGAATATAGATTGATAGAAAGCAATGTTAAGAATATTAATTTATACAAACTAATCTCTTTTTGGCACTAAGACTTCTCTTGATCCGTTAGAGCTCATCTCTGATACTAATCCAGCTTCTTCCATTGACTCTATCAGCCTGGCAGCTCTGTTGTAACCAATTCTAAGTTTTCTTTGAACTGCAGATATAGATGCCCTTCTAGATTCAAGAACAAAATTAACTGCTTCATCATATAAATCATCTGAGTCTTCCGAGGAAGAGCTCTCTGATCCTGACCAACCAGGAATAGGACCTGTTTCTTGAGCTGATGAAACAATATCATCTATGTATTCTGGTTCAGCTCTTGATTTCCAATCATTTACAACTCTATGAACCTCATCATCCCCAACAAAAGCTCCGTGAACTCTAACAGGAACTCCAACACCAGGTGGTAAATAGAGCATGTCACCATATCCTAATAGCTGTTCTGCTCCACCTTGATCTAGTATGGTTCTAGAATCGATTTTTGTAGATACTTGAAATCCTATTCTTGTAGGTATATTTGCTTTGATTAAACCTGTAATCACATCAACAGAAGGTCTTTGTGTTGCAAGAATTAAATGTATACCAGCTGCTCTTGCTTTTTGTGCAATTCTAGCGATTAAGTGTTCAACTTTTTTTCCA
>Ga0233451_10004486_pt1 | contig 11596 bp, 11 predicted proteins | sample 011ome_29_FD_183052 | JGI IMG/M metagenome (GOLD analysis project Ga0233451, IMG submission 183052) | Coastal salt marsh microbial communities from the Groves Creek Marsh, Skidaway Island, Georgia - 011504CT (spades assembly) | ecosystem: Environmental > Aquatic > Marine > Intertidal zone >...
GAAAATGGATGCTCATTGGGCTTTATATTGGCCAGAGGGTTTCTGACTTATTGGATCTTAAACCTAGCCAACTAAGATTTATAGAAAACGGCGTATATATAGACATTAACCAACAAAAAACTGATAAATATGTAACGGTTGGAGTGGTAGACAAAGATGTTATTCAAATATTAAAACAGCGTTTTCCTTACAATATTTCTGCACAATTATTTAATAGACAAATAAAACAGATTTGTCAAATAGCAGGTATTAATAATATGGTGAGTGGTTATAAATTGTGCCCTAAAACTAGAAGAAAAAGATTGGGTATACATCCAAAGTACAGTCTTTTATCTTCTCACGATTTAAGAAGATCCTTTGCAACAAATTACTTTGGTAAGATTGAAACGCCCATACTCATGCAAATTACTGGGCATTCAAAAGAAAGCACTTTTTTAAGTTATATTGGAACACAGGTAAATAAAGACACTTATGCTGATGCTTTTATGAGGGTAGCAGCTACGTTGTAGGATGTGGGCCTCTATCCATAAAATCAGTGTTCTCTCTTTCTATTAATTTCTGAATAGTAAATTCATCTCTAATAGGCTTTGTTTTTACGAGAATATAACCTGAAAGACTTTGAAGAAGTTTTACCCTTTCTGACATTGAAAGTTCTTGTTGGTGAACTATTAAATGATCCAAAACACTTTCATAAAGAATTTCAACTTTTTCTTTAATGTTTGGGTCCAATACTTTTGAAGGCCCTCTTTTACTTTTTTCACCTGCTGCTTTAGCTGTTTCTGAATTAAATGGCATATTTCAAAATTACAGTAAGGTGTACCGTTTTGAAAAATGAATTACAGTAAAGTTTTTAACACATTTAGTTAATAAGCCCAGTAAATAGGGTGTTTGTTAAGAATTGAAAATAACTTCTAGTTTTTCTAAAAGATAATCTCTGTCAAACTCTTTTTCATAATAAGCCCTTCCATTATTTCCCATTTCAATAAGGGTAGATTTATCCAAAGCAATTAATTCTTTAATTATATTACTAAGTGTTATTGAATCTTCTGCAGGTGAAGTTACTCCACATTTAGCTTCACTCACTATTTTAGCTCCCTCTCCATCAATAGAAGCGATTATAGGTTTACCACATGCTAAATAGGATTGAATTTTAGCAGGTATGGTGAGTGAGAAGATTTTGTCTTTTTTAAGAGAAACCAAAAGAGCGTCTGCATGTGAGAAAAATTTAGGCATTTCAGTGGGAGTAAAAGATCCCAGAAAATTAAAATGAAATTCTAACCCTTTATCTTTTATTAGACTAATTGCAGTTTCTTTATACCTTCCATCTCCCAGAACAGTAACTTTAATGGGAAGTTCTTTAATATTATTAATAGCTTCTATTATTGTTATAAAACTTTGAGCCTCACCAATATTTCCAGCAAAAATGATATTGAAATTTTCCTTTTCAAAAAACTCTTGATATTCTTTAACCTCTAGAAGTGGCTTATAAAAATCCTCTGTGGGATTTGGATAAAAAAGGATTTTATCATTTGGAATTCCCTGATTTAAAATATAATCTCTAAAACCATTGGACTGGATTAAAACTTTTTTTGAATGCTTATAAATCCATATAGTTAGTGAATTAAAAAACCCTAGAACTAACTTGTTTTTAACTCCTCCTGCAGCAACCAAACTCTCTGGCCAGAGATCTTGAGCCCAAAAATAAATAGGAGCTTTAAATCTTTTCTTTGCAAAAACAGCTGGTATTCCAACGGTTATAGGTGATGGCTCATAAACAAAAATAGCATCAAACGGACCTTTTATTTTTCTGAGCTTTAAAGATGCTAGAAGCGCAAAAGAAAAATAGTTTAAGAATAGCCTTAAAGCTCCTCCATTTCTTCTTGAAAAAAGATTGGCTCTGTAGACAGGAATTTCATTTATAATTTCAAAATCATCACTTTTCCATCCGTAGTCTTCAAAAAAATGAGTTTTAGAATAATTTGGTTTCCCGGTGAGCACAGTAATTTGATGACCTCTCTCTTTTAGTGAAAAAATAAGGTCATTTATTTTAAAGTTTTCCGGAAAAAAATATTGACTAATTAATAATACTTTCAAATTATGAGAAGTCTCTTGTTTTGTTGCCTCTTTTATCTAAACCGCCTTTTTTCTTCCAAAGTGCAGAATGTGGCTGCTCAATAGTTACTTGATCAGATGGGCGTTCATCTTTTGTATAATAATATAGTATTATTGAACGTCTAGCGTGTCCCTCTGGAAAATTCAGAGGGTCTGGTAATCCATGAAAACTTTTATCATTAGTGTCAAAAATAACAAGTCTATTATGGATTGGTGCTATCTTTTTAATCAACTTATCTCCAGTTTCATCATACAAACCAAATTCCCCACCCCAGCCTTCTTGCCATCCTGGATTTAAATATAAGATTGCATTAATTCTTCTATTTAATCCAGAAGCATCGTGATAATTACCATCTACATGAACATCTAAAAGACCACCACTAACTGTTACATTTAAACCACCCCCTGTAAAATATGGATCAGGCATAAGTTTTGGAATGTCAAATTTTTCAGAAACTGATTTTAAAAATAATGAGGAATTTAAAACCCTAATAGCATCTATAATAGTATCAGGAATGTCAAATTCTGATTGCCATTTAGATCTCATTTTTACTTCAATTTCTGGATCATTTGAAATATCCCATAACTCCTTATTATCTAGCTCTGGAAAACTATCTAATAAAGCATTTGCAAATTCAGGAGAAAAAAAATTGTCACAATACAGATGTTTAAATGGAAGTTCGCTAAAATTACTATCCTCTGATATTATTTTTTCAACACTTAATGTTGCTAAATTTTTTAAATCATTTTGTTTCATACTAATAATTTTCTAAATAATACTTAAGCATATCTGTAATCATATGTTCATATGATGGCACATTAAAATAATCATATTTTGTTTTTAGTGATTTATCCGACTTTTTGCCTAAAACTTTTTTTAAGTCAATATTATTAAGCTCAAACTTATCTTTTATTAAACTTAATAATTTAAATTTTGAAATAGGCTTTCCGTTTGTAACATGAACTAGACCTGTTAAGTCGTCCTTTATTGATTTTATGATTACATCAGATAATACTATTGTAGTAACTCCTCCCCAAATGGATTCGAAAAATCCATTTACTTCTCCATTCTGCTTAATAAACCACGAAAACAAACCTTCTCCATTATTTTTTAGCTCTGGTCCTATTATGGAGGTTCTCAGGGTTAAGTTTTTATCATCGTTTATTTCCCCCAAAGATTTACTTAAACCATATGTGTCCTGAGCGGTTTTAATATCAGTTTCACTATAACCTCCTTTTAAACCATCAAAAACACAATCTGTACTTATATGAATTAACTTAGCATTTATAGCTTTTGAGAATTGAACTAATTTGTGAGGCAAAAGGGCATTAATAAGTATTGCATTAGAGGGATCTTTTAAAGATCCTTTAATTAAAACACCTATACAATTTATTATATAGTCAGGGTTAAGTTTTTTTAAAATTTCAAATAAAGAATCAAAATTTGTTACATCACATTCAAAATTATTTATTCTTTCTTCTTTATTCCTTGTAATATCATAAACTTCAAAAGCTTTACTTTCATTAAGCTTGTTTAAAAGAACATGACCAAGCATTCCTACTCCACCTAAGATTAATATCTTTTCTCTTATTTTCTCCAAGTTTCTCTATTAATTATGGGCGTGTAACTTTGAATAAGTTTTACGACGGTATTTGAATTATCTGTTTTTAAATACTCTAAAGGAGGGTTTGATTCTCCCTGTAAGCCTAACGTTATATTTATTGAATTAATAATGTTTTCAGCTGTAATACCTCCCAATATTATATTTCCATGATCAATTGCTTCTGGCCTTTCTGTGCTTGTTCTTATACTTACAGCTTTAAAACCAAGAATTGTACTTTCCTCTGAAATAGTGCCGCTATCAGACAAGGTAATTAATGCATTTTTCTGTAAGAAAACATAGTCACAGAATCCAAGGGGCTCCAAAAAGCTAATCTTAGGACTAACTTTTAAATTAAGTTGTTCTATTTTCTTTTTTGTTCTTGGGTGCGTACTAAAAATTAATTTCACTTCATATAAATCAACTACCTTGTTTAATGCATCTATTATAATTTTGAAATTATCACCTATATCTAAGTTCTCTTCTCTATGAATACTTGCTACAATGTATTTGCCCTTTTTTAATTGAAGCTCCTCAAGTATTGAACTTGAGTCTATTTTATCTGAGTAGAAATCTAATACTTCTTTTAAAGGAGATCCAACACAAAACACATGATCTTTTCTAAAACCTTCAGATAAAAGATACCTTCTGCTATTTTCTGTATAAGTAAGGTTTATATCCGACGTATGGTCTGCTATTTTTCTATTTAATTCCTCTGGCACATTTTGATCAAAACATCTATTACCAGCCTCCATATGGAATATTGGAATTTTGAGTCTTTTAGCACTAATTGTACACAATGCACTATTGGTGTCTCCTAAAACTAGTAAGGCGTCTGGTTTAAGTTCATCAAACAACTTATAAGATTTAGACAAAACATTTCCCATAGTCTCTCCTAAATCATTACCTACAACTTCTAAAAAAAAGTCTGGTTTTCTAATATCCAGTTCTTCAAAGAAAATTTCATTTAAAGTGAAGTCATAGTTTTGGCCAGTATGAACAAGGGTGTGATCAAAAAACTCATCAAATTTTTTAATTATAACTGAAAGCCTAATGATTTCAGGCCTAGTTCCTATAACTGTTACTACTTTTAATTTTTTCATTTAATATCTATTTGAGCAAGTAGTTCCTTTAATTCAATCTCAGAAAGCCTATGAGTATTATATGAGTTATATTCATCAAGTTCAACTATTTCATTGCCTTTGGAAAAATACTTATCATAATTAAGATCTCTATTGTCTGCAGCAACTTTATAATATTCACCCAAATCCTCAGCAACCATAAATTCTTCTTTACTTAAAAGTGTCTCATGCATTTTTTCAGCGTGTCTAATTCCAATATTTTTAATTTCAACTTCAGATTTAAAAATATCTTTTAGGCTTTGAGCTAATTCGCCTATAGTGCTTGCTGGGGACTTTTGAACAAATATATCTCCTGGCTGTCCATTGTTAAAAGCATACAAAACAAGTTCAACTGCATGATCAAGAGTCATCATAAATCTTGTCATGCTTGGATCAGTAACGGTAATTGGTTTTCCAGATTTAATTTGATCAATAAAATGAGGAATTACAGAACCTCTAGATGCCATTACGTTTCCATAACGCGTACCAGTTATTATGGTTTTTTTAGAATTTCTAGATTTAGCAACAAAAACTTTTTCCATCATTGCTTTTGAAACACCCATAGCGTTAATTGGGTATACCGCTTTATCTGTACTTAAGCAAACTACTTTTTCAACATTATTAGAAATAGCAGCATTTAAAACATTTTCTGTTCCTAAAACATTTGTATTTACGGCTTCAATAGGGTAAAATTCACAAGATGGCACCTGTTTGAGTGCTGCTGCATGAAAAACATAATCTACCCCAATCATTGCATCTCTGATGCTGTTTTCATTTCTAACATCTCCAATGTGAAATTTTATTTTAGAATTATTATAAGCAATCCTCATGTCATGCTGCTTTTTTTCGTCTCTAGAAAAAATTCTAATTTCTTGAATATCTGAATCTAAAAACCTGTCTAAAACAGCATTCCCAAAAGAACCTGTACCACCAGTAATTAAAAGAGTTTTATTTTTAAACATTTTGTTCAATTGTTTCAATTAACAAATCTAACTTATTATTTATTAAAATTTCACTGCTTGTTAATGATTTAGAATTTAGAGCTGTTTCAATTGAAGCTGCAATAGAATCTATATTATACGGATCAAATAATAATGATGGATTTATAATTTCTTTTACATATTCTAAATTTGGAGCGATCACATTACACTCATACTGACAAGCTTCTATTAAAGGAAGTCCAAAGCTTTCTTTGATAGAAGGGAATATAAAATATTTACACTTCAAATAAAGATCACTAACTTGATCTTCATTACACACTCCATGATTTATTATATTTAAATTTCGTGGTATCTGATATCTATTAATAAAATCATCAAATTTATTTTTAGGTATTGTCAAATGTAAATTGATTTGAGTTTGATTTTTATTTGAACATAATACGAATGCTTTGATCAAATTATCGTGATTTTTGTGAGGTTGAAAATCACTAACATATAAAAAGTCATTTTGTTTTTTTGATAAATCATTTATAAATTTTGAATCGTCAAAAATTGGAAATACATAAATGTTTTCACTTTTAATATTAAAAAAACTTTCTAACCTTTTCTTCATGTAATTTGTTTGAACTATCCATTTATAACCGTCATCATTAAGTAGTCTTATGTAAATTGATTTAAGATTTAATAGTAAATTAGAGTAATTAGGTTTAATTAAATTATCATTGTGAAAAAAAATAAAAACTCTCTTATTTACTCTAAATGGTGGAGGTATATTGGCAAAACAAAATATCGTGGAGAAGGAATTAATGTTTTTAATATAAAATAAAAACCTAAAAAAAATGTTCGCCTTTATAAAAAGGTTATTATTGAAATTTATGTAATCGTTTTTTAAACGATCATCCAAGATAAATTCTGAGTTTAAGTTTGCATTTAACCTATTATAAATAAGTCTTAATAATTTTTTCCCGCCTAAAGAAAATAAGTAAATAGCGTCAAATAGTATCATTTTAAAATTTATTGATAATAATGAACAAAAAAGAAATATCTAATGTTTTATTTAAGGTCAAAAATCAAATATATGGAACTGAAACAATAAGTTGTCCTATTTGTTACAAAAAAGGAGGTAAAAGACTAAGTTTTAAAGACAGATATGGGCTACATTATTACCAAGTTATTTGTGATTGTGGTTTATGTTACTTGGATACACGCTTAAATCTAAACTCCTATATTGATTTTTATGAAAATCATTACTATGATATATATTCATCTCTCTCAAAAGAAGAATACTTTTTACAGGAATACAAACAAGGAGAAAAGATTTATAATTTCATTAAAAAAATTAATAAAAATTGTAAAGTTTTAGAAGTAGGATGTGGAGCTGGAGGTATTTTAAAATATTTCAAAGATAGAGGTTGTGAAAATGTTATGGGTTTAGAATTAGATCAAAAATACATTGACTTTGCAAAAAAAAATGAAATTTTTGTTAAAAAAGGAATGATTTCTGATGTAGATCAAGAATTTGATTTAATCATATATAGTCACGTGTTTGAACATTTGCTTGACTTAAATAAAGAACTTGAATTTATAAAAACCAGACTTTCAAAAAATGGAATTTTATTTATTGAGGTGCCTTCAATATTGGAACTTAATGATTATTATTTTAATGTAAAGAGATTCTATCAAAATGCTCACACATTTAATTTTACTAAAGAAAGTCTACTAAATTTATTGAATAAAAATAATTTTGAAGAACTGAAAATTAATGATTTTGTGACAGGAATTTTTAGGCATAATGAATCTTTTTATAGAGACCCAATAAGCTGTAAAAAACACACATTAAAACACATGTTCATAAATAGAATGAAATTTTACACAATTGGTTTAATAAGATTAACTAAAGACAATAGCTTAATTTTTTTAAAAAAAATTCTAAAGAAACTGAGATTATTTAATTCATTAAAACAGCTAAAAACAAAGCTTCAAAAATGAAAAAGAAAATAATCCTAATACACAATGTATCTTCAATCGGTGGAAGTGGAAATCAATTTATTTTTATTATAAAATCTCTAATTGAATCAAATAAATTTAATATTCAAGTTTGCTTAAAGGATAAAGGTCCAATATCTGAAATAATAGAAAAGTTAGGTGTCAAAGTAACATATTTAAATTATTTGAATAGTTACCCTTACTGTAAAAGTTTTTTAAATTATGTTTTTTACATAGAAATATTAAAATGTATAAAATCATATTTTAAACTAAAAAACTATTTTAAGAATCAAGATTATGATTTAATTTATTTTAATTCATTGCTCTTTTTTTATTACCTACCGTTTGTAAAAAAAAGTGTTATACATGTTCGTGAGAACTGGTATAATAAAAAGAATATGGTTCAATTTTTAGTTATCAGTGAATTAATTAAAAAATCTGATTGTTCAATTATATATATAAATAAAGCACTTAAAAACATATATAAATTTCAGATTAAATATAGTGCTGTAATTTATGACTTTATAGACTTTAAGAAGTTTAGCGTACAAAATAGAGAAAGAGATGGATTTCTTTTTCTTGGAGGGATAAGTAAAATCAAAGGAATTAAAGAGGTTTTAACTGCATTAAAAGATCTTGATACAAAACTAAAAATTTTAGGTGGTACTAATAATAAAAGACTTCACTTCGGAATAAAGGGTAAAATCAAAATGTTTCTTTACAAGTTGAAAATAAAATTTCACCACGATAAAACGTTAGACCTTTTAGATCAATTAAACTCAAAATGTAATAATTATGATTTTACACATGATATATCAGGCTTTTATAATACATCTCTAAGCTCGATATCATTTACAGAATTCCCGCATGCTTTACTGTCAATTCCTGAATCACTTTACAATGATTGTAATGTTATATGTAAAAAGGATATTTTTTCAGTTGAATACGGTTTCGAAAGTAAAAACATTCAATACGTAAACAATATTGAAGATTTACAAAATAAAATGATTAAAAGAATTACTGAAAAATCTATAAAAACCGAAAAAAAAATAAAAAATGAAATTCTAAAAAAGTTTTCTTTTGATTTAAATAAATATAAAGTAAACTTATTTCTTGATGATTTTCTTAATGAAAGTTGCTAAATGCAGTAAAATTTTCTTTACAGTTAACCATCTAGGGTTATAAAACAAACTTAAAATTAAATAATAACTAATAGTAAAAAATCTTTTTGCCTTTATGTGGTGATAAGAGGAAATTAAAAATGCATTAGAAAGTGACTTTCTTTTAGAAAACCCTTTGCTTGCAATTTTATTTGAATGAGAACGCATCACATATATTATTTCATTACATTTTTTTCGACTTATTTTTTTAACTGATCCAGAATCTGGGTGTACTCTAAAATTTGCTAAGTTTTTATTTACTCTATAAAAGTTTCCATATTCGGAGGCCCTTAACCAAAATTCAAAATCTGGTACTTGTGTTAGATTTATTTTCCAGCCCCCTACTCTTTTATAAATTTTTCTTGTGAAAAGTGCTCCTGGTCCTGGATAACAAATCAATTCTTCATAAAGCCCTTTATGATTGAAAGGACCTAAATCAACCTCCTTTATGAATTCATTATTTGAATCTATTAAACTATAATTAGGATATACTATTTCAACCCCATCATTTAAAAATCCAACACACTCTGATATACAATCAGGTTGTAACTCGTCATCACAACTTAAATAACCTAAAACATCACCTTTTGAAAGCTTCCATCCATTATTTAAAGCTACAGACTGACCTTGATTTTCCTGCTTTATTATTTTAATTTTTGAGGAATATTCCTGTAAAATTTTATATGTTTTATCAGTTGATCCATCGTCAACAACAATAAGTTCAATTCTTTCATGAGTTTGATTCAAAATACTTTTAATAGCTACTTTGATATATTTTTCTCCATTAAATACAGGTATTACAATTGAAACTAATGGGGTGCTCATTATTTCTTAAAATCTTTTAAATTAATGTAATTTAGAATAATCCGTTTTTACAACTCCTTTGTTTTCAATTTTATAAATTTTATCGCAACAAAATAAAGTACTTATCCTATGAGCTACTATTATAATAGTTTTATTTGACCTAATATCTAATATAGTATTCATTACATTTTTTTCTGTTTCTGAATCTAAAGCTGAAGTAGCTTCATCTAAAATAAGAAATTGAGGATCGTAATAAAGTGCTCTTGCGATTCCAATACGTTGCTTTTGGCCTCCAGAAACTTGTACTCCTCTATCGCCAACTTTTGTTTTCAATCCTAATTCTAGATTAGATATAAATTTTTCAAGTTGTACTTGCTTTAAAATATTAGCAATTTTTTTTCTGTCGATACTATTTTCAGGAGTTCCAAATGCAATATTTTTTTCAATTGTATCATCAATCAAAAAAATATTCTGAGGAACATAACCTATTTTGGAACGCCATGATTGACTCAATTGTGTTTTTACTAATCCATCTATCAAAATTTCTCCCGAATTTGGTTTATGAAGGCCTATAATTATATCTACTAATGTACTTTTACCAGATCCAGACTCACCAATAATACCAACAATTTGGCCCTTTTTAATTTTTAAATTAATATTTTCAAGTACTAAAATTTGATCTTTGAAACTAAAGTCAATTTTCTTTAATTCAAATTCATTTTTGAAAATTATATCGTTTATTTCATCTGTTTTTTCAAAGTTATCTAAGCTAGATATTTCCTTATGGATAATATCTACAGAGTGACGATAATATTTAATTGATTGTGTAGCTCCAATTATTCTGTTTAAAGAGGGAATCATTCTAAAAGTTGCTGCCACAAAAACTCCTAAAATTGTTATTAAACTTTCTGTCTCTTTTTCTTGAAAAAGCATTAAAATAATAAAACTAACTAATCCAAGTATTGATATAAATTCAAGGTAAAATCTTGGAATTTGAGAAATAGTTCCTTGTTTAGAATTTAATTCTGCTTTTGCTTGGTTTTTAATTGAAAACTCATTTATAAAAAAAGGGGCTTTGCCTAAAATTAACAAGTCTTTAATTCCTCCGAGTCCATCTAATGCAATTTTAGAAATTTCTATATCTAATTTTTGTCTAGTTTTGCCCCAAATATTTAGTTTTCTTTTTGTAAACTTTAAAAAAATTATGGTCAAAAAACCGTAAAATACTCCTACAGAAATGGCTCCAAATGGTTCAAGATATATTAGTGTTGCTAATACGGAAAAAGCAAAACCACCTTCTATAAAAAAAGTGATTAATGATATTAAAAAAGTACTTAGGTGACTAATTTCTACTTGAATATTATTAATCAGTTCTGAAGCATTTTTTTTTAAATGAAAGCTGTAACTCTGTTTTAAATAGGAAGTAAATAAGTTATTGGAAATATAAGCCGTGATGTTCGTTAAAAAACGATTTTGTTTATAGGTTAAAAAAATACCGAATAAGGTCTTTACTAAATATAATAGAACTACCCCAAATAAAAATAAATAGATAAAACTTTTGTCAGAAATTTCAGAAAAAAAAATTCTGATTTCACCTATTAAAAAGGTTTTTTCTATTGTCTCTGGATTTAAAATAATTGAAAGTGCTGGTATTAAAATGCTAAGAGCAAAAACTTCAAGAATCATTCCAACAAAAAGTAAAAAAGTGAGAAGAATAAATCCTTTCCTTTGTCTTTTGGTTATTAAAAAGTTTAATTTTTTAAGTGCTATTATCATTTATAATTTCTTAAGCAGCCAGCTACTTGACTGTATTTTATCTCCAAGCCCATCAATGAGTGTCACATTCATCTCTTCGCAAATAGGCTTCTCTG
>Ga0233451_10004490_pt1 | contig 11594 bp, 6 predicted proteins | sample 011ome_29_FD_183052 | JGI IMG/M metagenome (GOLD analysis project Ga0233451, IMG submission 183052) | Coastal salt marsh microbial communities from the Groves Creek Marsh, Skidaway Island, Georgia - 011504CT (spades assembly) | ecosystem: Environmental > Aquatic > Marine > Intertidal zone > Salt...
GAATGAAGCGCGCCGCCCGTGTTTGGGCGTTTTTTTGAGAGGGAAGACGAAGGGACTTTTTGGAAGGCGAGGAGACGCGGCGGCAGCGGCGGCGGCGCGGCGGCAGCGGCTGTCTCGCGTCTTGGCTTGTCGTATGTGTGTGTCAATGGTGTTGCAAACGGATTTTAACACTAGTACCGACGCTTTTTCTTTGTCGAAGCCGCCGCCGCCGCCGACCGTCGCTTGCTCGCCTTTGGCTCTTCGTCGCTTTCGTCCTCGCTGTCATCGGAGAGTTGGAAATCCTCAACGACGTCGTTGTCGCCTCGTAAGGTGTCGTGATCGCTCGCGGAGGACGCGCCGCGCTTTCTCGCCTTCATTTCTGCTAACGCCTCGTCGCCGTCGATGATGAGGTCAGAGTCGCTGTCGTCGTCGCCAAATTCGTCCGCGTCTTCGTCGTCATCGCTATCTCCTCCGCCCCCGCGTCTGCCTTCTTCATCATCGTCGTCGTCGTCGTCGTTCTCGTTTTCATCATCCTCGCTATCGGACGCACCCGTAGACCCCTTCTTATTTCGCGTCATCGTCACCTCCGTCGCTTGTTGCGCCGCCACGCGTTGCGCCGCCTTTTCGTGCAGCGTCTTTGTCAAACGCGAAATTGGCGCCTTATTCTCCGCCTTTTCCTCGCGTAAAAAGTTTTCAACCTTTGCTAAATCCTTGGGTGCAAAATCCACTGCATCGCGTTTACGAATGACCCAATCGCTCGTGCGCTCGGCGGCTTCAATCACCGCGCGCGCCGCCTTACGAAACCTTGTCACCGTAATCGTCTTCGTGAATTTCTTCAACTCGCGCGTGGGAATGTGCGCGAGCTCAGGAAACGCCGGTGAATAGGCATTTTGATGCAAGTGCTCGGCGAGTGCCTCCATGGTGGATTCTACGATGACATCCTGCACGCCGGGAATGCGCAAATCTTGTTTGGCGAGGCGCAAGACGAGGGTGAAATCCGGTGGGTGCGACTTGACGCTGAGCGGCGGCTTGGTGAGCTCGCTAAAGGTGAGCAACTCCATCAATAAGGGCGCGATGGGGATGAATCTCCCCGTGCTCGCGCCTAAGCGGTTTAATAACGTAACCAAGCGTAAACGAAGCGGGGCGTACCGCGCAGACGGAAGCAAACGCGCGGCGCCAAGGGCGACTTGGGCCAACGGGTACACGAGCGGGCGCAACGCCGACGATTCCTCCTTGGCGTGCGCGCTCAACACGCGTTCCCAGCATTCCAAGCAATTGACATACTGCCAGCAATAAACATTTCTAAACGCCTCCTTGCTCTTTGCGGTTAACGCTCCGCGAAGGAGCGACGCGAGTTGCCGGATGTACGTAAACGCCAGCGGGTACGATTGCGCGTGGTCGAGGCCAAAGATTTCCACGACGCACGTCGACATGAACGCAATATGTTCCACCGAGTCGGCGTTGACGAATTTTGCGTTTGATGCAAACGTTCTATAAACACCCTTTGCAATGCGTTCAAGCGCGGGTGGCGGTAACGTCACTGCCATGGCGCGTAAAAGTAAAATGGACTGTACGCGTACGGATGGTTCGCCGCTCCCAAAGCAGTGCAACGCGACGCGTGTGACGCGCTTGGTCAAACGCTCAAATGTCGCCATGAACGGCGTAGACACGTTCAATCGACGGAGCACCATGCCCGTCATTTCTGCATCAGTCAAGTTGCCGAGTAAATGCAAAGTGTTACCGATGAAAGACTTGGCCAGAGGTTCAACTTTTTTCCACCGAGCGTTGGCGTGCGGCTTGAAGCCTCGCGTCGCGTCTTGATTCTCCGTCTCCGCGTCGACACCGAGCAAGCCGCGAAGAATGTCGTCTCCGTTTGACAGCGTGTACTGTACAAGCTCATGAAACGCACTAGATGAAGCTAATCGAACGCTCGTTTCGTCGCCATCGTTCTCATCGTCGCCGTAATGACACGCCGCTCGGTACGCTTGAAGCAACGCCTTGGCGCCACCGAGTGATTGTCCACCTTCGGCATTATCGCACAACTTTTGCACAATTTCACTCGTAATAGTGCGTGTTTTCTTCTTCTTCTTCTTTCGCGCGCCATCGTCGTCGTCTTCTCCGTCTTCGCCATCCGAAAGATCGTCGCCTTCTTCGTCTTCGTCGTCGTCGAAATCGAGCAACTCTTCATCCTCCTCTTTTAAAAACTCATAAAACTCAGGATCAGTCTCCTTTAATTTTTCAAGCTCCGCCTTGTGTGAGCTCGCCGCCTTTTTCAACCCCGCTGTTTCTTTATTCATCTTGATGACATCCTCGTCAGATTCCGACGCATCTTCTTCTTCGTATTCCGATTCCGGTTCCTCCTCGTCCTCCTCGTCGGAATCCGAACCCTCCTCCTCCTCACTCGCATCGTCTTCGCCCTCGTCCTCGCCATCACCCTCCTCCTCATCATCATCCTCATCGTCGTAATCACTTTGATTCAAGAACTCATCGATGGACATGTCCTCCAAACGTTTCTTTCCATCCGCCTCGACGTCGTCGCCCGAAACCTCCGCGTCCTCGTCCTCTGCGCCAGAGTCTTGAGAATCTACACCCGCACCCGATCGCGCGTCAACGCGTACACAACGTCAGTCAAAAGTCAACACGCACATCGTCAACGCGCAATCGCGCGCGATCGCGCCGTGCGCGCATACAGCGACGTCCCGCGCGAGCGCCCGCGTCCAGCCGCCGCAGCCGTCGCCTCGCGCGCGCGGCTCAACCGCCGCACGCGTCCTCGTCGCGCGTCGCCGCGCCTCCGACATCGCGCACGCGCGCACACGCGCATCACATCTATGCGTACCGTCGTCATCGCCGCGCGCTCGACGCTTACGCTCATCGCCTAAAGCGCGATTTCGTTTAACCTTGGCCACTTTGCGGCGGCGGAGCTCACCGTCGAGATGTTTCTTTGTAAACTTCTTCGTGCGCTTGCCGAGCTTGGTGCCCATGGCGTGCGAGTGCGGCGCGTGCGCGAATGTGTGTCGTCGATGCGCGCGCGCGGCGAATGTGGTGGATGAGCGTCAACGATGCGGTCGTCGACTGAGTGCGCGTCGTTGAATGGCGCACCGATGACGTTAGTGTTTGACGCGATGCCGACGTTCGCGGCGACGTTCGCGGGCGCGCGCGTGGTGATAGACATTACGCCAATGACACCCGTGGACGTTATCGCGCGCGAGATTGCGCGTAAGGCGCGTACGGCGACGGCAAAGAGCGTGAGCAGTGGTGATGATGGCGATGATGTGATTTGGGATTTAATCGTCGATAACGTCGCGGTCGCCGATCGCGATCGGCGCACGGCGTTTCGGTTGATGAATTTTAAGCCGACGGCAAAGTTTGAGGTGCGGCAGCGCGCGTGCGCGAGCGCGAGCGTGGCGGCAGAGGCGGTGAAAGTCAAGCCCACGGTCGCGGCGGCGAAGGCGTCGACGAGCGTCGGGCGCGAAGCGTCGGCGTCTGCGCCAGTCGCGGACGACGTCAGCGTCAACAGCGACGTCGCCATCGGTCGCGAGTATCGCGTCATACGTCGTGCGGTTGAAATTGAAGAAGGGCCGGGGTCACCACCGGAGGATGTCCCGGATGAGTTTTTTGAGCTCACCGTCGCGGATGCCGTCGCGATGAGCAAGCGTTCAACCGCAGAGCCGATATTGATGACGAAGAAGATGCGTGAGAATGCGGCGAAGGAGAAGAAGCGACCGACGCATGCGATTATTCGTTTTGTGGCGCCACCGCCGAGTGATTTGATCATTGAAGGTTTATTTGGTGCCGACGAGAGCGCGCGGGCGATGTATGACTTTATAGCCAAGTTTGCGCGCTCGCCGGCGGTAGCGGCGGCGATGGAGGTGTTCGTGACGCCGCCGAAGCGTATATTCGCGCGGAGTGATGCGATGACGCTTATAGATGCGGGATTAGCGGCGGCGCGTGTGCGCGTCGGTGTGAAGGCGGGATCGACGACATATAATTCGGGCGAAGACGCCGAACGCGCCCTTTTCAGCGAACAAGTTATCGCGCAGGCGTGTGGACCTGCGAAGAAAACCGTCCGTCCTGCACCAGAGGTAATGACAAAGACAGATGCAGTGATAGCGGAGGCATCGGTGCCGCCAAACGCAGAGGAGAAGAAACAAAAGCTCATGGACAAGCTCAAGGCTGGAGGCAAACCGAAATGGTTGAAATTTTAACGTCGCCGCCACCATCGCCGCTGTGTGATTTTATACTACACTCATTCTGATAGACATGTAAAGCAAATCAACGCCGCTGTACTACCACATCAATTCTTCCGCTACACACTAATCTGAAGCCGCGCCGTCATCGTCTTCGGTGTTCCAAATCTGCGTCGGCTGCGTCTGCTCGTACGCCTGCTTGGTGAACTTTGGGTTCTTCGCCGCCGCTTCGGCGTGGCGCAAGATGCTTTCTCGGGCATCCATGGTCATCCAATTCTTCTCGCCGAGCTGGTCGTTGTTCAACATGATTTGCTGTGTCAACAACGTGCCGCCGGTGCCACCGCTCAAAATACCATTCTTGTCTTGCCCCGCCTTCGGTTGTTTCGGCGTTTTCTTCAACGCTTGCCGCGCAATGTCAGTGGCATCAAGTTTGCGCTTCCCTGGCATTGGTTCTTTGAACGCAGGCAGGGCGTTGGGGGTGTAGGAAATTTCTTGCACGTCGATGCGTGCGAAATCGGCGTCGTTGGATTTACGCGCGCGCTTCCCGAGTGCCGGTATGACGCCACCTTGAGATGTTTTCGTGTCATACAGCACGCGCATTTCTCCGCCTTTGGCATCACCGCAACCGACAAAGATTTGATTTAACCTCGGGTGCCACGTCGCGGCAATGCAATTCGTCGGCGTCGACACCCGGCGCACCATTTCAAGCTTTTCGCGAGAGAAAAAACACAACCCGCCAGCAATGGCGTCTCCACGCCCGTCGCGCTCGGCATCGACGCCAGTGTAAAAGTACACGTCATTTGGCGACCAGCCGACGACGGTTTCGCTGTGGCGCGTGGGTAAATCTTCAAACCGTCTAAGTGGCGCCTTGACGTTGCGCACGTCCCACACGTTGAGCGTGCCATCCGCGCATCGCGAAAGCAACGTTCGGCCATCGCGTGCGAACGATAAAGACGTGACTTCCTCGCCTACTGGGTGCGCAGTCTTGAATAAATGACTCGGGCGCCCGTTATACGACCAATGGTTATCTAAATGACACTGTTGCGATGGCGGCAGCACCAAGCCCACCGTGGCGGATTTATACCCCGACCCTTTCGACGTAAAAATCTGCACGCTTCCATCGGTCACACCGCACGCAATCATATCGCCATCGTGCGAATACGCGCACGATGTCACGTGTACGCGCCCAGGTTTGAGCAACTGCGGCTTTAACACCGCCTTTTGCGAGCCGCGTGCGTCGCCTAAATAATTGACATCCCACAACCGCGCGCTTCCATCCTCCGAAGCCGTACAAATCGTACTACGATCGATCGGGTTCCATTTCACGTCCGTCAAACCCGAGACGTGCCCTTTAGTGTTCTTTAAATCTCTAATGTACATGTCGCCCTTGTCGAATTCACCGAGTTCAACGCCGTCTCGGTCGTGCACCGTCGCTTGCGACGCGCCCGTCGCCACGACGAATTGGTCCCCACTCGGGCTCCAATCAATCGCGTGCACCGGGTACCCCTCGCGCGGCGTGAGCGTTCTAAACGCTTGTAAATCGCGCTTCATGCCAGTGAAATCGTACAGGCGAACGACGCCGTCGGAAGAACCCGCCGCGCAACGAATGCCCGAGCGGTCCACGGCGCACGCCGTCGCCGGTTTTCTAAAACCATCCATGATTGCCTCGGACGACATCGGTATGGCGTCTTCTTCGTACTCATCGTCGTCGTCGTCGTCGTCGTCGTCGTCGTCGTCGTCATTGCGCCTGTCGTTCGTCGTCGTCGTCGTCGTCGTCGCGTTTCTAGCGTCTTCGTCGTCTTCGTCTTCTCGACGATTCATCGCCTCGCGCGCCCACGCCTGCGCCGCCGCCGCACCGCCGCCGCCGCCGCCGCCATCGCCGCCGCCGTGCGCGGCGGGTTGTTTCCCAAAGCTCATCGGCAGCGACGCGCGCGCGCGCGCCGCTGCAGCGTCGCGAGCGCCGTCATCATCAAAGTACAGGCCGCTCGTCGCATTCATCCCTCCTGTGCCGCCGCTCGCGCCACCGCGCGCGCGCTCGCGCTTCTCCAACAACGCACGCAATCGACCGTCGTCGCCCGCGCGCGCGGCGAGCGCGCGTACGGCGCGTTCGCGCGCCAATGCGCGAAGTTCTTCGTCGTCATCCATGAGCGCGAATGCGTCACACACTGACGCGATTCATCGCCGCCGCACGCCATGCGTCTCGCCCGCATCGGCGCGCATACGACGCGACGCATCGGCGCGCATCCTCGCGCGCGCGTGCGCATCTGCGCGATCGCGCCGAGCGGCGCGCACGACGCGCACGACGCGCACGAACGCGCGCCGTTGCGCCGCCGAAAACATCAGCATCAGCAACATAAAATCGTCGCGCCGTCGCCCTGGATCGGGCTCGAGCGCTGGCGTGCGCTTGCGATCGATGACAGACGTCGCTGGGGTGCGCCCGATGGCGCGCGCGAGCCGAATGACGCGGTGGAAGGGGATGTAAACGTCATGCGAGAGATGGGCGAGCGCGCGGCGTCAGAGGCGTCGTGCGTCGCATCCGCCGCGCGTCACATCGTCGCCACTGCGGATCCTCGCGCCAAGGCGGCGATGTCGCACGGTGTGTATAAAGCGTTGCTACGCGGTGAGCTGGAGATTGTGAGAGAAGGATGGGACGGGGCGCGAGAGATGCCGGCGAAACCGGCGCGTCCCGCTGAGCCGAGGTTGGTGCCGCCGAAAGAGGTGCCGAGCCCGAAGACGTCACCACTCGGTCGCGTGGCGCATGTGATGCATAATTTAGCGCACATTGAGTTGAATGCGATTGATTTAGCGTGGGACACCATCGGACGGTACGCATCTTTGCGTGGAGCGCTGCCGGATCAATTTTTTATAGATTTTGCGCACGTCGCCGACGATGAATCGAGACATTTATTGTGGTGTTTACAGCGCTTAGATGAGCTTGGGGTGCGCTACGGCGACATGGTTGCGCACGATGTATTATGGGAAGGCGCGGAGGCGACGGCGAATGATCCATTAGCGCGCCTCGCCGTGGTGCCTTGCATGCAAGAGGCGCGCGGATTGGACGCCGGGCCGCGGCTCGCGGAACGGCTCGTCGGTTTCGGCGACCCGAGAAGCGCCGCAATCGTGCGGAGAATTTCTGACGAAGAAGTCGGACACGTCGCCGTCGGTGCCACGTGGTTTCGCACGGTGTGTGCGGCGCTAGATGAGAAGACGCTCGATGAGGCTTCACGCGAAGCCGTCGCGGCGAAGACGTTTCGAGCGTACATTGAAAAGCTCGCCCCAGACGCGTTGCGCGGACCATTCAACGTCGACGATCGCGCTCGCGCAGGCATTGACCCGTTATGGTACGCCTCGGATGACATCACAACCTCCGTCAAAGTCGAGAAGCACGTATGGGACGCAGATCCGGAGATCATGGATGCTTTACGCCGTCGATTATCCACCGTCGTCGCCGTGGAGGAGGCGAGCGCATCCCAAACGTCCTCATCCAACGCGTAGCGCCCGCACCACCGCGCGCCCGATCCCCTTCACGCGCCTGTACCATACTTTTCGATTCTAGGTTTAGGTCATTATTTATTAATTCATGTACCACCATCACAGCGGGCGACATTGCGCGTCGGAGCGCCGCCGAAGACGCCTTGGCGAGCCAATGCGCTTTTTGACCCACAAACAGATCGTCACACGCCGCCGCCGTCGTCGTCCCGAATCGCCGTCACGCGCGCGACCGCGACGCAGCGCGCGCTCTTGCACTCGTCTCGCGCACCTATGACGCTCACATTTGCACACAGCGCCGCCACGACGCGCGCGCACGCCGTGCGTCGGGACAAACCCTCCACTGCGAATGCGGCGACAAAACGTGCCAGCGTGCGCTGCGCCGCGGGCGGCAGCGCCGCGAGCTTAAAGTCAAAGATTGCGAATCACCGTTGGAGCACGGACATCGACCCTTGGGTGCTGAACAAGAGCGATTGCGCGCTGGAGGATGGTGAGCGGTTGATTCTTTCGGTGCCGGCGACGAGCGCAAACATGGGCCCGGGGTTCGATTGCTTTGGGTTCGCCGTGGACGTGAGAAACGATTTGATCATCGAACGCGGGGATTTTGGGATTGACATCGAAGGTGAGGGTGAAGATGAGCTTCCGCGAGATGAGACGAATGCGATTTATGAGGCGGTGAAGGTTGGGTTTGAGGCGGCGAGGCCGGGGATGACGTTGCCGAGAAACTTGAAATTTACGAGCGTGAATCGAATTCCGCCTGCGAGAGGATTAGGGAGCAGTAGTGCGGCATTAGTGAGTGGGTTAGCGGCTGGTCTTGCGCTCGGGGGCAAGGACGTGGACGCACCGCGCACAAAGCAGATTTTGTTGCAGTTGGCGAGCGACATCGAGGGGCACCCGGATAACGTCGCTCCGGCTATTTACGGAGGGTTCCAAATCAGTATAAACACCGATAACCAATGGATCACTCAGCGTGTGAGTTGCCCGAAAGATGTGCAGACTGTTTTGTTTATTCCCAAGTTCAAGTCGCTCACGGCAGAGACGCGCGCGCAGTTGTCTCCGACATTGAGCGTTCAAGACGCCGTGTTTAACATTTCCCGCGCCGGGTTGTTGGTGAACGCCTTTGCCACGGGTAACTTGGAACTTTTATCCTATGCCACGCAAGACACGATTCATCAACCGATTCGTGGCAAGCCATTCAAGCTCGATAGCTTGATTGACGCCGCATTGAAGGCGGGAGCGGCAGGATGTTTCATGTCTGGCGCCGGTCCCACGGTGCTCGCCGTCGTCGGCGGTCACGGCGGGGAGATTGAAAACGACACAGCGGGTACGTTTAAGGCATCACGCGTCGCCGATGCAATGCTCGAAACGTCTCGAGCTAATAATGTGGATGGTGAAGTCGTCATCGCGTCGCCGACGGAGACGGGCGTCACCGCGTGGATTGAGTCGTCCACGTGGGCGTAATAAACTACGATAGCCAACACTTTTATACAAATACGTACCCACGCTTACAAAGTAATCACAATCGTCTGTGAGTGTTTGTTTCGTTCCGAATGTTTGTCTTCTAATTACAACGCAGTTCACTCGGGCTCTGCTAGTCAGAGGAAGGACTGCGACTACTAGTACGCCGGGCGCACGTACACCCTGCGGCTTTCAATGGGTGGCACGAATTTGGCCGCGAAACGCTCAGCGCTGAGCGACATCTCGGGTAAGACGGCGCTTCCCGTGACGATTGGGACGAGTAAAAAGTAGAATGACGCGGATGAGAGCGGTGGAACATACATTGTGGCGCGCTTTATGCCAGAGAACACGAATCCCGTGCTGTCGGTGACAGCGACTTTAACGTCATAACTCGCCGTTGTGGCGTTGGATGCGCGCACTTCGTACGTAAACGGCTCGCCAAGAAACAGCTTTGGTGGAAACTTGAGCTCAACCGTCAACGGCGGTTTCGATCCGATGACCGCGGGTAGGACATACTCGTTGATAATCACCGTGGGCGCCTTGTCATCAGATTTTGAATCGCCGTGCGTTCGATGCCATTTAACGCGCACCGAATCCTCGCCGTGATCCTGCGAACGTAAAGGAATGACGTGCAAAAATGCATCGCCCGCGTTGAGTATCACGGTATTGTTCGTATCTGTGCGCGTCACGCCCTTATCTGGTGCACCTGTGACGTTGCTCTTGACGTCGTCTAGCGTGAGCTCCGTCGGACCGCCGACGTGAAGCGTGGCGAGCATCACGCCCACCGGAGGTGATTTCGAGCACTTGTCTTCTTGAAGAACCAACGGAGATTGTCGGTACGATGGTAAATACGCACGTTTGACCGTGAACGGGGCATCACACGACACGTGCATAACGCTTTCAACGGGTGCTGTCCTCGGGTTATTCTTGAACATCTCCGTCATGCGGGCGCCGGTACGCTTAGCCGTGAGCGTCGCGTGCAACGCCGCCGGCGGACCATCCGAACTCCATCGCAAACACACCGCCCCAGTCCAAGTTGCGTGCAGCGCTACGTCGCCGATGACAATGTTACCATTGGGAATCACATCGCCAGTGGTGTTTGACAGAATGTGCACGTTGGACGACGGCTCGTCATCCTCGGTGACGTGCAACAACAGTTCAGCTTCTTCGAGCTCGTCGGCGACGCTCGTCACCGTAATATCCACGCGCGACATCTCGCCAACCAGTGCTGAACCATTGGGCGTATGCATGGTAATCGTTGCTCGCGGTGGTGCGTCTCGAACGTCCAACGTGTGCGTCTTAATTTTCATTTTGAGCACCGAATCCGGCAAGGACTCGTAATTTACGCTCGACGTTGAGCAATCGCTCGTATCCGCCGTGAACGGAATCACGAACTCATACCCCGATTTCGTCGTCAATGTCAGCGACGTAGCCTCGCATACGTACCCACATTTTGGAATAATGTCAAACGAAAATCTCAACCACTCGCGCGAGCGCAAGACGCGCGAACGCGAGTCACTCCATTCGTACGCGTCACTTTCAGTGAAGTCGACATCGATGTGTGAAATGTCTAAATCGCCCGCTAAGTTAGACATCAACGCAACGTGAAATTTCACGGGTTCCCCTGGCACGCAATCGAGGGTGGAGAAGCCAGCTTTATGAATGAAAAGGCGGTCGAGATGGCCGTCACCGCACGTAATCGTCGGCGCTACGTCGTCCTCATCCTCGTCCTCGTCTTCACCGCCGCCGGCGCCGGCGCCGCTGCGCGGTTCATTCATCGCCGCGTATGCCGCGATAAACGCTGCAGGCGCGTGCTCGCTCGCTGCGCCTTCGTTCAAGGCTGCCATTTCAAGACATATGGATAAGTATGCCTCGTCATCGCGCAACGCCTTGGCGCACGTCTTCAAATGTAACAACACTGAGCACAACAATTCAGTCCATTTCTCTCGACGGTACACCACCGCCACGGTAGTAAATAGCTTACGCGCGCTCTTGTAGTCTCCAGCATGCAAGTATTCGTTCGCGAGCTCAGCGATGAGCGAAGCGAATGACCTTCCACCGGCGGTGCCCGCGGAATTTTCCTTGTAATGGTCGTGCGCCTTTGTGAGGAGCTCAATCGTCTCACGCGAAATCGTTTCTCGCGTGTCCTTTACGCGCAAATACGCCATGTACTGTTCGGGCGTCAGTCTCGTGTTTTCCGTGCCGGCAATTTTTAACTGTCCTACATACGACCCAAGCTCGACTTTAACATCCTCAACTGGCGCGGAGGTTGAGTCAAACGCGACAGAGTCAAACGCGAGCCGGCGAGCGATGGAACACTGCGCCGCGGCGTGGAAATAAAACGCCGGCAAGTGTGTGCGAGGCGTGCCTACTGGTGCTGGTGCTGGCAAACGATGCTCAAGCAAATCTCCAAAGACATTGTACTGCCTGGCTCGCCATTCATGAAATGTAGGCAACGCCTCACGGGCGAGCGCCAACGCG
>Ga0233451_10004507_pt1 | contig 11567 bp, 10 predicted proteins | sample 011ome_29_FD_183052 | JGI IMG/M metagenome (GOLD analysis project Ga0233451, IMG submission 183052) | Coastal salt marsh microbial communities from the Groves Creek Marsh, Skidaway Island, Georgia - 011504CT (spades assembly) | ecosystem: Environmental > Aquatic > Marine > Intertidal zone >...
GCGCAACACGCGCCTTGAACTCGGCTGAATGGTTCTTTCTCTTTGTCATCTCAGATCGTCTTTCTCGCTAGTCGATCTACCTTAACTAATGGTCCGAAATTCTGCGACCACCTCTGTCGCATCGTCAGGTACACCAAACCGCGTGCGCATCTCGGCCCGCCCTTTATCCGAGCGGCTAAAATCGGCTGCATGAATGCCAAGCGGAATGAGAGGTAATTGTGGAATCGGCACGCGTGTCGCGCCAAAACGGGCGCGGTAATACTCTGCCTCCAGTTCCATTTGCTTCTGGACGACAGACTGAACAGCACGAGAGGTGCAAATGATGGCGTCCCAAGGCTCTACTGGTTCTCCCAGTAGTGTGTGCATCCCTTCGATCACACGACGGGTCGAAACAGTATGCGTAATGCCAATCAGTGAACACGCTGCAGGGTCAAACCGTTGTCTGCGCCACGCCGCATCCATATAGCTGGGGCCAGGAAAAAAGATCGCGCCAGCCTCCGTAAACCCCTTTTGTCCGCGTAGTGTTTGAGCCCGAATTTCACGTGCCTCACCCATCCCTCGCGCAACCGTCTCGAAAGTTTTGGCCGCCGCATCGGTTTGAGTCACGACAGAAACATGATCGCCCGGAACATGGGTTAAAAACCCCTTGAGAAAAGACTGCCCTGCAGACCGGCGCCCCACGATATCCTTACCTTGCGATTCAATAGCGTCAGGGTGAAAAAAGATCGCTGGCGGCGTGATTTGCGTCATCAATAAGGCCCTTGTTACAACGTTGGTCAGAGTGACGTTGTTTCATGACTGACGCAAGGGTCAGACAGGCAGATCCCGACATCCCTCTGCATCTGATTGCACTGCTAAATCCAACACGCGTTGAAGTTCGGCACCGCGCGCAAAGTCCGGTGCAACCTGAACGCCAGCCTTAACCGCCGCAATAAATCGCGCGTAATTGGTTTCTATGGGGGGTACAGGCACATCGATCCATCTTCCTTCAAGCACATCTGAACCCAAACTTGCCCTTAATAGACTCTTGTTTTGGCTGAATCTCACGTCCAAACCACCCATTGTTCCGAAAATCCGTAGAGAAAGATCGTTAAGATGCCCCGAGGCGAAACGACTCGCGTGAATGACGCCGACGGCCCCGTTTGTAAGCCGCAAATGCATGTTCATACTGTCATTTGCATCCAACTGATAATTACCTATTTTACCGCCTTCAGCCTTCTCAAACGTCGTCAATCGGCATGAAACAGAAGCAGCCTGCGCCCCTGCAACAAATGTCGCATAGTCCAAAATATGCACGCCCACATCGCCCAGAACACCCATGGAACCATGCGATTTCGACAAACGCCAAAGCCACTGATCCTCGGTTCGCCAATCGCCCCACGCGCCTTGCGTCAGCCAACTCTGCAGATACGATGCCTCAAAATGGCGGACTTCGCCGATGGCGCCGTCTGCCACCATCTTCGCCGCAGCCACTAAGGCGGGCCCATCGCGATAGGATAGGTTTACCATGTTCACGACGCCAGCCCTTACCGCAGCATCCGCCATGTCAGCAGCATCCGTCGCATTCGCGGCAAGAGGCTTTTCACACAATACATGCTTACCTGCCGCCAGCATCGGTAGCGTCGTACGGTGATGGATCGCATCAGGTGTCACGTTGGAAACGGCGTCAAACTCACCCCATTTCAACGCTTCCATAACAGAGCCGAACCCAAGCGAAATGTCGTGCTTTTGGTTGAACGCCGCAAGACGCGCAGGGTCGGTATCAACCCCAGCCACTACACGCACTCCTGAAATTTTCGCATAGGATTCCGCATGGGTATTCGCCATGCCGCCCGTGCCAACAATCAGAACCCGAACATCACTCACTTGAAGCCCTCTTCACCATCTTGGTGAAGCCGAGGCCCACGCTCCAAAATAGGCTCTAACGCTAGCTCAACAGGCACATTCGGCGCATCATTCACTCCCTGAACGCGCGGCGCAGGGTTATGCGCCCACCGAACTGCATTGCTCAGAACCCGCTGCACGTTGGCATCATGATAAGTGGGATAGGTTTCATGTCCCGGACGGAAGTAAAACACATTCCCAGCACCGCGTTTATAGGTCAGGCCAGACCGGAAAACTTCGCCCCCTTGGAACCAACTGATAAACACGGTTTCTAACGGTTCGGGGACACCAAAAGGCTCGCCATACATTTCCTCGTTTTCCAACTCGAAATGATCGGGCAACCCCGCCGCAATTGGGTGATTTCGCGAGGTCACCCAAAGGCGTTCACGCTCGCCTGCTTCTCGCCACGTGAGGTTGCATGGCGTCCCCATCAACCGCTTAAAAATCTTCGCGAAATGTGCGGAATGTAGCAAGATGAGTCCCATCCCTGCATTCACATGATCCGCAACACGTTCCACGATTTGGTCGTCCACATCGCCGTGCGCCGCGTGACCCCACCAGAGCAAAACGTCGGTTTTGGTCAATCTCGCCTCGCTCAAGCCATGTTCAGGTTCCTGCAAAGTTGCCGTCGTCGCTTCAATCCCACCAGCCGCATTTAACGCTGCCGCAATCACTCCATGCATGCCATCAGGGTAGATTTCCGCGACTACCTTGTTTGTTTGCTCGTGTACATTCTCACCCCAAACCACCGCCTTGATCGTCATGCCAGCCTCCAAATCTATTTTCCCTACAAAAGCAGCGATATTTTGATGCTACAAGCGAAAACCAGCACAGAATGTCTAGGAGTTCAAATGCCGATAAATTCAGCGTATTAAGCCGCAATGATTAATCCGATTCTCATTCCTGCTTGGCTCGAAGGCGCACTCCAACCCGTTGAAAAACTGGACGTGCATTTGCGCGGACTGCGACACAAGGCGGTCAGCATATTTGTGATGAACCAAGGGCGTATATTGATCCAGCAACGCGCACTGCACAAATACCACACGCCCGGTCTGTGGGCGAACACCTGCTGCACGCACCCCCACTGGGACGAACCAGCGCAGGACTGTGCCAATAGGCGGCTCACTGAAGAGCTTGGAATAACAGGTCTGAACTTAGTGCCTCGCGGGCAAATTGAGTATCGCGCCAAGGTAGGCACCGAAATGATTGAACACGAAGTGGTGGATGTGTTTGTATCAGAGGCTCCAAACGACCTGACTATTCAACCAAACCCCGAAGAAGTGAACGCGGTTCGCTGGGTATCACCGGGCGATTTACAGCGCGAACTCTGCGATACGCCGCGCATTTTTACGCCATGGCTGCATATCTATATGGCTGATCATGCACAGACCATTTTAGGCTCTAACTAGGCAAGAAAGTCACTATATCGCCGCCAGCGGCCCGTGCGTCTTCTTCATCATGGGTCACAAGGACGACAGGCAGGGCACGCACTTTTGCGCGCGCAAAAACAAGCTCTCTGACTTGCGCTCGCAATGCGGCGTCTAAGCGCGAAAACGGCTCATCCAACAACAACGCACATGGCTCGGATAGCAACATTCGCATCAATGCAACCCGTGCTTTTTGCCCACCTGACAATGTCGCCGGATCGCGTTCCGAAAAACCAGCAAGCCCCACTTCTTCCAAAGCATTCAATACTTTTTGCTGTCTCTCCGCCTTTGTGCCACCAGCGCGTAGGCCAAAGGATAGATTTGCCCCCACCGACATATGTGGAAACAACAAATCATCTTGAAACAAAATCCCCACGCGCCGCGCATGTGGTGGCGCGTTCGTAATATCGTGACCATCTAGAACGATCCGCCCAACCGCTTCGAAATCGGGCGCAAGCGTGCCTGTAATATAAGCAAGTAAGGTAGATTTCCCGACACCCGACGGCCCCATGATGGAGAGCACCTCGCCTGAAGCGATCGACTTCGAAATCGCCAACAATTGCACGCCGCCCTTGGTGATGACAACGTCCCGAAGCTCTAAACCCTTATCCATGCTGTAGCCCGCTCCTATTGCGCCAAACGATGGCAGGAATGAGCAGAGCCAGCGAAAACGGCACAAGCGCCGCCGCCGTTTGCATCAATCCATAAACCCCAATGGCCCGCCTGTCCCCACCCGAGACCAACGCCACAGCTTCAGTCGTCAGCGTCTCAATCCGGCCGCCGCCAATGAGCAACGTCGGCAAATACTGCCCGACGGACACCGCCAGTCCAACCGCTGCAGCCGTCAATATCGGTCGCAACAACATCGGCAATCGCACTGACCAAAGCACTTGATCCGGACTCGCTCCTAGTGCCGCCGCAATCGTTCCCATGCGCGAATCCCATGCACGAAACGGATCTGCCAAGGATAAAAACACATAGGGCAAAACAAAAACCAGATGCGCAAAAATCACGGGGCCACGCCCTACTTCTAATCCTAGATTCAGCATCAATGTTTGTAGTCCAGGCAGGAACGCAGTTTGCGGCACCAAAAGCGGGAGATATAGCAACAACATCCCGCGCGATGTGACCCGTAATTTGTATCGATACTCCGCTTCTAAACATCCGACGGTGAGGGCAAGTGCCGCCAACGTCGCCACGCCACCGATTAATGCGGTTTCCCAAGTGGCCGCTAGCATCCCATCGCCATGGCGCAACCAGTTCTTGAGAACGAATTGATCAGGCAACAAATCGGGGAAACCCCAATATCCTGCAAACGACCATACGGCTAATGCAGCGATACCAAACAAGATTGAGAATGCGCATAGAACACCCAGACACAGACCGAATTGCCCCACAATAGTGTCTAATTTTCCACGCCGACCGGACAAAACCCAAGCTGACCCAAGCGAGCGAAACACGCGCTCACCGCTTCGCCAAAACAGCAAAGCACCGATGACCAAACCAAGCTGGATCAAGGCACCGGCAGCCGCTTGCAACCGCATGGCAAGATTGGGATCAGACATGAGCTTGACGATTTGAACGGAGAGCGTCGAGGGCGTATTCGGGCCCAAAATTACGGCCACATCAACAACAGACATCGCGTAGACCAGCACAACGTAAACCGGCAATTTGATCTGCTTATACACTAGCGGAAAAACTGACTTGAGCCACCCGGTCAACCGCCGGTAGCCGAGAGCCTGCACAATAGTCGCACTGCGTTTCGTGTCCGCCTGACCAATCGCGGCCAGTGTAATAAGTAATAAAAACGGGACCTCTTTGACGACCAAACCCGCGATCATGGAAAGCGCCCAAGGGTCTTGCACGATCAGCAAATCGGGCGGACGATCCCATCCTGTGATGCTCGGGGATAGCGCTCGGGAAATCCAGCCAGAGGGCGAAATGAGAAAGGCGAACCCGAAAGCCGCCGCCGCATGAGGTACGGACAGAAGCGGCGACAATAGGCGCTCCAACACCGCAAATGCGCGCGTACCTGACCAGCCTGCCATGATCAACGCAACGATCAGCAGCGAAATCGCAGTCGATGCCAATCCAACCCAAACCGACAGGAACATCGCCCGTGGCAAGCCTTGCCAAGCGAACAAGGTCTCGAACGGAGCAAGTGCCGGACCATAAAGCCCTGCCGCTGGCAAATGCCCAAAGGCAGGCAAAACAGTCCCGTAAAGCCCCGCCAATACAGGCCCAATCATCGCCAATAGCGTCAACATCGGCAACAAAGGCAAAAAACGCCGCGTTTTCATATGCGGCGCTTTCTGTTTTCTATGGCGAGATTACTGCGCAATGCCGTAGCGGCTCACCCAATCGTCCGCGATCCGAACTGCCCAGCTCGGGTGAGGCTCTGCCTGAACCGTACCCAATTCTGCGGGTGTGAGCGTCGCGATCCCGAGGTCGAGACTATCAAAAACCGCCTGCTCTTCTGCCGAAAGAGCATCCATATTCAACACCGTTCCATAACCCAAAATCGTAGGGTCCTGCGCACGCGCCTGCGCCTCTGGTGACATCAAGAAATTCGCGACAATCATCGCGCCAGCTTTTGAACCAGAGTTGTATGGAATAGCCACAAACGACGCGTTGCCAATCGTGCCTTTATCCAAAACAAAAGTGCGCACGGTGTCGGGCAATTCAAAGTTCGCTATCGCTGTCGATGCCGCACCTGGGCTAAAGGAAATCGACAAGTCTACCTCGTCGTCGGCGATCAACGGGAACATCGCTGTGCCCGTCGCTGGATAGGCCTTGCCCTCGCGCCAAAGGTTCGGAGTCAATTCATCCAAATACGCCCAAAGCGGGGCTGTTATGTCGTCGTAATTTTCATCTGTCGCAGGCGCGGCGAGAACCGAAGCATCAGGCAGAATATCCACCAACACCTGCTTCAAAAAAGTGGTGCCCAAGAAATCAGGCGGCTGCGGATAGCTAAACCGACCGGGGTTGAGCTTCGTCCACTCCAGCAATGCCTGCATTGAGCCGAGCTTCTCTGGCATGTCCGCCGTGTCGTGCACGAACACAACCTGCGCCATCGCCCAAGGGCTCTCGTAACCGTCTACAGGAACTGTAAAATCGGTCTGAACGGCCTTGCTATTTGTGTCTACCAAAGCCCAATTCGGCAATTGCTCGGCATATGGGCCAAACAGCAAATCGGCATCTTTCATCGCTGCAAAGTTCGCGCCGTTAATCCAGATCATATCTACCGCGCCATCATCGTTCTCGCCGGCTTGCTTTTCCGACAAAACGCGCGTCACGGCATCGGCCGTATCCGTCAGCTTAACGTGCTCCAAGGTAACGCCATACTGTTGCGAAACACGCTCTCCGACCCAAGCCAAGAAATCGTTTGTCGTTGTAGATCCCCCCCACGCATTCCAATAAACGGTTTCCCCTTTGGCATCCGCCAGAACAGCGTCCCAATCGGACGGGTTCGGGTTGGCCACTGCGGCCATAGGCGCAATCAACGCAGCAAGTATCGTGAGGTGTTTCATTTGTCGTCCTTCAGTCAGTGTAAGTCTGTTTCGCAGCATAAATCCGCAGTGTCGCTGTGGCAAAACATAGCGCACCAAATCCCCAAGCAAGGGGTGCAAAATAAGCAGGCCAAAGGCAGAGAAGAGCAAAGAATATAATCGTCTCAGTCCCTTCCAAAATCCCGTTGGAATAGTAGAGAGATTTTTGCCCCTGCGCGTCGGTCTTATGACCATGCTTTTCAGCAAGAATCGCATAGCCAAGAAAGCTTGTTCCGTTGAAATAAAAAGATACCAATAGGAACGCGCCAGCAGCGCCGTTCGCGGCAGGAGCAGCAAACACAAACGCCGCTGGAATTGCCCCGTAAAACAAAAAGTCTGCGGCAATATCGAAGTAGCCGCCAAAATCCGTCTTTCGGGTCGCACGTGCGACAGCACCATCTAGGCCGTCCGCAATCCTGCTCGCCAAAAGCGGAAATAATGCAAGAAGCGGCCAACCGATAGCAATCAGTATGGCAGAAAACAGACCCAAACAAAGGCCTAAAAGTGTAATAGCGTTCGCGGAATAACCCTTTGCGGCAATGGCACGCCCCGCCGCGTTGAGCGGCGGATCAATCAGTTTGCGCGCAAAGCGGTCAAGCATCGGGTTTCTATCCTATCAAGTTGATCTCTTGTGGCCGATGCGACTTTCCCGCGCAATCGGCTTGACGCGAATGTGACCAGCCCAGATTTTTTGAAACTTAACCTACAGCGATACGTGGTCGACCTTGGGCCGTAACCTTAACTCTGGCCTCGATGAACATCGACTGCCCCTCTACATCGACTTCCCGCACATCGCGTTCTCGCGACAATCGCACCTCTTCGACTCCCGCTTCGTTGGCGCGCGCAACAGCTTCATCTGTCAGTGCGGCTTCAAGCACACCAAGCGCTTCGGTAGCGCTTGAAAACTGCCTGTTACCTTCGGGCAAATGCACCGAGAAAATACCCGGTCCGGGGCTCGTCACGGTTCCCGTCGCGTGCATCGCAACTTGACCAACAACCGCGCCAATCGCATTCGCAACGCCCGCATAGCTCGGCAAGATCATGCGCGTATTCAACCGTTCACCAACAGCACCGTAATAAGCCCCCGCGGAGGCACCCAGACCGATCACTGGCACGCCCAGCTTCAACTCTATTTCCACAATGCCCCGATATCGATCCATGCCCGCAAAGGTCAGCGGATGCTGCGCCAATGCTTCCACACTGCCCCCCCAATCGCGGTCGTCTTCCGCAAATGCGGCTTGCAACAGGCAATCTACGGTTTGCGCAGTCAACTGATCGATTATGTTTTCAGCCATGGTAACAGCATCCACCGCTAGCCGCTCGCCCGCGCCATTGCGCCGCCGCGCAAATAGTGTAAGTGCCTTGGTCGCAGCCTCACTGTCCCACGCATCTACGCGCCCCAGAACATGCGATGCATCCGATGGCGTCACGCCCGCGATCATCACCATGCCACGCGTGACAAGTCGTGCCAGAGCAGGGCTTTCCATCCGCGTCGTCACCACATGGCCAACCCGCTGAGGACCATCCGCCAACCGCGCCGCGACTACGGCTTCACGCGCATCCAATCCTTGCGGCATCTCGTGCCACATCGGGATCGCAAATCGGCAATCGTCCGGCGCAGGGATATCCGACCCCATCGCACGATCCAGAACACCATGCACAAGCTCAGGATAATCACGCGCCGCCAGCGAGATCGGCATCAGACGTCGCGGCCCAAGACGCAAACCGCCGGCTAGCCCATCAACCACGTGAACTTCGCTATCACCGCCAAGCCCCGTGGTGCGCATCGCGACCGCTTCAACCATGGTACGATAAGGGCCAACACGGGCACCCTGCGGGTCAATTTTCGGCTTTCCATCCTTGAGCAGACACACATCCGTGGTCGTCCCGCCGATATCTGAAACAAGCGCGTTGGCCTCCCCCGTCAGCCAAGATGCCCCAGCAATCGACGCTGCAGGCCCGCTCAAAATCGTCTCAATCGGTTTTTCACGCGCTACGTTGGACGACACCAACGCCCCATCGCCTCGGACAACCATCAGCCGAGCGGCAATGCCAACCTTTTTCAAATGGCCTTCACAAGCGCCAATCAAACCATCAATCATCCCAATCAAGCGCGCATTCAGAACAGCGGTCAATGCCCGCTTCGGCCCGCCCAGCGCATTGGATAACTCGTGGGAACACGTCACCGGTTTACCCGTTAACTCACGGATCAAATCACGGGCCGCAACTTCATGCGCTGCGTTGCGTGTCGCAAAACTCGCCGCAATCGCAAACCCTGTAACGCCCGCGTCCAAGGCTAAAACGGCCTCACGCAACGCATCCAAATCAAATGGCACGACTTCCGATCCAGAATGCGAGTGCCCGCCCGCCATAGAAATCACAGGGTCACCGCGAAGAGCATCTGTTAACCCCGCACGCCCCAATTCAGCAGGGTCAAACCCGATAAATACAAGCGCAATTTTCCCTCCCTGCCCCTCAACCAATGCATTGGTCGCAAGCGTCGTTGATAGCGAAACCATCGCCACATCTGCAGGATCGATTGCAGCCTCAGCCAGAGCGGCATCAATCGCACGGCCCACGCCGAGTGCCAGATCGGGGCGCGTCGTCAGCGATTTGGCGCTCGCCAAAACCTGATCAGTCGTCTCATCCAAAACAACCGCATCTGTATATGTGCCGCCCGTATCGACGCCCAAAAGATAAGCCATGCTTTCCCCATTTCATTTCGCCGTAAACAACCACCACAAAGGCGCGGTGACCATCCCAAATGCGACACTTCGGATTTTCTATGTCCAATCAAACTCCCGCCGGAGGCCTCAGACAGCAAAATGGCGCGCCACATCTCTGCAACGCGCCATCCCTTCGCTCAAATCAGCTTACTTCAAAGCAGCGTCCGTGATCGCGTGCGTCCAAGCGCCCTCAGGCGCGGCAGAAATCACAGGATCGGAACCGCCAGCCAAAAGCGTATCAACCGTACGCTGGTAGTCCGCCTCATCCAACGCGCCGTTTGACCCAGCCGTCAGCTTTGCGATCTCACCCATCATCCGCACTTGATGGGCCTCAGTTTGCGCGCCAGTCTCGTCATTTTCCAAAACAATCGCAGCCGCCGCATCTGGGTTCTCTTCGGCCCACTTCCATCCCTTCATCGAGGCCCGCACGAAACGCACCATCTTATCGACGAACTCAGGATCTTCGAGATTGCTTTCCAACGCATAGATCCCGTCTTCCAACGTCGCCACGCCTTGGTCTTCATATTTAAACGTTACCAATTCATCAGGCGAAACGCCCGCATCCAAAACCTGACCATATTCGTTATACGTCATCGTCGAGATACAATCGGCCTGTCGCTGCAATAGCGGGTCGACGTTGAAGCCTTGCTTAAGAACAGTCACGCCGTCGGGGCCACCATCGGTCGAAATCCCCGCCTGAGACATCCATGACAGAAACGGATACTCATTTCCGTAGAACCAAACGCCAATCGTCTTGCCTTTGAAATCTTCCACGGACGTGATCCCCGTATCCTTCCAGCACGTCAGCATCAGACCCGACGTCTTGAACGGTTGCGCGATGTTCACAACTGGCAGACCCTTCTCACGCGCGGCCAGTGCGGACGGCATCCAGTTCAGCATCACATCCGCACCGCCACCGGCCAAAACCTGAGGAGGCGCGATATCTGGACCACCCGGAAGGATCGTCACATTGAGACCCTCTTCTTCGTAAAAACCTTCATCAAGCGCCACGTAGTAACCTGCAAATTGCGCCTGCGTGACCCACTGCAATTGTAGCTTCACGTCGTTCGGATTTTCATCCGCCAACGCCATCCCGCCAATACTCGCAGCGACTGCTGCCATCATCATCGTTTTCATCGTGTTGACCTCCAAGTCAGTTGATTTGTTGAGCCCGTGCCAAGTCGTTTCTTATGTCCGTTGTGAGGGGTGCCAGAACGTCACGCCTTTTTCGATTAGCGCAATCGCGCCGTAGAAAATGCTTCCCGCCAGCGCCGCGACAATAATCTCTGCCCAGACCATATCAAGGGCCAATTGCCCGACACTCGTCGAAATTCGAAAGCCCATGCCAAGCGTCGGAGAGCCAAAAAACTCCGCAACAATCGCACCCACAAGAGCAAGCGTCGTCGCGATTTTAAGCCCATTAAAAATGAACGGCATCGCGGCAGGCACGCGCAGCTTAAAAAGTGTTTGCGTATAACTCGCGCCATATGTCCGCATCAGATCGCGCTGCATGTCCGACGTATCGCGCAGCCCCGCAACTGTGTTCACAAGGATCGGGAAAAACACCATAACCACAACGACAGCGGCCTTCGACTGCCAATCAAACCCGAACCACATCACGAGGATAGGTGCAGTCCCGACAATCGGCAAAGCGGCCATAAAGTTCCCCACAGGTAGCAACCCACGGCGCAAAAAATCATAGCGGTCCACCACAATCGCCAGCAGGAACGCAGCAACGCCACCGATCACAAATCCAGACAATGCGCCCTTCACAAAAGTCTGCACAAAATCGGCCCAAAGGATCGGTAAGCTATTGGCAAAAGTGGTAGCAATCATGCTCGGCGGCGGCAGGATCACCAATGGCACAGACAGCCCCCGCACGATCAACTCCCAAATCAACAGGATCGTCACACCAAAAATAACAGGTACAGCAATCCCAACCGCGCGCGTCTGCGCATTTGGCCCATTTGCAAGTTGCGCAT
>Ga0233451_10004518_pt1 | contig 11549 bp, 9 predicted proteins | sample 011ome_29_FD_183052 | JGI IMG/M metagenome (GOLD analysis project Ga0233451, IMG submission 183052) | Coastal salt marsh microbial communities from the Groves Creek Marsh, Skidaway Island, Georgia - 011504CT (spades assembly) | ecosystem: Environmental > Aquatic > Marine > Intertidal zone > Salt...
CGGCAAACGCGCGCGACGACAACACCGGCGCTTTCGTGGCGTCCGGCTTGCCAAATACCGACGCCCCAGACGTCGTCGTTGTCCCCGCATGTTCGGTATCGCGCACGCCCAACCAATTACTCAACGCCTCCTCGCTACCAACGCCCGCCTCCGAGCGTGCCTCTGCGTGAGTCTTCTCAATCGCCCGTCGTAAAAACCCAGGCGTGTGGTCATCTCCTCCCGCATCCGTGCGCGTAAACAACGGCGTCCCGCGCGAACTCACCCCACCAATCACCGCCGCACCCACCACCGCCGCGCGCTCATCCCCATTCGCACCAATGCGCGCGCGATTTCCGCTCGCATTCGCGTTGGCGCCAAAGTATCGATTCTGGCCCGAGCTCGTGCGCGGCGTCGACGACCCTCCGCCTTTGCTCTCCGTGCGAAACAACCCTCCGCCCGCGCCCGGTCCACCGCCCTCACGCGCGCCTCCGGGCGACGAAAACAAAAGCGAAGAAAATTTCGGCGCAGCGGGAGTTTTCGCCGCGCCGTTAGCGCCGTCAGCGTCGACGTGCGTCCCGCGCGACGCCGAGCGCAATCGCGCGCCTCCGTCGCTCCCCCCGAACCCGTACGCCGCCGGCGATGGATTCGCACCCGCACCGTACGCACCGACGCCACCGTACGGCGTTCGCGCCACTCCGTGCGCCGTCCCCGGCGTTGCCGGTGCGCCGTACGCCCCCACGTGTGCGGGCGGCGTGCCGAATCCAAATCCCTGCGCAGTCGATGGATTCACCCCGTGCCCCGCCCCGGGCGTGCCGAACGCGCCCGAACCGTGCGCGTCGCGCGGCGTGCTCGTAAACATCGCTTTTGTCGTCGTCTCGCGCGCGTCTCTCGTCTCAGGTCGCGTCTCAGGTTGACGAAACGCGTCAACAAGTGTCGTTCCCCCTCACACCTACGCCACGTCGCATTCGCCATGGATTCCAAGGCGTACGCGCGGTTGTACCCGCACGACGCGTACGCGGCGACGCTAGAGCGCGGGGCGCGAGATGACGGTCGACCTCTCGGGCGCGCGCGCGCGTGTTCGCTCGCGTGCGGCGTGGTGAGCGCGGCGAACGTGCGCGGGAGCTGCGTGGCGAAACGCGGGCACACGACGGCGGCGGCGGCGGTGCGGTGCGCGGTGGCGACGCCAGACGCGCGAGCGCCCGGGCGAGGGTTCGTGGACGTTGATGTGACGTTTGCAACGCAGTGCGGAGAGACGCAGAGGCCTGGACGGGGGTGTGCGGGACGCGATTCGGCGCGGGAGACGGCGCGAGAGGCGCTGGCAAGCGCGAGCGCCGTCGACGCGGAGCGGTTGTGCATCGAGCGCGGTGTGGCGGTATGGCGCGTGCGAGTGGATGTGGTGATACTAGATGATGATGGGTGCGCTGGGGACTGCGCGTTGTTGGCGGCGATAGGGGCGTTAAGGGATTGCGTGCTGCCTCGGGCGCGCGTGGAGCGCGGGAAAGTCGTGCTCGAGGACGACATCGAGGGTGAGGATCCGTCGACGTCGACAGCGATGGCGGTAGACGAGGACGGTGCACATATTCCCGCATTAGTGGTCAACAATACGCCGGTGAGTTTGACGACGGCGTTGTATAAAGGACATTTAATCGTCGACCCGACGCGCGAGGAGGAGGCGCTGAGTCGGTGTTTGGTGAGCGTGTGTTTAACGGAAGATGGCATGATTCGTGGGGTTTTCAAACGCGGTGGCGAGGTCGAGGCTACGGAAGATATACTCATGAAGTGTATCGCCGCAGCGAAGCATAATTATTCGGCGACGAAACAAGTGATTGAAGAGTCAATGGCGGACGACACCGACGCCGATGAATGAAAATTAGCCCATAGTGTTGAACTTCTACGTGTAGTGTTATTTGATACAACATTTGATGGTCTTTTACAAAGCATGTCCTATCTTCTATCTTCTAGAGAAAGGTAATGTTTTTGTGAATGCCAACATGGCAAGGATCGCGTGGATCGTGAGGTGAGTACACGTACGTCGCCGGACATTGTTTGACCATGCTGTCCGCGAGAATGTCAGAAATCGTACCATACAATCCCGAGAGCATGATGAGCACGCCAAACAAAAAGTTGCATCCAACCCATACGTACTCGAGTTTCGTCGAGCGGTCGTGCATGTTGAACGCGTAATGAATAAGACTAGGCAAAAAGAATGTCATCGCCGTCATTCCGATGGCGCCCGCCAAACCTTGCAAATTGATGATAACGTCTCCAGATGCCGCCAAGAATATTGCCGCCAAGAGTACTTGTGTTGCCAAGAAAGACGTGCGAAAAATCAATCTGAAGATTGCAGGCGGAACGCCGAAGCGTGTTCGCACGCCCCACGACGTCGTGGGATCCACGCCGAGTGCCGTTTCCACATGCATCATCAACGCGATGTTTGTGAAAAATACCCCATAATAACACTGCACAGTTTGCATTAGCATCGAAAGCACGTTCCCAAAGTTACGTCTAAAGTTCAAATTGATATTTCCCTTGGCAAAATCTCCATATGCCTTGTATCCCCAGTACATGACGGCGATGTAAATCGGCACCATCGTACCATACACCGTGTTCATCACTTGCGGCCACTCCGAAGGGTCCTTCATCTCACGTAATTCCTCTGGAAACAACCCATGCCCACCGAAAGCATAGGCGAAATTCCCCAATGAGCTGAACATTGTCGATCGAGTTTTGGCTTTCCCATACGTCGGCCCGGGTGAGCACTCTTGCCAAGGTTTTGTGAGCGCAATTTCAGAAAACAACACCACCAACGCCACGCACACGCACACAACGGGCAAGCCCACGACACGACCACTGTCGTGCAACGTCGGCATTTGCACCACTGGCATCACTAAGCACCCGACTAAGAGCGCCCACGTCCACGCGCAGAGCTTGACTTTAGGAAACATCTGTCCAAAGTATTGCGTGACGTAGACGATTTGCACGCACGCATCCAGGTAATACGTTGAAAACTGTACCAAAAGCGTCCAAAGCTCAACTTTCTTGCGCCAGCGCTCGCACGTGCTATCACTATACCCGTGTCGATTGAGCACGCGCGCAGTGGCTCGAGAAGTCATGCGTGCGTACGTGGAGCTGTCGGGATCTACCGCGTACGCGTCGCCAATGACTCGCCCAGTCCAGTACGTGCTCACCGCGCCGTACGTGAAAAACACAGCCGCTAATCGCGCGCCCGAATCCTTAACCGTCGCCGGCATCGACATCGGCGTCGCCATGTACAACCACGTGTTTAACGCAATCGTACGCGACGTCGCGCGTGGTAGGTTTGCTGTGATTTCAGCTCGCGTTGGCTCACTTTCGCGCGCGCCGCTCGAGTCCTCCTCCACGTCGAACTCCAAGCGCACGAGCGGTACGGTGTCGCTAGCATCGAGTGGCGTCATCGATAGATCGTCACTCATCGCGCGTGGTCGTGTCAGGCGGCAGACATTGTTCGAGTTTTCGAAAGAGACAGAAAGTGTTGGACAAACAATGAGGTGAGGGCTAGGACGGATAACATTTTTCTTTCGCTATGATGGCTACGCGGTTTCGTCGTCGTCGTCGTCGTCGTCGTCTGTGGTTGAAGCGTCGGAAAATGACTCACCGTCGGATTGAATGAGTTCTTCGTCATCGCCGTCGCCGTCGCCGTCGCCGTCATCGTCATGCGCGGCGGTTCTCGTGGCAAAGTAACGTTTCCCAGTCATTCTACCGTCGGCGTTCGCGTCGTTTGCGTCGTCGTCTGTAGGGAGAACAATGCGCATTTCTCGCATAAACGCCCTCTCCCAGGACTTAAATGACTCTTCTGTAACCGGTGTACCGACTAATCGCATCTGACGCAAGCGCTCCTCGGCTTCGGCTTCCAAACGCGCCTTGAGCTCGTCTTCGGTTTCTTCGTCGCACGCATCCGACGCGCCCACTCTTGCGCGCATCCATTCCTTACACGTCTGCACTAAATCAAATATCATCGCCTGTCCAAGAGAGTTCTCACACTGTTTGTGCACACGAGATTGAATTTCTAATAATTCCCCGTCACGTAAACCGCGTACGCTTCGACATTTCACGAGCGGCGCTTCCTCCGGGTACCCCGCCGAGTGCGCAAACACCAACCCCAAGACCGCGTCATCCCCACCCTCGTCGTCGTCAGGAATCGTATCGTTATCGCCATAGGCGCTAATTTCTATGCACCAACACGCTGTCGATGCGTGTGCGATGCCATCACCGCTGTCTTCCGGAAGCGCGCGCATGTCGTCCATTAAGATGGATGACAGGGCTTCAATCTCCATGGCTTGCTCTTCGGCGCATTCCTCGGGCGTCATCGTCGCGCGTCGTCGCGCGTCACCCTCACGGTCGCCACCCACGCACCGGTGTATCGTCGTCTACGCGACCGGCGCGTCGTGCGACGGTGTCGTGCGCGATGCGCGGAGCGTCGGCGGTGAGCAAGCGGCGCGCAGTGAGGTTGGTTGGTTGCTTTTTCATGGGCTTTTGGCTTCGTCGGGACGCCGCATTCGTCGACGCGCACGAGCGACTCGGTGCTCGAGCGGGGCGAGCGCGTGTAAAACGAGGCGTTCTCGACCGCGCGCGCGCGATTAGGTCTGTCTCTGTGTCGCTATCTCGCGCGCGTGTCGTGCGTGAAATATCGCGAGTTGGTTGTGTGACGACACTGATGCCGTTGGCAAAAGCGAGGCAACTCGCGGGGGTATCACGCGCGGTGCGCGCAATGGCGACGGTGAATACGACACCGACGACCGGGTTACCACCGCCGAACGCCGAGCGGTTCGGTACGGCGGATGTATGCGATGTGCACCACCCGGAAAACGTCGACGTCATGACGACGAGGAGCGTTCGCGTCGCCGCGGCGAATTATTTCAAAGATTTTGGCGGACGGCGGCGGTTCTGCGGGGCTGTGAGTACGATCTTGTGCTTTGAAAATAATCCACTTGTGCGTGCGGCACTCGAAGAAAGCGGACGCGGGCGCGTGTTGGTAGTGGATGGAGGCGCGAGCGCGCGGTGCGCTTTACTTGGGGATAATCTCGCGGAGATGGCGGCGGCAAATGGATGGGCCGGGATCATCATTAATGGCATGGTGCGAGACAGCGAGGACATAGCTAAAATGGATATTGGTGTCAAGGCTATCGGGACGCATCCACTGAAGAGTAGTAAGCGCGATAAGGGTGAAAGGGATGTTCCCGTGAGTTTCGCAAACGTAACTTTCAATCCGGGTGACTTTGTCTACGCCGACGGCGATGGTGTAGTCGTCGCCTCGCGCGAGCTTGAGTTGTAGATGCTTGAGTTGTAGATGCTTGAGTTATGAATGTTGTTATTATGGATGAATAGTATTATTACGATTCCTAGGATTAAAACTAGTCAATGGCGCGTCGCACAAAGTCGACGCAAAATAGCATCCCGGCGTTGGCGGGCGACGCGCGCAACAAGCACGGTACGAGACCGCGGTAGAACGCGCGCACACCACCACCAGCGTATAATTTGCCAGCAGCATCCATGAAGCCGCTGTACTTGCGTTGCGCCGGGACCACGGAATCCGTCATCAACGCCGACTTGATGACATCGATTGGGTAGAACAAAGACCAGTAGAAGAACCCACCAATACCACCAGACGCGATGATTTGTAAGTTGGTCGCCTTACCGTCTTCATTGCGTGCCGCAAATGCATTCTTGGTGTTCTCAAACACACCAAAGTACACCGCGCCAGCGGGCAAGTTTCTAGCGAGAGTGGCGCTAAACGCTTGGTACGGCCCGCGAATGCCGTTGTGCTTCCACGACTCCTTCACTACATCCCCCACGCTGGCGTACGGCGACTTGTAATTCGGGTCCGCCTTGGCCTTAATTAACTGGCACTGCCATTGCGACTTGTACAAATCAATCGGAGACTCAAAAAACGTGCCCGCCAACCACGCCAAGCCGCCCGCTTTGCAATAGCTCAACGGGTCATCCGGCGACACCCCCACGAATTCCTTTGCTCTCGCATACGCAAAGAACAACGTCGCCCTGAAAAACATCTGCCCCGCGAGAGGCGATTGCACACCACGATATAACCCCGCCACGCCCTCAGATTTAATCACCTTCGACGCCGCATCCACCGCGCCCGAGTACACTGGATTCTTCGTACTCTGCGTCTGCAACAGCACCTTCACCGTGTCGAATGGATGCCCGAGCAACGTCACCGTAATCCCCCCACACGTGCCCGCAAACACATCCTTTGCAAATTTCACCCCAGCCGAGGCTTCATTCGCGCTCGACGCCGCGAACGTCGTCATCGCGCCCCCCGTCGCCGTCGCCGAAGGCGTCGTCGCACCCCTGTGCGCTAATCCACCCATCGTCATCGTCGCGAACGCGCGTCGCGCGCACGACGCGTACGCGGCACCGAACGCATTCGGCACGGGCGCATCGCGAGTTTTCGGCGTCATCGCTCGCGACGGGGCGCGCGCGCGAGTCGCGGTGTGCCGACGAGCGACGCGAATGGCTCCGCGCGTTGTGGATAATGATGAGGCTCCCTGTGAACCGACGGATGGGGATTCATACTGTTTACCCATATGTGATCCATACACGCCGTCCTGGGCCACTGGGACGCGCGCGCCGCTGGGGCGGCACTCGCGCGCGACGCGATGTCATCGACGCGGAGCGATGACGCGTACGACGCCGTGCGCGATTACCGCGTGATTGATATCGTCGATGACGAGTGGGCGCGGGATGCGTTGCCCGATGACGGTGCGCGCGCGAGAGAGCTGTTTTTTTTTGAGTCTTCACCGCAACCGTTGCGCTCGCGCTCGCGCGTTGAGGTACTGACGGGGTTCGATGGGGTTCGCGCGGTGTAGATGTGCAACTTGGTCCTGGTATGGTGCCTCCCGCGGATGACGCGGATGATGCGAACGGTGCGTGCGTGCGTGCGGTGTGTGTTTGGATTCGCGTTTAAAAAGCGTGCGGTTGAGACTAACGGACACGCATGGATCGCCGTAGAAACCGCGGATGGGACCTCGGATGAGAACACGTGGAAAGATTTAGGATTACATAGCGGCGCTTAGGCGTTCTGTCGCTGAAAGACGAATAGTACAGTAGTTTTACAATAGTTTACACGAAGCGTTGGCTACCGTCGCCGACGTGCAACAAATTTAATCGCGCGAGCTGTGCCTCGAGTGCATCTTCATCTGGATAAGGATCCTCCACAACAAAACCTTCAAACATTTCCACCGCATTTTCGCCAACTTTGACGGTTTTAGACGACCTGTGGCACAATAAAGTCGACTGTCGTTCTTTACATTTCGCTCCTCGCGCGTCGACGTCAACCAACTCGGTTCTAAGGCGGGTCAAGAAAGTCTTGATGCTTTCGTTCGAGCCCCACAAGGCGACAAAAACGCCTTCAATGCGTTTGACCCCAGTCGATTGTGCTTTATGAAATACGCGCACGCCAAGCCCGAGCGCGTCGGCCCACTTTTTCAACGTTGTCAAATACGCTTTAGAGTCATTCATGTGGTCAATTTTTATCATAGCATGGAATTCCTCGTCGACTTCCTCGTCAGCTTGGTTTTCAACAATCGCCCTCGCAGTCGCCATGTGTGATTTAAATGCCTCGGTGATGTCCGTGAGCGTTTCAAACGCGCATTCATTGCCGCGCGTAGACGCCGTTCGGCTCCGCGCGTCCACGAGCAGAGTGGCGACTGTCTCGCGGCTCAAGTCGTCGCTCATGATGGACACCACGTCCAGGCACGCGTCTTCGGGGTAACCACTGGGGAGCTTGAGCGACACCACACACCGCGCGCTCGCTTTCGCGCGTCCATCGTCGTCGTCGTCGTCGTCGTCAGTGACTGTACACTTTATACAAAACGCCGTCGTCGTCGTTGAACACGCCTCGTTATTCGCGTCGAGAGCGCGAACGGCATCGGCGTACGCATCTGAATCTTCGAGTTCGATGTTCTCGTCGCCAAATATCGCAATCAACGCCTCGATTTCATCCACGCGTCGTCGAAGATTATCCATTTGGGGCGGTGGTGTGAGGCGCGCGCCGGGCGCGTTCGCGCGCTGGATTCGACGCTGAATGAGAGAAAGGTTTCGATAATAAATCTGTATTGGTATATTGAAATGCTCTAGAGAAACTACGCAACGCACGTGTGATTTACGTGATTTACGCGCTGGTGGCCTTGTCGCTCTTGAATTCCATGCGAGCGCCGCCGACGCCGTCAGAGCCAGAGGCGGAGACGGAGATGTCGACAGACGGGCGGAGTTCGCAGCACTTGGCAATAGCAATGTGCGCCGGGTTGTTCATGAACGCAGCTTCGATTTCCGGATCGACCTTGGCACCAGCATCGTACGCAGTGTACGCTTGTTGGTCAAGGATGTAGTCGTAACGCGGGGCCCACTTGCGCGCACCGAGACGGGCAGTGTACGAGCAGTTGTCAACCATGAAGGCGACGCCACGGGCGTGCATGTACGGGTTGAGAGAGTCGACGGCTTCGATGACGGACTCGTTGCAGACTTCAGAGTAAGAGTGACCCTTTTCGCGGAGAGTGTCGATTTGGGACATCATGCACGCGCAGTAAACACCAGCGGTGAACGCGTTGAGCGGAATTTCGCTTTCGACGCGTTCGGCGCGAACCTTTTCGCCAACCTTCCACATGTAAGTGCCGTCAATCTTACCCATCGGGAAGCGGTCGAAGCGATCGCCAGCCATGACGACAGAACGAATTTCGTTCGTGGATTGCACTTCTTCATAGCATTCGTAGTGAATGTCCTTGGTCGGTCTGTACGCCGCAGAGTACGCTTCCATGAAGGTCTTCTTGTCTTCGACGGCTTCGTACACAGCCTTGATGCCCTTGGTGGAGATGATCTTGGTGATCGGACCAGTGATGCATTCGACGGTGTTCTTGAACGCATCTTCATCAGACATACCTTGTTCGCGCGTGTAGCGGCGGAACAAAGACTCGACAATGCCGTGAACACCACCGAGCAAGATGCCGCGCTCGCCGTAAATGTCAGAGCGGTACTCCATTTCGAGCGTCGTGGCAAAGGTGAACGGAGAGCCGACGGCAACGGACCAGCCGAGGGCAATGTCAGTAGCGTTACCGGTGGCATCTTGGTGAACCGCGAAAGAGGCGTTGATACCCGCACCGTTCGTGGTCTTACCTTGTTCATACAAACGACGCACAGACGGACCCATGCCCTTCGGGGCGACGAGCACGACGTTGATGTCTTCGCGGAACTTGGCACCTTCAGAGTTCATAACACCGAGCAAGAAACCGTGGGACAAACCAAGCGTGGAACCCGGCTTCATCGCCGCCAAAATGCGCGGGTACATCTTCGCTTGCGCCGCATCAGAGATCAACAACATCACCAAGTCGGACTTGGCGATGACGTCAAAGGTTTCCCCGAGCGTCCCGTCGGCTTCATTGAACCCGCACGCGCGCGCCTCGTTCATCGACGCACTCGACGGGCGCAATCCAACGCACACCTTCACATCCGTCATCCCAGCCTCGACCAAAGAATCACGGAAGTTTTGCCCCTGAGCGGGCGCTTGCGACCCCCACCCGATGACGCCGATGGTTTTAATATCCTTCAACGCCTCGGGGAGCTTGGCGAACAAGTGACGACCACCGCGCACGATGTACTCTTGTTCACCCGCCACGTCGACGATTTCCTTTTCGAAAATTTTCGTGTTAATGTCCAACGTCGGTGCGGTCGCGCGCAAGGACGTCGCGCGGCGCGCAGACGCGTTCGATCGCTTGGACGCCGCCGCCGCGAGGGTTCGCGGGACAGACGCCGTCATCGGCGTCGCCATGGATGCCATAGTGGTTGCGTAGATTGGGTGTGTGCGTGCGGTGACGGACGATGAGATCGTGTGATGCAACGCGCGGGTGTGCGTGCGTGACGATCGAAGCGCGTCGATGTGTGTCGCGCCGGCGGCGTCGGCGCCATTCACGCATCTCATCCATGCCGATGTCGAGGGCGTGTTGTGGATGGGTGGATCGTCCCTGGTCATGATTGGTCGTGAGTCTCATTTTTAGCCCTATTTATTAGATAAGACCTGAAGGAGGAAAGAAACATTTGGAATGGTTTGTTGTGTGCGTTGCAACGCGCTATAGTACTCTAATTCGTGGTGTGTATTATCGATGGATCGCTCGCGCTCGCGGTCGCGGTGGTGTACATGGGTTCTATCACATCGACGCCATCGACGCCTCGCGCCGCGCTCACAAGCGATCGTCGACGTAGTCTTGTAAGATGTTTCTCAACGCGTTGACCGACGCGCTCGGACACAAGTCGCGAAGCTTGGCGTCGGATTTCCCCCCACCCATGGGCACGCGCACCGTATCCAAAACCTCGTTTAAAACATCATCTGAGAATTTATTCCCATTCGCCGCGAGTTTTACCGCGAATACTTTGGCTAAACCATCGGCAAACTTCATGTCCCGCGTGTACAATCGCCACTCGTGCACTTGGACGTAGACATCCTCGCCGATGCGATCGCTCAGGCGATTAAACCCGCCCGCATCGCGCCCGCCCGCGACGGTGTTGGCGAGATCGAAAAATGATTCAACGAATACGTTTAAATCTTTCGGTGCGGCGCGAGGGACGATGGCTGAAGACGCTCTAGCGCGTCGCGGCATCATGGATGACGCGGTGTAGGATTGAAACGCCGCGCGTTGTTTCGCGCTCGCTTCGCGCGCGCGGCACAGCGCGGCGGACGTCGATGACGACGATGACGGTGCGGAAGAACCATCTTGTGCGGTCGCCGAGGTTTTGGTCGCGGGGAATCGCGTCGTCGCGCGCATCATCGTCGCGGCGCGTCACAGTGGCGCACTGGAGAGAGATTTATTCCTCTCTTCTTCGGGGGAGGGACTCATCGACCAATCGTGACCCAAAGCCACCTCCAAAGCCTCGGCACCCCGAGACGTCGCGACCGGCAGTTCGCCGCCGCACGCGGTCGAGCTCACGCGCGCCGTCGATCGACGGTCGTCAATCGTCGACACTCGATCGTCGATCGCTGATCGCCGTCGTTCGTGCGTCTGTGTCGATCGCTCGCGCGTCGTTCGCACGCGTGGGGTTGTTTGAAAACAACCGAGTCGGGGAGCAATCGTTTCGTGATTGAACGCCGAGCACGCAACGATGTTTGGAAAGAAGATACGCACGCCAGAGGAAATCGTGAATAAGTGCCACGCGGCGCTTGAGCGGTTACGGGTGGATAGGTCGAGCACGAAGGATGAGGAGAGCTGCACCAAGTATTTCGGGGAGATGCGCTCGGCGTTGCTTGGGGAAGGCCCGAACGCAACGGAGGCGGCAGTGCAGACGTTGGTGAAGGAGGCGAATAAGGTGGGATTGATTGGACAGATTGTGTCGCATTTACCGTACTTGCCGTTTGAAACTCGCAAGGACGCCGCGGCGGTGTTCAACTGCATCGTTCGTACGCCGGTGAATGGACACGACATTGTTGCTGAAGAATTGAGCGAAAATCCGCAAATTTTGCAAGCAATTGCGTGTGGATATGAAAATCCTGATGTGGCGTTGACGTTCGGTGCGATGTTACGCGATATGTG
>Ga0233451_10004522_pt1 | contig 11544 bp, 7 predicted proteins | sample 011ome_29_FD_183052 | JGI IMG/M metagenome (GOLD analysis project Ga0233451, IMG submission 183052) | Coastal salt marsh microbial communities from the Groves Creek Marsh, Skidaway Island, Georgia - 011504CT (spades assembly) | ecosystem: Environmental > Aquatic > Marine > Intertidal zone > Salt...
TACTTTTACTGAAGATATAATTATTAGTCAAAATCCAACAGCATTCCCAACTGATGATCTCTTTGTTTGTGATGATAATAATGATGGTGTTTCTTCTTTTACATTTCAAGAATCTGGAGATGATATCATAAATGGACAGGATACTGCTGTTTATTCGATTTCCTATCACCTTAGCTTAGCCGATGCAGAAAACAATGCAAATGCTATCAATTTACCCTATCAGAATACAAACTCTACAGAAGAAATTTTTGTCCGAATTGAAAACAATAACAATTCCAATTGTTTCGATACAACGTCTTTTAACCTCACTGTTTTTGATACTCCAACTGCTAATGCTGTTCAAACTTTAGAAGAATGCGACAATTTAGATGATGGAAACAATGCCAATGGCCAAAGAGAAATTGACTTCAATAATTTTGACGACGCTATTTTAGGTGCTCAAGACAACACTCTTTTTAGTGTTTCGTACCACTTAACACTAGACGATGCCAATAACAATGATAATCCCATTTCTTCGCCCTACTACAATACAACACCATTTTCATATCAAATTTTTGCTCGAATTGAAAATAACCTGAAAACAGAATGTTATGATACGACTGTGTTTACAGTAAATATTAGCGCAACACCCACCGCAAATGATGCCGAAGATATATTTGAATGTGATGATAATGATAATGGAGTACTGTTTTTTGATTTTGCAGATACACAAACACAAGTTCTTAATAATCAAAATGCTGCGGATTTTAGCATCACTTTTCACTCTAGCTTAGCCGATGCAGAAAACAATGCAAATGCTATGAATTTACCCTATCAGAATACAAACACTACAGAAGAAATTTTTGTCCGAATTGAAAACAATAACAATGCCAATTGTTTCGATACAACGTCTTTTAATCTCACTGTTTTTGATACTCCAACTGCTAATGCTGTTCAAACTTTAGAAGAATGCGACAATTTAGATGATGGAAACAATGCCAATGGCCAAAGAGAAATTAACCTCAATAATTTTGAAGGCGCTATTTTAGGTGCTCAAGACAACACTCTTTTTAGTGTTTCGTACCACTTAACACAAGACGATGCCAATAACAATGATAATCCCATAATTTCACCCTACTACAATACAACACCATTTTCATATCAAATTTTTGCTCGAATTGAAAATAACCTGAAAACAGAATGTTATGATACGACTGTGTTTACAGTAAACATTAATCCAATCCCAGTTGCTTTTGATACCACTCTCATTCAATGTGATGAGGATGGTGTAAATGATGGTTTTACAATTTTTAATCTTGACGAAGCAAACTCAGCATTAACCAACGATGTTTCAGGTTTGAGTACAAAATTTTTCTTATTGGAAAGTGACGCTCAAAATTCAACAGGAGAAATTAATGCAGCACCTTTTACAAATACTGCAAATCCACAAATAATATATGTTCAAGTCATAAATGACAATACTGGTTGCTTTGATATTTCTCAAATATCATTAGAAGTGAGTTTAACCTCAGGAAATAATTCGGAATTGAAGTCTTGTGATGATGATGGAATTGAAGACGGTTTTAAATCTTTTACACTAAGTGATGCTACACCAAGTATCCTTGCTGGATTGCCATCAGATTATAATCTGGCTTATTATGAAACCTACGAAAATGCGTTATTAGAACAAAATCCGCTTTCTAATACATTTACAAACACTATTGCATACAATCAAATAATTTATGCACGAATAGAAAACAACAATCAGTGTTATGGAATCAATGAATTAGAATTGACTGTATTCAAATTACCACAACTTGAAGAAGATGATCAAACGTTCTTTTGTATTGACTCAAACTCAGATCCTGTAATTCTGAATAGTGGAGTTATTGGTAATCCATCGGATTATAGTTATGTATGGTCAAGTGGAGAAACCACTGAAGACATTGAAATTAGTCAAGGTGGAACATATACAGTAACAGTAACAAATACCAATAGTTGCTCACAAAGTAAAAGCATAACTGTGGTTAACTCTAATATTGCAACCATTGAAACTATAGATATTAACGATGTCAGCTCAAATAATACTATTTCTATTGTTGCTACTGGTGAAGGTGATTATGAATATGCTTTGGACAACAGCAATGGTCCTTATCAAGATGACACCACTTTTTATGATGTATCCCCTGGTTTTCATACCGTTTATGTTAGAGACAAAAACGGTTGTGGTATTGCCAATGAAACAGTATCTGTAATTGGATTTCCAAATTTCTTCACTCCAAATGGTGATGGTTATAATGATACATGGCATATTTATGGTATCAATACCCCAAGTCAATCTGAAAGTAAAATTTATATTTTTGACCGCTATGGTAAACTTTTAAAACAATTGCTATATGACAGCTTGGGTTGGGATGGCACCTACAATGGTAACCCAATGCCAACATCAGACTATTGGTTTTACATTAAATTAGGAGATAATCGTATCTTTAGGGGGCATTTTACACTAAAACGTTAAATATGAAACCTTTAAAACGACTAATGTTTTGTTGCTTTATTTTTTTAGCATCAAAAAGCTTTAGTCAATCTATAGCACTGTACGACCAACATAATGGGCGCTATGATTATAAGGCCATTGGAAATACACTAAACACTTCAGAAAATGGTGCATATGCAAATTGTAACATCTTAACAGGGTCTTCAGCAGACTTAAATATTGATTCAAACCAAACTGTAATTGCAGCATATCTGTATTGGGCAGGTTCAGGTGATGGCGATTTTGATATCAATTTGAATAACACTCCAATAACTCCAGATCGAACATTCTATTACGAATTGGATGAAAATCGTAAATTTTTTGCTGCATTTACAGACATCTCACAACTTGTTCAAGATCATGGGAGCGGAACATATACACTATCAGATTTAGAAAATATTAATATCTCTCAAAACTACTGTTCAACAGGTACCAATTTTGCTGGATGGTCAATCGTTGTTATTTATGAAGATCAAAACTTACCACTAAACCAAATCAATATTTATGATGGATTAGAAGCTGTTCCTGATGCCATTACCATTCAACTCGACAACTTAAATGTTTTGGATGTGGAAGGTGCAAAAATTGGGTTTATAGCTTGGGAAGGCGATTCAAGTCTGGCGGTCAATGAATCCCTAAAAATGAATGGATATGTATTAAGCAATCCCCCTTTGAATCCTGAAACAAATGCTTTTAATGGCACCAATAGCTTTACAGGTCAATCTAATCTTTATAACATGGATATTGATTTTTATAACATCCAAAATACTATAAATGTTGGTGACACTTCGGCCACAATTGAGTTGACCTCTGGTCAAGATTTGGTGATGGTTAACAATATTATAACAGTTCTCAATAGTCAGCTCCCAGATGCTACAATTGAACTCAACGAAGACCTCGAAAGTACTTGTTTTTCAAGAATTTTAACTTTAAACTATTCCGTATCAAATTTAAATTCTACTGCTGAGATACCAGAAGGAACGCCCATTGCTTTTTATATTAATGATGTTTTGGTTGGGCAAGCTGAAACTGAAGAAATCATTGGTATTGGCGAAACAATTGAAGCTTCAATTAATATTGAAATAGATTCTAATATTCCTGAAGAATTTGAAATTATTGCAGTCGTAGATGACGATGGCACAGGAAATGGCAACCTTGATGAAATAAATGAAGAAAATAATAGTAATGTCATCACACTTGAACTTTCAAATGATGAATGTCCTATTGTTATTCCTCAAGGCTTTTCGCCAAATGGAGACAGCCTAAATGATTGGTTTAATATTCAAGGGGTATATGATGTATTTCTAAATCACAATTTACTGATTTATAACCGTTATGGGACTTTAGTTTTTGAAGGTAATAATGACTTAAAATGGGACGGAACATCCAATCGTGGCCCTAATCCAAGTTCAAAAAAACTTCCTATTGGCACCTATTTTTATGTCTTACATTTAAACCAAGAAGGCTATAAACCTCTAACAGGTTGGGTGTACTTAAATTATTGATTTATTGAGATTTAGGCAAAAGAAATCTAATGGTTTTTGCACCACATTTTTGATTACCTTAATTTTGTATTATGCGATTTAAACTGTCATCAGAATTTAAACCCACGGGGGATCAACCACAAGCCATCACAGAATTGGTTCAAGGCATTGAGAACTCTGAAAAACACCAAACCTTATTGGGGGTAACAGGTTCTGGAAAAACCTTTACAGTCGCTAATGTTATTCAAGAAGTACAGCGCCCTACCCTAGTCTTGGCACACAACAAAACACTGGCAGCTCAGTTATATTCTGAATTTAAACAATTTTTCCCTGAAAATGCAGTCGAATATTTTGTATCCTATTATGATTATTATCAACCAGAGGCCTATATTCCTGTGACTGGAACATATATTGAAAAAGATTTATCCATCAATGAGGAAATTGAAAAACTACGCTTAAGCACCACTTCTTCCCTGCTTTCTGGACGACGCGATGTGATTGTGGTGGCTTCTGTATCGTGTTTATATGGTATTGGAAACCCTGTGGAATTTCAAAAAAATGTAATTGTTCTTAAAACCAATCAAATTATTTCCAGAACAGCACTGCTACACCAGTTAGTTCAAAGTTTATATGCACGAACTGAAAGTGAATTTAATCATGGAAATTTTAGAATAAAGGGAGATACTGTTGATGTTTTTCCAAGTTATGCAGATTATGGCTTTCGTATTCACTTTTTTGGCGATGAAATTGAAGCTATTGAAGCATTTAACGTCAATGATAACACAGTTATAGAAATCTATGAAACCGTAAATATTTACCCTGCAAACATGTTTGTAACCTCTCCTGATATTTTACAAAATGCGATCAAAGATATTCAAGATGATTTGGTTAAACAGTATGATTATTTTAAAGATATTGGCAAACATTTAGAAGCTAAGCGATTAAAAGAACGCACTGAGTTTGATTTGGAAATGATTCGCGAATTAGGGTATTGTTCTGGAATTGAAAACTATTCACGCTACCTCGATGGTCGAGCACCAGGAACACGTCCATTTTGTTTGTTGGATTATTTTCCTGAAGATTATTTGATGGTGGTCGATGAAAGTCATGTAACCATTTCACAAGTCCATGCCATGTATGGTGGCGACCGTAGTCGAAAGGAAAATTTGGTCGAATATGGTTTTCGCTTACCAGCAGCAATGGACAATCGTCCTTTAAAATTTGAAGAATTTGAAAGTTTACAAAATCAAGTGCTTTATGTAAGTGCTACCCCAGCAGATTATGAATTGGCCAAAACTGATGGTGTTTTTGTGGAACAAATCATTCGTCCAACAGGGTTATTAGATCCAATTATTGAAGTGCGGCCTAGTTTAAATCAAATTGATGATTTAATTGAAGAAATTCAACAACGTGTGGATAAAGATGAACGTACTTTGGTGACGACCCTCACCAAACGTATGGCAGAGGAACTGACCAAATATCTTACCCGAATTCAAGTACGATGTCGCTATATTCATAGTGATGTAGATACTTTGGAACGCGTAGAGATCATGCAAGATTTACGTAAAGGATTATTTGATGTTTTGGTGGGTGTTAACCTGTTACGCGAAGGTTTAGATTTACCTGAAGTATCTTTGGTGGCAATTTTGGACGCCGATAAAGAAGGGTTTTTACGCTCCAACCGTTCATTAACACAAACGGTTGGCCGTGCCGCAAGAAACCTTAATGGAAAAGCCATTATGTATGCTGATAAAATCACAAAAAGTATGCAACAAACTATTGACCAAACCACCTACCGCCGAGAAAAACAAATTGCCTATAATACAGAACATAACATTACGCCAAAAGCCCTCAACAAAAGTTTGGACAACGCTCTCACCAAAAATTCTGTAAGCAGTTATTACTATGAACAAGAGGCTCTTAAAGCGGCAGAGCCAGAAAGTGAATATTTATCAAGACCTGAATTGGAACAAAAAGTACGCGATACCCGAAAACTAATGGAAGCCGCCGCCAAAGAATTGGACTTTATGATGGCTGCCAAGTTTAGAGACCAAATTAAAGCATATCAAAAAAAGTTGGAGGGATTGAAGTCTTAAAACTTTAAGTAAAGGATTCTATTTTTGTAACTTAATGATTATCAAGAAAGTACGGCTTGTACTTTATCGGCAGCTTCTTGAAATTCTACCGCACTTTGCACATTCAATCCAGAATTATCGATCAATGCTTTGGCAATATCAGCATTTGTGCCTTGTAAACGTACAATAATTGGAACGTTAATGGCATCGCCCATGTTTTTATAGGCATCTACCACTCCTTGTGCTACACGGTCGCAACGGACAATTCCACCAAAAATATTAATCAAAATGGCTTTGACGCTTGGGTCTTTTAGGATAATTCTAAACGCTGCTTCTACACGAGCGGCATCGGCAGTTCCTCCTACGTCTAAGAAATTGGCAGGGTCGCCACCAGCTTGTTTAATGAGATCCATGGTCGCCATGGCCAAACCAGCACCATTAACCATACAGCCCACATTTCCGTCCAAATCGACATAATTAAGCCCAAGGGCTCCTGCTTCAACCTCAATTGGGTTTTCTTCTCTAGTGTCACGTAATTCTAAATAATCTTTATGTCTAAATAAAGCATTATCGTCGATGGTCACTTTGGCATCAACAGCCATGATTTTATCATCAGAAGTTTTTAACACAGGGTTGATTTCAAACAAAGAAGCATCCGATTTGATATAAGCGGTGTACAATGCAGAAACAAATTTTGTCATATCCTTAAATGCTGCCCCAGATAGTCCTAAATTAAAGGCTACACGACGCGCCTGAAAAGGTAGAAGTCCAGTAGCAGGATCAATTTCTTCTGTGAAAATTAAATGTGGTGTTTCTTCAGCAACTGTTTCGATATCCATTCCACCCTCAGTAGAATACATAATCATGTTGCGTCCTGTGGCTCTGTTGAGCAAAACAGACATGTAAAACTCACTAGTTTCTGATGGTCCTGGATAATAAACATCCTCTGCAATCAAAACTTGGTGTACTGTTTTTCCTTCCGCAGACGTTTGTGGCGTAATCAATTGCATTCCAAGAATTTGATTTGAAATTTCACGAACATCATTAATTGATTTGGCTAATTTTACACCACCACCTTTTCCACGCCCTCCGGCATGAACTTGTGCTTTTATTACATACCAAGCTGTTCCAGTTTCTTCAGTGAGTTGTTTGGCAGCGGCAACTGCTTCATCGGGATTAGTAGCCACAAGGCCTCGTTGAATTTTAACTCCAAATGAGTTCAATATATTTTTGCCTTGATATTCGTGTAAATTCATTTTTAATTAATTGATTTTGTTTTCCCTCGTTGAGAAAATCAGTAAAAAAATTGAGCCACAAAAGTAAATAACCAAATGCGTTTTACCAATATTTTTTAATGCTGATTTTCAACACTGTGTTAATATCAAAAAAATTAGGACTTTAAAGCCTTTATTACAGAAAATGCTTTGTCTACCAAATGATCTTCAACCAAAATTGTAAATTCGTTGGTTGTAGAAACAACCTCATATAGAGTTACATTTTCCCAAGCCAATCGCTTAAAAATTTGATAATATAAGCCTACAATTTTAGAATTTCCTTTAGGTAAATTTATGCTAATAGCTGAAAGATGGTCTTGTGCTGCTATTTGAATTTCGTTCTTAAAAATATTCTGAATAGCTGATTTTTTTGAACTTGAAACGATAATATTACTCTCGAAAATACCTCGAGTAAAGGCATAAAACACTTGACGATCTGTGTCAATTTCTGCTAAAATTTTTGAATGATTGTGAATCAATGTTTTTGAATTCTGAAAAGTAAAATCGGTCAAATTTGAACGCACAGTAATATCACCCATATTTTTAAAAACTTGGTTCAATTGGATTCTATTTTTTCCGCCAACAGGTGGGGTATACCGTCGGAGTGCCATCATAATAGCACCATCCTTAACAGGTTTGCGTAGCATTTCTGAAATGGTAGAGTTCAAATCCTTGGCCAAGGCAGAAAAATTTATAATTTCTCTAGAAAGAGCTTCTTCCAAAAAAGGTCGAGCAACTAAAATTTCCTGAACGCATGTAGCAATAGTTTTCAATTTGTTTATTATTTAACAATTTGTGCGAAATTAATAATAATATTAATATTTTTATGGAACAATGTCTATTAAATTATACATTTGCGACCTAATTTTTATAAAAAATAATGAAAGAAAGCACCCTTTTACAAATCGCAGAAGACTATGGAAGTCCAATATATGTATATGATGCACATAAAATTGAATCACAATACAACCGCTTAACAACTGCTTTTAGTGGGGTTAAAAAACTCAAAATACACTATGCTGCAAAGGCGCTTACTAATATATCGGTACTAAAATTTGTATCAAAACTTGGTGCGGCATTGGATACGGTATCCATTCAAGAAGTTCAACTTGGATTGAAAGCAGGTTTTGCTCCAAAAAATATCATTTATACCCCAAATGGCGTATCATTAAAAGAAATTGAAACTGTAGCAGAGTTAGGGGTTCAAATCAATATTGACAGTTTAGATTTATTAGAACAATTTGGAAGTAAGCACCCTGAAACACCGGTATGTATTCGTATTAACCCTCATGTAATGGCTGGAGGAAATACCAATATTTCTGTAGGACATATCGATTCGAAATTTGGAATTTCAATTCACCAAATCCCATTATTGTTACGTATTGTGGAAAATACAGGAATGAATATCAATGGAATCCATATGCATACGGGTAGTGATATTTTGGATATTGATGTGTTTTTGTATGCCAGTGAGATCTTATTTGAAACCGCCAAAAAGTTTAAAAACTTAACATTTATTGATTTTGGATCTGGATTTAAAGTGCCTTATAAACCCAACGATATTGAAACAAATATTGAGGAATTAGGTGAAAAACTTGCAGAACGGTTCAATACGTTTTGTGAAAATTATGGCAAAGCATTGACTTTGGCTTTTGAGCCCGGAAAATTTATTGTAAGTCAATCGGGGTATTTTTTAACAAAAGTTAATGCCATAAAACAAACCACCTCAACAGTTTTTGCACAGGTCGATTCTGGATTTAACCACCTTATACGCCCAATGCTATATGGCGCACAACACCATATAGAAAATATATCAAATCCAAACGGAAAAGAACGCTTTTATTCTGTTGTAGGCTATATTTGTGAGACCGACACTTTTGCCAACAACCGCCGTATAAAAGAAATTGCAGAGGGGGATATTTTGGCGTTTCACAATGCAGGGGCTTATTGTTTTATGATGTCTAGCAACTACAATTCGCGTTATAGACCAGCGGAAGTGCTTTGGTATAATGATAAAGCCCACTTAATTCGTAACCGAGAAACGTTGGAGGATTTACTCACAAATCAGGTTGAATTGGAGTTCTAATTTTTATTTTTACATATATTAACAAAATAAATAGGTTATTTCATTTATATAACCCTACCTTTGCTGTCTAAAATTAAATTTATTACAGTGAAAAACGGTACAGTAAAATTCTTCAATGCGTCCAAAGGATTTGGATTTATAACAGAAGAAGGTTCAGACACAGAACATTTTGTTCACGTTACTGGATTGATTGATGAAATCAACGAAGGTGACACCGTGGAATTTGAATTAAAAGAAGGTAGAAAAGGCATGAATGCAGTAAATGTTAGAGTCATCTAATATTTAATAAAAACATTATTTTTTTACAAAACCTTTCCAGTTGGAAAGGTTTTTTTGTGATTTATTTTTTTCCGTCTACATAATCTTGAAGGTAAGAAAATGCAGGGGTAAGTTGCCCATTCTCAGTCATTTTGGAACGCGAAAGAATACCATCTTTATCTTCATTAAAAAATGCGGGGATAATTTTTTCTATAAAGGTTTTTCCGAATCCTTCACTAGCATCGCGAGGCAGTTCGCAGGGCAAATTATCTACTGCCATTACAGCAATTGTATTTGGTTTTAAAAAATCTGATTCTAATTCCGTTTGTGGATGATACCCATAAATTGGATGTTCTATTGTTGAAGGACGAATGGTACATGCTACAGGACCATCAATATCACAACTGATATCGGCTACAACTTTAATATTAAAATCATTGGCTTTTGCTTCCTCACGAGTGAAAAAATAGGGTGATCCTTTACCATAAAAATGACCAGCAATAAAGACATCTGCAACTTTGGTATACCTAGAAAATGTAGACCTATAATCTGTAGGATGAGCAAAAAAATCAGATTTTGAAGCTTTTTCTCCATCTTTTCGAGCAACATAATCCAAGACATCTAATTGTACATAAATAGGCTCTTGAAAGGATTGACTTAAAAATTCGTTTACACTAACCTCTTTAATTTTCATAAAATCAAGAACCTCTTTTGCCCCCTGTCCTACTCGACCCGTACCGGTGAGTACAATTTTAAGATTGGGAATTGACACACTTTTCAAAGCCATGTCAAGCTCTGCACGTCCTTTTAGATGAGTTGCTTTTGGAAGTTCGAAACAACTCATTTTTTTTCCAATGGTACGGATGCCATTGTATGCCCCTACTACTCCTGCATAATATCCAAAACCAATTAATCGATTATGGTTTTTATCGACTAAAGTTTCATGATCATAAAGCGTTATATTTTTATCTAAAATCGCTTGTAAAAGTTTGCGATTGTAAGGCTGCTTTTTAATCGTATGACTGAAGAAAAAATAGCTTTTGTTGGGGATAAGCACTTCAATAGGTACTTCTTTGACACCAATCATAATATCAGCATCAGAAATATCATTAGTAACTTCTAGGTTTAGTTTCGAGTATTCATTGTCCAAAAATGCTCTAATTTCTGAGGATTCAACAACGAGCTGTGCTTCGGGGTGATTATAAAGAAGATTTTGGCACGACATTGGTGTAAGGACTACACGTCTATCTGGGGGTGATTTTCGTTCTTTGATGACGGCAAATTTCATAGGCAAACTAAAAAAGTATTTGTACGAAAATAAATGGATTTGAGAGGGTACACAAGTTTTTTTGTAACTTTGCCTTCCTCTAAGGAGGAATTACAATAAAGGGGTCGACTGGTATTGACAGCAGGATCTATGGAATTGTAAGCACGTCGTGTAATGATATTGAAACACGTAAAAGGCCATATCAACATTTAAACGGCGAGAATAACTACGCTTTAGCTGCTTAATCTGAATTATAGTAGGATTGGCCTCGGCACACAAGGTGTGCAAGCTTTATGTCTCCTGAAAGCCTTGATTCATGGCGTTCAATTTTGAGGCATCGTAAAAGTGGATCTAGAAATCCTAAGGCTTCAGTAGGGTTTCGAAACTTTTGAAGCTAAGGGGTAAGTGGATTGTTTTTGGTCAGCTTATCTTCGAAAATTAAATAAAAACTAAGCGTGTAGAAAGCTCTTTTGTAGCTTGTTTGGACCCGAGTTCGATTCTCGGCGACTCCACCAAACGGGACAAACTCAAAAATTTTGAGATTTGTCCCTTATTTTTTTGACCTAACTCCTAGGAAAATCAGAA
>Ga0233451_10004525_pt1 | contig 11541 bp, 10 predicted proteins | sample 011ome_29_FD_183052 | JGI IMG/M metagenome (GOLD analysis project Ga0233451, IMG submission 183052) | Coastal salt marsh microbial communities from the Groves Creek Marsh, Skidaway Island, Georgia - 011504CT (spades assembly) | ecosystem: Environmental > Aquatic > Marine > Intertidal zone >...
CAGCACTCCGCCACACACCCCGATCATCTCTCTATATGGGACGGTTCGGGCGGAAGGTCGGATTTGTTACCGGTGCGATGATCGGGGTGTGTGGCGGAGTGCTGGGCGCCTACGCCATCACCGAGGGTAATTTTGTACTGTTCTGCATCGCGTCGTTGTTCACCGGAAGCTTCAACGGGTTTTGTCATTATTTTCGCTTCGCCGCGGCGGATGTGTCCACGGACGCGTTCCGCAGCAAGGCGATTTCCTATGTACTGGCGGGCAGTGTCTTCGCGGCCCTGCTGGGCCCGACGCTTGCACGCAACACGTATGATATTCTCCCCGTCAGCTATGCCGGTGTCTATCTGGCGCTGATTGGCGTGTATCTGCTGGTTGCAACCATCATCAGCTTTGTCGATATACCGCGACCGACGGCAGAGCAGCGCAAGGCTGCGGGCGGGCGGCCGCTTGCCGAGATCGCGCGGCAGCCCAAGTTCATCATCGCGGTCTGCGCGGCGACCTTCGGCTATCTCGTCATGTCATTCCTGATGACGGTGACGCCGATCGCGATGGGCGTCTGCGGATTCACGTTTTCGGACTCATCCTACGTTATCCAGGCGCATGTTCTCGGCATGTATGCGCCGGCATTCTTTACCGGCCACCTGATCAACAGGTTCGGCGTGAACAATATCCTGATCGCCGGGTCCGTGCTCTGCGGCGCCAGTATCGTCATTCATCTTTCCGGGATCGGGTACCTGAACTTCCTGTCGGGCCTTGTCCTCGTCGGGATCGGATGGAACTTCCTGTTCACCGGCGGTACCACGCTGCTGACCCAGACCTATACGCCTGCAGAAAAAGCCAAGGTACAGGGCCTGAACGATTTCTTCATCTGGGGAACGATTTCCGTCGGTGCGGTCACATCGGGTGCGGTTCAGCATTCTGCGGGCTGGTCTACGGTGAACCTTGTCATGGCGCCGCTGGTTGTGATCGTCTTCGCGACAACCCTCTGGTTGCGTTACAGCGGCAAACGAACACCCTCTGAACAATCTTCGGCCTGATGCCCTGAGAAACTGTCTGCGATTTTGAAATCTGCGACGAAAACTGCGGGGAAATCTCCAAGGAAATCCGGGGGTTGAAACGCCGCGCAGAAGTCGCGAAGCGCGGTGTCATGGTATTGCCTTGAATCTGCGCTTCTGTCATGTTCCCCGCGCTTTTGCGGGCCTGATGGCCCGGCATTCAATCTTTGTCCCGGGGGCAACGTCCCAGGCAAAACAAAAATAGGGAAGTTATAAAATGTCTACAGCTTATTGGGTCGTGATCGCGTGTGGCGGTCTTGCGATCCTGTACGGCCTTTATGCCAGTCGCTCGGTTCTGGGCGCTTCGGCAGGCAACGAGAAAATGCAGGAAATCGCGGGCGCGATTCAGGAAGGCGCTGCGGCCTACCTGAACCGTCAGTATATGACCATCGGGATGGTCGGCGTTGTCGTCGGCATCGTGATCTGGGCGCTTCTGGGCGTGCTTCCTGCAGTCGGTTTCGTAATCGGTGCGGTGCTTTCGGGCGCGGCCGGTTACATCGGCATGTATATCTCTGTCCGCGCGAACGTGCGAACGGCAGATGCCGCCCGGACCGGCGGCCTGCAGCCGGCGCTGACTGTCGCATTCAAGTCGGGCGCCGTCACCGGTATGCTGGTGGTCGGCCTCGGATTGCTCGGGGTCGCGGGCTATTACATTGTGCTTCGTGGCATTTATAACCCTGCCGAAGCGTCGGGCTTGCGCCATATTCTTGAAGCGCTTGTCGCGCTCGGCTTCGGTGCATCGCTGATTTCGATCTTTGCCCGCCTTGGCGGCGGTATCTTCACCAAGGGTGCGGATGTCGGCGCTGACGTGGTCGGCAAGATCGAAGCCGGCATCCCGGAAGACGACCCCCGGAATGCGGCCGTGATCGCCGATAACGTTGGCGACAATGTCGGCGACTGTGCCGGCATGGCGGCCGACCTTTTCGAGACCTATGCGGTGACCATCGTTGCGACGATGCTGGTCGGTGCGGTCTTCTTTTCCGGCGCCGTACAGGAAACAATGCTGCTTCTGCCGCTGTTGATCGGCGGTGTTTGCATCATCGGGTCGGTGTTCGGAACTTTCTTCGTCCGGCTCGGCAGCAGCAACAATGTCATGGGTGCTCTCTATAAGGGCTTCATTGCATCGGCGATTGCGTCCGCGATTCTGATCGCCGGCGCGGTCTATGTGCTCTTCGGCAGCTTCTCGGCCGAGATTGCCATGACCAACGGCTCGATCCAGGCACGTCATCTGCTGTATTGCGGCATTGTCGGTCTGGTCGTGACGGGGCTGATCATCTGGATTACCGAGTACTACACCGGTACCCAGTACCGGCCTGTCAAGAGCGTGGCAAAGGCGTCCGAAACCGGACATGCGACCAACGTTATCCAGGGCCTTGCGGTCTCCATGGAAGCGACGGCGCTGCCTGTGATCGTGATCTCCGGGGGCATTCTGGTTGCTTATTTCGCAGCCGGTCTGTACGGCGTTGCCATCGCGGCAACCACGATGCTGGCGCTCGCCGGCATGGTCGTGGCGCTCGATGCTTATGGCCCCGTCACCGACAATGCCGGCGGCATTGCCGAGATGGCGGAACTGCCCGAGGAAGTCCGCAACTATACGGATGCGCTCGATGCGGTCGGCAACACCACAAAGGCTGTCACCAAGGGGTATGCGATCGGTTCGGCGGCGCTGGCGGCACTGGTGCTGTTTGCGGCGTTTACGGAGGACATGAAATTCTATGTCCCTGAGGTCGCATCCAGCGTGTCGTTCAGCCTGCAGTCTCCCTACGTGGTCATCGGACTGTTCATCGGCGGCATGCTGCCGTACCTGTTCGGCTCGCTGAGCATGATGGCGGTCGGTCGGTGTGCCGCGGCGGTCGTCGTCGAGGTGCGTCGTCAGTTCAAGGAGATCCCGGGCATCATGGAAGGGACGGCGCGTCCGGAATACGGTCGTGCTGTTGACCTGCTGACCAAGGCGGCGATCCGGGAAATGATCGTACCGTCTCTGCTGCCGGTGCTTGCGCCGATAGTGGTCTATTTCGTGATCAACTGGATCGGTGGTCAGGCGGCTGCCCTGACGACGCTTGGCGCGCTGATGCTCGGCACGATCGTGACCGGTTTGTTCGTCGCCCTGTCCATGACGGCAGGCGGCGGTGCGTGGGACAATGCCAAGAAGTACATCGAGGACGGCCACCATGGCGGCAAGGGCTCCGAGGCCCATGCGGCCTCCGTCACAGGTGATACCGTCGGCGATCCCTACAAGGACACCGCAGGACCTGCGGTGAACCCGATGATCAAGATCGTCAACATCGTCTCTATTCTTCTGCTGGCGGTTATCGGCAGCGCGTAATCGACAGTTCAGGGCCTGGTCCCACACGAAAAAAAGCCCCGGATACTTTCCGGGGCTTTTTTTGTGTCTGCCTGCATCCGACCGGTTAGGGACCGCTGGTGCCGCCCTCTCCCACAGATCCGGAGAACTTGCCGATATTGCCAATCAACTGCTCAAGAATCGTCAGTTCCTTGCCGCGGGTAGGGGTTTTCCGCTCGACGATCTGAACATCGCGCCCGTCCTGCTTTTCCAGGCGCTCCACCTGCTGGACGATGCCCTGTTTGTCAAAACGGATGACGACCACTTTACGTTCCAGAATTTCGGGGTCGAGGAACGCAATCTGGCTGGTCCTCGAGCCGACGTAATACCAGGATTCCTGATCGAAGGTCGCGACCGCGGACGGATTGCCCAGCATTGCGACGATCTGCTCCCGGTTGCTGCTGCCGATGCGTATGCTTTCTATCAGCTCCTGCTCGGGGATGTTCCCATGGTTTGTGAGTGTCGGAGAACACCCGGCAAGAAGACCCGCAAACACGATCGCGGCTGCGCAGCGCATGATTCCGGAACGACCTCGAACGGGCAGACCTGGAATGGCTAAATCTGGAATGGGTGTATGTCTCATTTGACCATTATCCCTGTAATCACTACCTATGTGGAGGAGCAGGACGGATCGCGCAAGGGGGCAAACCACCCTCCCTCTGCCTGAGCCCCGAAGCCCAAGTGTAAATCGATTAAAAAGCGCAGAAAACCATGCCGTTGAGCTCTCTTTTCCGAAAGGCCGGGCCGCCCGGAAATATACACGAGATCTACAGGGTTATCGTGGATCAGGCACGACAACCCCGCTTCTATACCGATTTTGGCGTCCCGGATACCGTCGATGGCCGGTTTGAGATGGTAACCCTCCATGCGTTTCTGGTTCTGCGGCGTCTGAAAGGCGCGACCGAATCGTCGAGCAACGCCGCCCAGGACCTGTTTGATCTGATGTTCGAGGATATGGACGTGAGCCTCCGTGAAATGGGGGCCGGTGATATGGGCGTCGGCAAGAGGGTCAAAGCGATGGTGCAGGCTTTTTACGGCAGGATCGCTTCCTACGAGGCCGGTCTCGCCGGGGAGCAGGGCGCCCTCGAGGCCGCCCTCCTGCGAAATGTATATGCGACGGTGGAGCCCGCCCGGGACAATGCCGCCGATCTGGCGGGGTACCTCCGCGCCCAGGCCGCGCACATGACCTCGCTCGCCCTGGAGGCGGTTGAGAACGGCAAGTTTTCCTTTGAGGGCGCGGAATGACCGACGCGGGCGCCCAACCGGAATTCAGCGTTGAGATAAAACTCGATTCGATCGGCGACGAGCCCCGGGAGTATCACCTGAAGCCGGATATCGATGAAAAATCGGCGCTGGCGCGGCGTTTCGGCCTGTTATCCATCGATGCTTTCGAAGCGCACCTGACGCTTGAATGGCTTAAAACCGGCCGCATCCTGTCGGTGAGCGGCGAGATCTCGGCTGTCGTGACTCAGTCCTGTGTGGTGACGCTGGAGCCGGTCTCAGCGACGATCACGGAAAACGTCGAGATCGTTTTTGCCCGGAATTCCGCCGATACGGCCAATATCGTCGACCCCGACGAGGTTGAGCCGCTTGAGGGCGAAACCCTTGATATCGGCGAGATTGTGGCAGAAGAACTGTCTCTGGCGCTTGATCCGTACCCGCGACATCCGGATGTCGATCCCTCGGCGCTGGAACTGGGCCCCGGGGCCCGCCTGGTCAGCGAGGAAGAGGCGGAAAAAGCCCCCAAACGGGAGAATCCCTTCGGAATTCTGGCGCAATTGAAGCCAAAGTCCTGACAGCTTCAAAACTACATGTTGCCCCGGGGGCCAGGATAGAATATCAATCGCTCCCCATTATGTATTCCCAACAGTTGAGATGGCACGGTTATGGCTGTTCCAAAAAATAAAGTATCGAAATCGAAGCGTAATATGCGCCGCGCCCATGACGCTCTGACGTCAAACGCGAATGCGGAATGCGCTAACTGCGGCGAGTTGAAACGCCCGCATCATATCTGCGGGTCCTGCGGCTATTACGATGGTCGTGAGGTCACGGAGACTTCTGCGGCCTGACGACGGCTATTTTCCAGGATAGGAACCGACAGTGAGCGCGTCTTTCACGATCGCTCTGGATGCGATGGGCGGTGACAACGCCCCGGCAATTGTCGTCAAGGGCGCGGATCTCGCGCGCCGCAGGTTCCCTGATGTCCGGTTTCGGATGTTCGGCGATGAAGCCCGCATTATGCCGCTGATCAAGCGGCGCAAACGGTTGCGCGAAATCACCGAGATCATGCATACCGACAGCGTGATCACCAGTGACATGACGGTTTCTATCGCTCTCCGCAAGGGCCGTCAGTCCAGCATGCAGCTTGCGATAGATTCGGTTCGCGACGGCACAGCGCAGGGCGTTGTATCGGCCGGCAACACCGGTGCGCTCATGGCGATGGCCAAGCTGTCTTTGCGTACGCTGCCGGGTATACATCGCCCCGCGATCGCGGCGATCTTTCCCTCGATCCGGGGCGAAAGCGTCATGCTCGACCTCGGCGCGAATGTGGAATGCAGCGCTGAAAACCTGGTGCAGTTCGCGATCATGGGCGACGTTTTTGCGCGAACCGTTCTCGGCAACGTGAATCCCAGCTGCGGCCTTCTGAATGTCGGATCCGAAGAAATGAAAGGGCATGCCGAAATCCAGGAGGCGGCGGCCTGTCTCCGGCAAATGGACGGCCTGCTGAACTTCCACGGATTTGTCGAGGGCGACGATATAGCGGCAGGCACGACCGATATCGTTGTCTCTGACGGCTTCAGCGGCAATATTGCGCTGAAGGCAACCGAGGGCACGGCTCGGCTGATCAAGGAATTTCTCGGCGACGCCTTCCGTAGTTCCCTGTCCGCGCGCCTCGGCTTTGTGTTTGCGCGCCGCGGCCTGCGCAAGATGCGCGATCGCATCGATCCCAGGCGTTATAATGGCGCTGTCTTTGTCGGTCTGAACGGAATAGCCGTCAAAAGTCACGGAGGTACCGACGCGTTCGGCTTTGCAAATGCGATCGGCGTCGCTGTCGATATGGCCGCAAACGGATTCAACCAGAAGATTATCGATGGTATCGAGGCCTTCGGCGAATTGGACCACAGCCCGTTGGAGGCTGCAGCATCGTAATGGTACGTAGATCGGTTGTCGCCGGCTGCGGCTCTTACCTCCCCGAACGTATCGTCACGAACGACGAACTGGCAAAGACTGTCGATACCTCGCACGAATGGATCGTCCAGCGGACGGGCATTCATTCGCGCCATATAGCAGCCGACAGCGAAAAAACGTCGGATCTCGCATTGGCGGCGTCGCTGGAGGCGCTCCAGGATGCCGGTATCGGTGCCGAGGATCTGGATATGATCGTCCTCGCCACCGCGACGCCCGACGAGACCTTCCCGTCCACGGCGACAACGGTGCAGGCCGCGCTTGGGATGACCCACGGTGCGGCGTTCGATGTTCAGGCTGTCTGTTCCGGTTTCGTTTATGCGATCAACGTTGCCGATAATTTCATCCGCCTGGGGCAGGCCGACAATGTCCTGGTGATCGGGGCCGAGACCTTCTCGCGCATTCTCGACTGGAAAGACCGCACAACCTGCGTCCTTTTCGGCGACGGCGCGGGCGCTGTGGTGCTGCAGGGACATGAGGGCGACGGCAGCAGCTCGGATCGCGGCATTCTGTCCAATTGTCTGCGTTCCGACGGGCAGCACCACGATCTGCTTTATGTGGACGGCGGGCCGTCTTCGACGCAGTCCGTCGGTTTTCTTCGGATGCAGGGGCAGGAAGTCTTCAAGCACGCCGTCAGAAACCTTGCGAGCGTTTGCACCGAGGCGCTGGACGCGGCAGGCCTTGCCGCTGAAGAAATAGACTGGCTGGTGCCCCATCAGGCAAACCGGCGGATCATCGCGACGACGGCCAAAAAGCTCAGGATGAGTGAAGACAAAATTGTCCTGACCGTCGATCATCATGCCAATACGTCCGCAGCTTCCATCCCGCTGGCGCTGACCGAAGCTGTCAGGGACGGGCGTATAACCCGGGACGACGTTGTCGTCCTTGAGGCGATGGGTGGCGGTTTTACCTGGGGCGCAAGCGTAATACGCTGGTGACTAAGGGATTCAGGCGGGTGGGCGCATGCATCGGGGGCGCCACTCGGGTCGCAGCGGTCCGTGCATCCGTCCAATCTGAACGAAGTCACCTATCCCTTTGATATTGACGGCGTTCTTTGCAGCGGCTACCGTCTTGGGACAGTACAATCAGGGGGCAACCAATGGCCGATCAAACGGTCACAAGAGCAGACCTCAGCGAAGCCGTCTATCAGGAAGTCGGCCTGTCGCGTAACGAGTCTGCAGATCTGGTCGAATCCGTTCTTTCGGAAATAGCGGATACATTGGCCAGTGGTGAAACAGTCAAAATTTCGTCGTTTGGAAGCTTTTCCGTTCGCCAGAAAGGCGAAAGGGTCGGGCGCAATCCGAAGACCGGTGAGGAAGTCCCGATTCTGCCCCGGAAGGTCCTGGTCTTTCGCGCATCCAATGTGCTGAAGAACCGGATTAACGGAGAGGCCGGCGGCGAAGACGACGCCGACGATACGAATCCGGCTGCCGGCGCAGGGGCGCAGCATCAGCCGGGAATGCCGCCGCCGGTCGGTAGCGGGACATCCTACGGGTCCGGCAGCTGATAAATGGCTGAAGCGGCCGATCCACAGGAAGCGGGCCGCCGTCAGGGAAAATCTGCCGCGGCATTCCGTACAATCAGCGAAGTCGCTTCCGACCTCGATATCCCCGCCCATGTATTGCGGTTCTGGGAAAGCAAGTTCACCCAGGTGAAACCCCTGAAGCGCGGGGGCGGCAGGCGATACTATCGCCCGGAAGATATAGAGCTGCTGCGCGGCATACGCGAATTGCTCTATACCGACGGTTACACCATCAAAGGCGTTCAGAAACTGCTCAAAGAGGGCGGGGTCAAACAGATACTCGCGCAACAGGCAGGGCCGGCGGACCGGGCAGGGCAGGCAGCCCCGCCCGAAACAACGCTTTCTGCCAACCCTGCCAATCCCGATGCCCCGCAACCGGCTGCGTCGTCTCCCGCGCAGGCAGAGCCAAAGGCAGCGCCGGCGGGAGGCCTTGTGGAGCGGGAGGCCCTGCGGCAGGTTCTCGCGGAGCTCGAGGAAATGCGGGCAACCCTGAAAAACGTCGGTATCTGACGATATCCGTGCTTGAGTTGTGGGCGAACCCTGCGTAGTTTGCCGCACGCGAAACGACCGGAGCGTGGCGCAGTTTGGTAGCGCACTTGACTGGGGGTCAAGGGGTCGCTGGTTCGAATCCAGTCGCTCCGACCATAATGAAAGGCCCGCCATTTTTGGCGGGTCTTTTTTTGTGATCCGGCCGGCGCGGGGTATAGATACACCCGACTACGGCCATCAATAAAACGCCGGGAGACGGGGATGGGGCGGCAGCAGACACGCATATACGGACCGAACCGTTTCAAACTGGGGCTGTTCTCCCAGAACTGTTCCGGCGGCCTCACCCAGACCAGGGCGCCCGAGTACTGGCAGCCCACATGGGAAAACAACGTTACAGCCTCCAGGCTCGCCGAGGAGGCGGGGCTGGAGTTTCTTTTGCCCGTCGCACGGTGGCTCGGCTATGGCGGCGAGGTCAACGCCGCGGGCGTGAATTTCGAGACGCTGAGCTGGGCGGTCGGGACGCTGGCGGCCACGCGGGATATATCTGTCTTCGGCACGGTACATGTGGCGCTGGTAAACCCGGTTTTTGCGGCGAACCAGATGGTGACGGCGGACCACGTCGGGCGGGGCCGTTTCGGACTGAATATGGTGTCCGGGTGGAATGTCGATGAGCACGCCATGTTCGGTATCGCTATCCGCGACCACGATGAACGTTACGCCTATACCGAAGAATGGCTGACCATCGTCGAGCGCATGTGGTCCGAAGACGAGCCGTTCGATTTCAGGGGAGCTTATTTCGACCTCAAAGGCGTCAAAAGCGATCCGAAGCCTTATTTCGGTGACCGGCCGATGCTGGTAAGCGCCGGCAATTCACCGGTCGGCCGCGACTTCGCCCTGCGCCGGGCGGACAGCGTGTTTATGGGGACGCGGGAAATTGCGTCCCTGGCGGCCGAGATCGATGCAATGCGCAAAATCGCGCCCGGTCCGCGGATGTTTTTCGGCTGCGGCAACCTGCTCTGCAGGCCGACCCGCAGGGAGGCTGAAGAATTCTATCATTACATCGTGCATGAAAACGGTGACTGGGATGCCGTCGATCATGCGCTGGCGATGAAAGCAAAGGGCGGGGCATCCTCGGCAAGCCTGCCGACCCATACCCGGGAGCGCATGATCTTTGCATCGGGGACGTATCCGTTCGTCGGCAGCTATGACGACATAGTGGAAACTTTCAGCCGGATGTCGGACGCCAGGCTCGATGGTCTGGCGCTCGGGATGGTGAATTACATCGACGACCTGCCCGCGTTTCGCGACGAGGTTCTGCCGCGGATGGAACGTCTCGGGCTCCGGGAACCGATTGTCTAGATCGCGTCAGGCAGTGACCCGCCGCATTGCCCGCAGTGTCTGCGGCTCCCGGTTTTCCTTTATCAGGATGCTCAGGAAAGCGGCGAGGAAGGCGAGCAACACGGATACCATCCATACCCAGTCATATCGCGCGAAGGCCTCGAACAGCCATCCGCCCATGAACGATCCCATCGCCCCGCCGACCGAATGCAGCGCGAAGATGAGCCCCATCGTGATTCCCATGACATTGCGGCCGATATGGGTGGCGACCAGGCTGGCGACGATCGGAAACGTGGCGTAATCGAAAATGCCGAACAGGGCGGCGAAGATGAAAAGCAGGGGTGTATTGCCCGCGATATACATCAGCATGATGAAGGTGAGCGCCCGCACGAAGTAACAGCTGGCGAGCAGGGCGGGGCGGTGATAGCGGTCCGACAGCCAGCCATACGATATCATCCCGATCAGGCTGAACAGCGACAGCACGCCATAGGCCGTGGCACTTTGTACCGGCGGAAACCCGCAGCTCACGGCATAGGGAATCAGATGCACCTTGATCACGCCGGCAGTGGTGAACCCGCAAATGAAGAAACTGCTGCCGAGCAGCCAGAACGTCCGCACCCGGACGAGCGCCCCGAGGGTCCCGAGCATGGTTGATGCGCCCGGCGAGCCTTTGGCCGGACGGGGGCGCGGCGCTTCCCGGCCGATCAGCAGGAATACCACGACGGCCGTCACGAAAACGGCGATTCCGAGCATGAAATAGCTCTGGCGCCAGGAGGTCAGCGTCACCAGGAATGCGAGAAGCGGCATCAGGGCGAACTGGCCGCCGGTGCTGCCCGACGTCGCGATGCTGGTCGCAAGCCCGATCCGGCCCGTGAAATGCTGGGCGATCGTGGTGGACACCAGCGAGGGCGCCATCGCGGCGAAGGCCGCGCCGCCGACGATGCTGAACAGGGCGATCAGTTGCCAGGGCTCGGTCATGAACGAGCACAGGATGAAAACGGTCCCGATGACGGTCATGCCGGTGGCATAGATCATCCGCGAGCCGAGCCGGTCGATGACCGACCCGACAACGGGGGCGATGACTGCCATCGTGATCAGCATCGCCGCGCTCGCCGTGGAGACGAACTTGTACGACCAGCCCATATCGTCTTTCCAGAAGGGCATCATCAGCCCCATGCTGTTCCGGGCGGTGATGATGATGCTCAGCATCAGGAAAAGCGCGGCGACGACAAGCCAGCCTCTCGGCGAGGCGGAATTCTCGGTGATTTGCGCAGATTTTTCAGGCAATTCGGGCGCTTTCGGCACAAGATTTGGGGGGGAGAGTACGTTACTTCGCAACCTAAGCAAATGGGTTCCGGTCGATTTGCTGGACTGCTAAGATACGGCGGCGTACGGACGAATCCGTAACGGGCGGGACCGTAGAACGCGGCTCCGCCACCCTGAATATGAAACAATGTCCTGGGAGGACGAATAAATGAAAATCACGATGGGAAAACTGGCGGCGGCAGGTGTTGCCGTTGCGGCCATGGCAACGGTGACGCTGCCCGCACAGGCGGCAGAGGAACTGAAACTGTCGACGGCGCTCGGTCAGAAGCATGACCAGAGCA
>Ga0233451_10004533_pt1 | contig 11531 bp, 10 predicted proteins | sample 011ome_29_FD_183052 | JGI IMG/M metagenome (GOLD analysis project Ga0233451, IMG submission 183052) | Coastal salt marsh microbial communities from the Groves Creek Marsh, Skidaway Island, Georgia - 011504CT (spades assembly) | ecosystem: Environmental > Aquatic > Marine > Intertidal zone >...
AATTTCTCTCGCCACCTCTTCCTCTTCCTCCTCCTTTGCGACGACGAACGTGTCCGCGCTTAAAGTCGCTCTGATTGAAAAGCACGGGGAAAAACTCGCTCGGATTTTAGAAACGGCCGCGATATCCGTCGATTGCGAGTACACGGAAGGGGATGAAGATGAGATTCGGAGTGGGAGCGAGGTGGCGGTTATCCCGCCCATTTCTGGCGGGTAGTAGAGTTTTGTAGCTTTTGTGTGATGTGTGTGATCGTCTCGTCGAGTCGTTCGTCGTTCGTGAGTAGTAGTCTAGGAGTAGTTAAAAGTGTAACTGAAATTTTCTTCACTTTAATAAGCGCTTTCTTTCACAAAGTGTTCTTCAACGCTCTCTCTCTCTCTCTCTCTCTCTCTCTCTCTCCATACATACACTCCGAACGCCCGTCGTCGCGGCGACGACGACGAACGAGCAATCATCAGAAGAGAAACGCGAGGATTGAAATGACAAATCGGAAATCAATGATTGAAAAACAAAAGCGGAAGAATCTTACGGGGTCGAGACAGAAACGGAAACAGAGGCGAAAAGACCTAAAAGAAGGACGCGCGATACCGTTTCACATGGGTTGGAACACGAGGCGAGTTCAAGTTTCGAGGCAGCGCGTGACCGAGCTCGAAGCGAAAGTGAAAGAGATTGAGGCGCAGATGCGAAAGAAGGAGGAGGCGTTGAAACAGGTCGTGGAAGAGTTGGCGAAGTACGAGCCGACGCCTTTGTGGAAGATTGTCACGGATAAGCAGTACAAAGATATCTTCGAGACGCATATTTTATCGAAGTTGGACGACTTGTCTTTCAGAGTGTTTCGAGAGGTGAACACGGAAAGTCGCGACGCGTGTAGACGGGTAAAGGATATTGAGTTGGCCGAGACCTTTATAACGTATACTGCGCAGGGGAATCCACCGGTAGAGAAGGTTCATGAATATGAGATCAAAGGAAGGTACGGACAGCCTCATTTCTGTCACGAGGCAGCTGAAACTGGGAACCTCGAGTTGCTTCGCTGGTTTCGAGAAGAGAAAAACTTTGATTGGAACGAGTGGACGATCAACGGAGCAGCCGGAGGCGGGTTTCTCCACATCGTGAAGTATTGCATGAAACAGAATGCACCCTTACGATCTGCCGCGTGTGCATGTGCTGCCGAATCCGGTCATCTCGATGTCCTCAAATACTTGCACGAAAACGGCGCGCCTTGGGATTCGCACACGTGCGCTTTCGCTCGCGAAAATAACCACCTCGAGAGTTTACGATACGCGTTAGAGAACGGGTGTCCAAACGACATGAACGCGTGACACAGTAGCAAGCGAATATCGTTCACTACAGTTACGAAGGAAGAACACACATACACACAGAGAAAGAGAGAGAGAGAGATAGAGAGATAGACGCACGCACGAAAATGTACAGTAGTTATACGGCGCGATATACTCGTAGACACCAAAATACACTTAAAGACAACTTCAAGACACATTGAACTCCACATATATAACACTACTAATACTACTAAATGCGTTTCATCACCATCGCGAATAGCAACAGTGGGAATAACTACGGTGAACTTTGGAAGCGAGTCGTCGTCAGAGCGAAGAACGCGGGGTCGATGATGATGCGCAATACTACTACTACTACTCCTCGTGGTCTGGGGAAATCCGCCAACGGTCATCGGCATCATCAGCCTTCGACGACGACGAAAGCGGCGGCTGGTAGCAACGGTGTGGCGCACTCGTCGTCGTCCTCATTTAGAATACCACCAGGAATGATGAAATCCGCGCTCACGAGCGCTGGTTTAGGCATCGTCGGCGATTGCGTCGCGCAAACTTTGCAACACCAACACCAACGAAAACAACAACACACGAGCAACAGTTTTAGTGAGAAGTACGATTACCCGAGAACGGCGAGACAGTCTCTGTTCAACCTGACCTTCTACGGTCCACTCCAACACGTGTGGTACGCGTTCCTGGGAGCAAAATGGCCCACAGTTTCCGGTTCGTTGGCGTATGCGAACATCCGCCCGTTTGCGACGAAAGTCTTCTTGAACCAAGCCGCGCTCGGGCCGGTAGTCGTCGCGTGCTTCTTCGCCTGGTCGCAACTGCTCACGAATACGTTCACCGCGACGAGTTGGCGAGAAAAAGTGCAAAGAGACGCGTTGCCGACGTTACAAAAAGGCTGGGCGTTTTGGGTGCCCGCGAGCTGCGTGAACTTTGCACTCGTTCCCGTGAATAGGCAGGTTTTGTACATGTCTTGCTGTTCCGTCGTGTGGAACTGCATATTGAGCCAAGCCGGGAACACGACGAAAGAAGAAACCCGCGACGCTTCAAAGAAGACGAAGACGAAGAAGAAATAATAACGATATTACTAATAATACGCACGTGTAGAGTAGAAACAGAAGAACAAGAGAGAGAAATGAGAGAGCGAGAGTGTGTACACCGTGTCGTTTAGACTCTGCGTATGTATTCGCAACCTACATATTAGTCCTGTATATTTGTGAAAAACTTGCCTTTTCCTTCATTATTTTTCCGTTCTAAAATTCACACAAACTCAAAATATCATGGACAGATACCGCGCAGAGTTTTGGCGCAAAGACTTATCCGACGTCGCGTTCTTCCGAACGGTCGCGTGTGCGCTCTGGGCGTCGTTTGGCATGGTCGTGCCGGTACGTTTTTGTTTTCTCTTGGTCTTTTTAAAGAGTCGTTATTGTTCGGGAAATTCAAAATCGCTCATTTTCCCCCTACTCGTGCGTGTGTGTTCATGGCTGACGTTTACGTGCTCTCTTCTTACTTACCTCGAACAACAACACTAAAACGACTCTGTATCAAAGGTGTCCGCGTTTTACTTCCTCCTGTTCCTTGTGAGACTGGGGACGTTCGCGAATTTTTGCAAAACGTCCGGGATTTTTTTTGCACTCGCGATGCCGGTCTCCTTCGTGACCGCCAGAGCAGGGAGGCCGACGACAGCGAAAGCAGGCGGAAACGGCGGTCGGCATCAGAATATCCCCGGAGTTTCAGATTCTCGAAACTATCACTTTCTCATCTCGAGAGATATGCTGGATTCGAGTCACGGGATCGCGCTCCCTGATGCGAGCCGTCCTTCGGCGAAGCGAGCAGAGGAGGCGCGCTCGCATATGAACGCGACGCGATGGAAAGCGAAAAGAGCGACGGACGCTTTGGCGTTTGTTCTCGTGAGAGTTTTCGTGGCTGGGATGTTTTTGATGCCAATGTTTAGTAGTCGTGGTAGTGGTAGCAGCGGTGGTGGTAAGTATGATAGCGTTGGGTATTTTGGAGCCTTGTACGCGTTCGTGTTGTCGGCGGGGAGTTTAGGTTTGGCGCGGGCGTGGGCGACGTGGAATTGGTCGGTTTGGTCAAACGTGAGAACAGTTTTAGCGCCATTTTCCGGGCACGGGGATAGGATCGTGCAATCGTCGAGGATTTTGTCCTGGTTGGAGAAATCGAGGAACCAGTTTAGTGGTGGTGGTGGTGGAGTGAGCAAAGAGTCGTCAATTTTAAGGGAGAAAATTGTGAGCTCTCGCGCCGATGGGAATCACAAAGCGTTGTTGGAGAAAGTGCGATTGGCGGCTCTTACGTTTCCGAGATTTCACGACGACTTACACTTTCAGTTTTCGCAGGCCGGTCAGCGCAGACGGTATTATCGAGTGAAACGAATCGCGTTTGATGTCGCGATGGACCCAATTGTGGTTTTATATTCCGCGAAGATGGTAGTCGTCGCGTTTGTAGCTCAAATTTGTTTGAGTTGGTTTCGATTGGCGCCGGCGACGTCTCTTTCTTCTTTGTTTTCAAAGTTTGTTCCAGGGTACGTCGTTTACGTCGCGTTTAAAATTTGCAGGGACGTGTGCGAATCGATATTGACCGAACCGTACGCGTTTCGACCGGATACGAGAGCCGCGGGGACGGAACGCACAGCATTGGAACCGTTGATGAGAGCGATGCGAGGCGAATTCGTTTCCGAATACGCGTTTTCGCAAATCTTAGCGTTTGACGATTGCTTGAAAATTGTGAGTGGTGACGACTTCGAGTACGGGAGACTACCGTTGCTATACAGTAGGAGCGATGCGATGGCATCCGCTGCGTTTGGCGTTGTGGCGCCGGGGAGAAGACGATTCGCCGCGGACGCGAACGCGGACGAAGACGACGAGGACGAGGACGGCGAAAAGACGCCAGATTTCTTGGACGTTTTATCTATCAAGCGCGCATTCTTAGCGTGCGCTTTAGCCCCGGCAACGGCAGTGGCGCGAGCCATGCGTGACTTCAACGAGAAGGCTATAGTGGCGGACTCGAGATCGAGCGCGGGACCTCCGTCTGCTGTTTCCATGTCCAGCGTCGGCGGCGGCGTATTAAGAGGGGTTGACGGCTTCGATGGCGTAGGAGGGAGCATTGGTGGCATGTTAAGCCTCGAAGCGATACAAATGCGAAAACACAGACAGTCGCAAGCGTCGATTGCATCCAAAAGAGCGGCACAAGCGGTGGAAGATTACGGCGCGCTCGCTGACTTAGGGATGGCAATCGCCGCGGCCATGTTTAGCAACGTGGACGAATTTGGGGACGAAATGTTGAACGGTAAAGGTAGTATTGACCATCGAAACAATGAGAACGTTTTAGGAGAGCACGAACGACCGACGTTTAGGGACGTTGCTATTGCGACGTGCGCGTATCGCGAGGCGGTCAAACGCGTGAGACAGGTGACGTTCCCAGATTCTGCGCTGACGACGACGACTTTGTCGACGCAGAGCCACTCGGAACGCGACGCGACGGATACCGTGGCGCCACAAACAACGACGACAGCGCTGGACGGTACCGTCCATGAACCAATTATCCGCCCATCTGGTACACCATTCCAAACTGGATGGACGACAACATCTGCTCGGGGAAGAAACGAAAACGTTTCCTTTTGGTCCTCCCTCGGCGGCGGCGGCGGCGGCGACGTTGGTTCCTCTGCCTCGTCCTCGTCCTCCCTCTACTCCACCTACCCTGCGCTCGCGCAACTTTCAGTCGCCGAAGCCGCGCGACTCCACGAGTCCTTCGCCAATACCGTCGTCTCCAAACTCGCCTTACTCTCCCAAAATGGCGCGTTATTCGCTCGACCGGGCGCTCGACTCGCCTTTCTCGAGAAAGCCATGAACAAACCGGCCTCGCCGCCCATCTTGGGTCAATTCAAATCCAGACGCGGATTGAGCAGCATTCGTCGTCGTCCTCGTCAATTCGGCAGCACAGATGCATCATCATCGTTTCTCGACGACGACGACGGGAAGAATTTGGAGGAGGAGGAGTTTTACGACGACGAGGATAACGACGAGGAGAGAGATTTGAGGTGTTCCTACTTCGGCGACGTCGACGCGCACGAGAAAGTCCTCGCCGGCGCGGTGTCCTCCTTTAACGCGGCAGCTTAAGGATTCTTTTCGGAAATCATGAGAGCATCAAAATTGATGAGAGCGACGGCGTTCTGGGCGTAGTAGAAATTGTATACATTTTTTCCCTCTTTGGTTGTCACACCATTGGGGAAACGCATTCTCACAGACACACATAAAACATCGGATAAAAAATGGCGGCACTTCTCGTTTCTCGCGCGAGGAACATGTTCCTCTCCTCGACGCCTTCTTCTTCTTCGTCCCGTCGTTACTCTCCTCCTGTGCCTTTCTCGCGTCGTCGTCGTCTCGGTCGTTTTCCTATTCCTCCTCCTCGGGACAATTCGTGCGCCGGCATCCGCACCCAAGCGTCTTCTTCTTCTTCTCCGAGTAGTCGCAGTTCCTCGGGGACGGAAAGAAAAGAAAAAGAAGAAAAGCATCACGAGCTAGAGAAGACGAATTTCAAAAAAGGGCGAGGATTGGACGTGGACGTGCGCCCGCACAGGTACGAGGAGGAGTTGAGGGAGAAAATATCCAAAGCGGTGGCTGTTTTGTTGCAAAAACGAATTAAGACAACACCAACTTTGTTGAGTAGCAGCGGTAGCGATGGAAGTAACAACATTGAAATATTTAAATCGAAGCAAACGAATGGCGGTTTCCGCATGCGAGCGGTATTTGGGGTGCATTTAGACGGTCCAATAGACGCGAGGTATAGCATGGTTGAAGTTTTGGGGACGTCGACGCTTCCGTCCGGGAAAATCTACAAGGAGAAGAAGACGGTGTTGGTGGATTCGTTCCCGATGGGATCGGACGCGATGCGAGCGGCGATGCCTTCGGTGAGAAGTTTAGTGGAACGAGACGATGCGAATTTGAGGAGGAGGCTTTTTCAGGTGGAGTTTCTGACCGCGACGAGTGGCGACGTGGTGGTGACGATGTGTTATCACCGGAAGTTGGACGAAGAGTGGGTGAAGGCGGCGGAAGGGATGCGAGAGGAGATGAATAGGATGCATCCGGAGTTGAACGTGTCGATTGTTGGGAGAGCGAATAGGATGAGAAAGGTGATAGGGAATGCGTTTGTGATGGAAAATGTTCACTTGGACGGTACGGTTTTGAAGTATAAGCAATTGGAAGGGCAGTTTGCTCAACCGAACGCGCAGATTGCGACCGAAATGCTCAAGTTTGCGCGTTCGTGTTGCGCGCCTTCTTCGAATACGAATGATTTTCTAGAACTCTATTGCGGCAACGGCCATTTTACGGTGGCACTATCGCCTTTTTTTCGAACGTGTTTATCCACGGAGATTTCGAAAACGAACATAGCCGCCGCTCGAGAAAACATAGAAATGAATGGGATTAAAAACACGCACGTCGTGCGCTTATCCGCCGAAGAGGTTGTTCAAGCCATCGACGGCGAACGCGTGTTCACGAGATTGAAGGACACTCAGTTAGATTTAACCACGCTGAATATCAAAACTGTCCTCGTGGACCCGCCTCGCGCCGGATGCGGCCCGGAAGTCTCCAAGATGCTACAAAGATTCGAGAACATTGTCTACATCAGCTGCAACGTGGAGACCTTGGCGGAAGATATGCTCATCCTCTCCGAAACGCACGACATGAAGCGCTTCGCGGTGTTTGACCAGTTTCCATACACACCCCATTTAGAATGCGGCGCGTACTTAGTTAAGAAGTGTACCGGTAGTTAAAATGATAGAATTATAGACTAATAACTAAAAAGCATACATAAAAAATAAAAGCTACCTAGCTAACGACATTTAAAAGAGCTAATGATGATACGGTTCCCCTCGAACAATCGTCCACGCTCTGTAAATCTGTTCCAAGAGGACCATCCTCGCCACGCGATGATTCATCACCATCTCGCTCAATCGCAACGACACGTCCGCTCTCGCTCGCACTTCCTCCCCGTGCCCGAACGGCCCTCCAATCACAAATACCAACCTACCGTGGCCTAAATCCCCGCTCTTGCACAAAACATCCGACGCAAATCTCTCCGACGTGTACGATTGTCCTCGTTCGCACATCAAAACCACAAAATCTCTCGCATCGATCTTCTTCATCACCCGCTCGCCTTCGCTCGCTTTTTGCTCTTCGATACCTTTCTCATTCTTTGGATTTTGTGGGCAGGAAATCATCTCAAACTTAGGATTGTATCGCTTAATCTTCGTCTCAAAATCGAGTTCCAACTTTTTATACAAAGTGTTCTCGTCCCCTCCTCCTGATGATTTGACCGCGATAATCGCGGTCGGGATTGGGAGACATTCGCGCCTGTTTTTTATTCGATTCGTGTCCAACTGCGTTTGCAACGAGAGATTCTTTTTTCCCGACGGCGAGGAAGAAGAAGAAGAAGAAGAAGAAGAAGAAGCAGTTGTTATTGTCGTCGATATTCTCGATATCCTCGCGTTCTTCCGCGCGCGCGCACATCTCGCGCATCTGATCAGATTAGTCGCCCCTTTCGTTCCGAAGAGGAGGAGGCCCCGGCGTGACATGGATATCTGATATCTGTTGTGGTAGGTATTTCGTCTGGGGAAATGAGGTGAAATTGCGCACAACTTGCTTTTGCGCGGAGTACTCTCATCATCGTCGGCTTTAAAATGTCCTCCCCTCTCCCAAAAGCGACCACCAAAAAGAAGAAGGAGAACGAGGCGAACGACATAAACACGAATAAGAAGCAAAAGAAAGTCGCAGCGGCGCTCATTCCAGAAATTATCCCCCGAGATGCGTTGGAAAGCGCAGACGAAGATTTCAAAGACGACGACGACGAAACGAAGCGTCGCTTCACCGCGGTGGCGTTCAACGTCGCCGGTTTGCGCGCTTTGTTAAAGAATAAACCCGAATGTTTACGAAAAATTGCGGACGAAACGAAGTGCGACGCGATGATGTTCTCCGAGCACAAGCTTAATCCGGAAAACGTGGAGGAGGCGACGAGACAGTTGAAGGAGTTGTTGCCTGAGTTTACGACGGTGAAGTTTGCGTGTTCGACGGCGAAGAAAGGGTACGCTGGAGTTTGTGTTTTGGCGAAGGGCGAGTGCGAAGAGGCGAGAAAAAAAGAAGGTGGGAAATCGCCGATGAAACAAACGTCGATTAAGGATATGTTTGGCGGCGGCGCGAGCGAGAAGAAGAAGGAAGCGCCAATCCCTACGAACGCCGCCGCCGCGAGGCGATACGACGGACCAAGGCTTTTAAAAGTCACGGAAGGGTTGCTCGATGGGAAACATCTCTCGGAAGGCCGCGCGATTACTTTGGAATACGAATCGTTCAACGCACTATTCACGTACGTTCCAAACAGCGGGCAAAAGCTGGACCGTTTGGATTGGAGAATCAACACGTGGGAAAAAGAGTGTCGCGAGCATTTGAACGCGTTGCAGGCGAAGAAACCGACGATTTACGGCGGTGATTTAAACGTGGCGCATCTAGATATCGACATTTATAACGTAGACGCAAAACACATTCCAAAATCAGCAGGGACGACGCCGGAAGAGAGGAACGCGTTTGGAGTGATGACGAGAGAGTGCGATATGAAAGATTGCTTTCGCTATTTCAATCCTGAGAAGAGCGGGTGGTTTACGTATTGGTCTCAACGAGTCGGGAACAGGCCAAAGAATAGAGGTTTACGTTTGGATTACTTCTTAGCTAGCAGCAAAATGTTCGCAAAAGACGCACATGTGAAGGTGGTGTCCAGTAGAATATTGACGGAGATGAATGGAAGCGACCATTGCCCCGTATCGATCACGTTGGCATTGCGGGAGTAATTAATTGAGGCGCTCAAGATTTTTCATCATCTTTTCTCTTAACCTACAACTACAGATACTATTACTACTGTTTTACATCTTTAGAGCATCGCGTCGTCTACTTCTACGTCTTTCAGCTCGTCGTCTTCACTTTCTTTCCTATTCTTTCCTTCGTGCGATTTGGTAACTCGATCGCGTTTTCGCGAAACTTTTTTGTTTTTCGGAGTAAGCAAGCGTTCGTATTTCACCTCGACGCTATCCTTCAAAAACGAAAGCAGGGATCTGACGCTAGAGAATTTCGGACTCGATTTCGCATTTTTTGTCAGGAAAGTTTGAAAGGTGCTCACGTATCGCTTGCATCTTTCATCAAACGGAAATGCGATACACGCCGCGACGGCTTTGTATTTGCAAAGCGCGATGTTCGAGAAAGTAATTTCCTTCGGATTGGCAAACATCCGTTCCGGCCACCACGCGCGATTCGTGCTCACGTTTTGAAAGATAATCTCGTATTGCCTCGCGTGCGCGTTGTCGCTTTCTCCTATACACGTTTCGACGCCCACTAGCGCGGTGCTCAAATATTTCCAAGACTGTTCGTCTTTCGGAAAACACTCAACGCGTTCGCACGCGACGTGTAATAACTCGTTTACATCAATCGCGCTTCCGATGTATGCGACGCTTGCCGTATCCATCGCGCTAAAATTATCCCCCGCTTCGTTGATACTTCCTTCATCGTCGTCATCGAACGCATCTTCCAAAAAATCAATTCCTTCTACGCGTTGCACATTCTCCGCTTTATAATTGTACTTCCAGCAATGCATTAAAAAGCGCGTGGATATTTCGCACGTAGGGTCGACTCGCACGGCGGCGAGACACGCACTCGCTATGTTTTGCGCGTCCATGCAGTCAAGAGGACGGGATTTAGGCGGAGCAAAGCCTTTTCGAGACCTTTCCGCGTGGTCTTTTCGATACCCGCGTGCGTATGCTCGAATCAAAAAAGTCGCCAAAGCCTCTCTCGCGTCTTTATCGTTCGGGAACTCTTCGACGAGCTTTCTCAACTGCTCATCCACGGTGACCATAGTCATTTCCGGTTCTTGCCAATTCGCTGGATTTTTGGCCAAAGTGAGCATCGCGAAAGCTATGGTAAGTTTGATCGCGTCGTCGCTCGACGACGCCGAAGAAAAATTCGCATTAATGTCCTGTCGTTCGTTGTTGCTGTTGTTGTTGATGTTGTTCTTTTTTGTCGCCCTGGCCTCGAGTAAGCTCGAAATGGAAATGAGCGCACTCGTTCGTAGCGAATCGTCGCCGTACGCTCCACTCTCGGCTCTAGCATCCAGGGTTTTCGCAATCGATTTACCTCTTCTTTTCATTTCTATCTCTTTACTCGTGAGTGGCGATCGACACATCTCCAGCCGTAGCACGTGTTTTCGCACGGTCTCGTCTTTCACGGATTCAAACCAAAGCGCGACTTTCAACATCGCCGCATCCGTGAGCAAACGCGTGCTGGAACGTAATTTTTTCTTCTTGTCTTTGGGAAAGAAATTACACATCTTGACGCCGCGACCTTCGAGTAACCGCACGGCCTCTGTCACTTCAGGTCCCAGGTTTATTTCTAGCTTATTGTCCTCCTTCTCTTCTTTCTCTTCTTCTTCTTTCTCTTTTTCGTCGTACCCGCCAAACCGGGAAGCGTGCGGCAGCGCTTTCCTCCTTTTCGCCTTCCTCAACGCCTTCGCCTTCTCCGTGCTCACCCTCGCCTCTCTCGCTTTCCTCCTCGCGGCTCGGAAAAACTCCCCGAACGCGCTCTCGAACCTCGCCTGATGCCTCTCGCCCCCAACGTTCGCCTCTTTCAATAAATTCGCATAAATCACCTTCGCGTCTCTCTCTTCCTCTTCCTCCTCTTCGCCTCCTCGACCTCCACTCATCAACTCCAAACAACTCTTCATCGCTAATCGCTCGTGCTTCTTGTGCGTCTCCCAATCATTCCGCTCGACTTTATGGTGCCAACTCAACGTCTTTCTCTTCCTCCGTCTCTCATTCGCCTCTTCGTCTTCGTCCTCCTCTTCTTCATTGTCCTCGTTCCGTCCTCCGTCCTCCAAAGCCTCTTCCTCCCGGTACATCCGCTTCCGACTGATGGCTAACAACGCCGCCGTCGTTCGCGCCGCTAACTCGAAATCGCCGCTCTGCAAGCAACACGCAACCAATCGATACACGTTCTCCGCCGCGTGTTTTCGGATGGACGTTTTCTCCTTCTTGATGACTCCCGTTCTTGTCGTCGTCGTCGTCTCGGGTGAACGCAGAAGAAGCATTCTCTCCTTTTTCCCAAGGAGTCTCAGAGGAAACAAAAGTTCTGATTCGTCCGCAATCTTCTTCGCCGAGCGTACTCCTCCTCCTCCTCCTCCTCCCTTCCGATCCGTTC
>Ga0233451_10004539_pt1 | contig 11524 bp, 8 predicted proteins | sample 011ome_29_FD_183052 | JGI IMG/M metagenome (GOLD analysis project Ga0233451, IMG submission 183052) | Coastal salt marsh microbial communities from the Groves Creek Marsh, Skidaway Island, Georgia - 011504CT (spades assembly) | ecosystem: Environmental > Aquatic > Marine > Intertidal zone > Salt...
GTGGAGGCGTCCTTGTTCTTTCTCTTTCGATCGTCGTCGTTTCCGATCTGCCGCATTCAATCAGAGAAGCGAAGAAGAGAAACTTTGAATCATCATCATGAGCGCATCATCATCAACTTCGTCCTCGGCTTCTTCGCAAAATTCGACTCCAACATCATCATCATCATCATCATCGACGACAAAACCAACAACTGCTGCGACCACCACCACCTCTCGCCCCTCGCGTTCTCCGTTCGGTGGTCGATTTATGTTGAACAACAACAAGAAGAAAAGAACGTCGTCGACACCATTGAAAGCAGCGACGAACAAAGGAATGCGCGCGGCGTCTTTACATCCGTTGAAGACGTCTTTGCACAAATCGTTCTTTTCACAAGACGTGTCCTCGTCGACGACTATTGAAGGCACCGTTCGACAACATCCGTCGCAAACGTCCACACCGTTTTCGTTTCAAATGCCCTCGGGATTGGCACGATCGCAACAAGTGCACATGCTGCAACGGTTCTTGAATCTCCCCGCGTTACCGTCGTACATCAAAAACGAAGGAGGGTTCGTGTTGGATCGAGTGGTCACGCAGTTTGGAGGTAACGAGTGGTGGTCAACCGCGACGCTACGCATTCGCGCGCAGAGGATGTGGAACACGAGAGAAACGGTAGACGGGAAACCACATCGAGCGATGATGTTACCGAGCATGTACGGGTTAGGCGCGAAGGTTCGTGTTGGCGTTTTTGAAAAGACGACGTTGAAAGGGGTGGTAGAGATGAAGTCTTTGACGAGGTTGGTGCGAAAGTTTATTTTACCGGCGAGCGCGGATGAGAACATTTTGTCGGGTAAAACAAATCGTAAAAATAGCGCAGGGAACACGAACAATAATTCAGACTTATCCAAAATTTACTCCATTTTAGATGGAAGCATGGAAAGAAGAACGGAGGAAGAAAGAGACGCGGAGCGAGCGAATAGAGCGCCGACGAGCTGTAGGATTACGTTGACGAGTAAAATTTTACCCGGGCACACGATGAGTTGCGACTTGAGTTCTGGAGAAAAGTATCAAGTCGATGATGGTTACATCGATGGACCAACAGTCGCACAAGCCTCGATAAGTTCTCGCGGACGTCGACAGGTGCATTATAAAGCGGGTGTTAGCCAGATTTTAGATAAGCATTTACCAAACTTTGAAGCAAAGGTGGTTAAAAACAAAGGAGCTGGGACGACGTCGTCGTCTTCGTCTCGCGCTAAAAAATTTCAGAAACCGCCAAGACGAGAAGCGCGGGCGGGTGTTTCTGTAGAAGAGCAAGTAATGGTTTGGAAAGGAAAGCGTCGGAGAAAGAAAAAATCGGGCAACAGCTTGGCGACAACGACAGCGAGTAGTTATTCCGCGTTGCCGCAAATGCCAAACTTAACGTTTGGATTTATAGCGGGGGTCATTGGACGATGGAATTTAGATGGGAGACACATCATCGGAAGATCATCGTCAAGGTCGCGAAGACGCATGAGAAAGAAACAGGGCAAAGGCGATACGTCTATGAATAGAACCATAGACGACTCCATATTATCGACCGAAGATGACGACGACGATGATGACGACGATTTTTATAACGATCGAACCGTGGACGCCTCGACGAATTCCGCGCTCGATAACGCAAGTAACGCCCTTCCGCCGCTGAAATGCGAGTTGCATAATTTTCTTAGCGCATCGATGCACTTTCAAATCGGTTCATTTTCAAGAGCCATCTTAGATTTAACGAGTATAGACGTGCGAGTTGATGTAGGAGCGCGCCAAGAACAACCAAACGCACTGGCATTGCGAGACTCAAATTTTGGATACATGATTCCCGAGAATTTCGATAAAAATTCAAAGGAAAACGCACAAGACAACGTTGGAAAGAGAATTGCAACTCGGGCGCAAAAGTTTTTAACCATGGACGGTCTTTTAGTTCCCGATCCATCGTCTGTGACGGTATCTTTGTGTCAACAAATTTTGGGACCGATCACGTTCAAAGGAGAAATCCGCGCCTCTGGGGGAGATACGCTGAATGCGTTGCGCGTAGGCGCGAAGAAATTGACCGAACGCAAGTCTTTGCAAGAGTGCAGAGATGAAGCGAGCAAAGAATTGAAAAACCCAGAGATTATTTATGGCGTAGACTGTCCTTTGCCACCGGCGTTAGGCACGGCGAGATTAGTCGGGTGGTACAACGTGAATAGGCAGGAAGCCTTTGTGGAATGTAGACTTTTCGATATGTAAAAACGTAGTAAGATTCAATAAAAAGCGTATAATACTTACATGTACAACAACAAGTGGTTCTTCTAAATTATACTATCTATGCATACACACATAACTCGTGCTTCCGGCCGCTACGACTTTGGCATTAACTTGGCTAATTCTTTCGCTAACTCTTCCATGCCTGTCCCGTCTACGGCCGAAGTGGCCAATATTTTCACCGGTTTACTTCCAACTCTTTCTTCGTCCATACTTTCCACGCTTTCAATGAGCTCAGGAACGCGCAATTTCGCCCATTCGACGTCACATTTGTTGAAACACAAAACGTGCGGTCGTATGACATACTCTGGATTATACAAACGAAGTTCCTCTCGCACGGTGGCATAGTCTCCCGCAGGATCTTGCGAACTCGCATCGACGACGCACACCATCGCGTTCGTTCTCCTTAAGTGTCTGAGAAATGCACGTCCTAATCCTTTTCCTTTGTGCGCGCCGGCTATTAAACCGGGCAAATCAGCAATCGTTGGCGTTTGACTTTTAATTTTTGCATCGCTCGATTCCAACAACTCTCCGTTATCAGCCATTTTTAAAAGTTTTTCAAGCTCATCCTCTTCGTCTTTCTGCGTGTTGACGACGCCAAGATTCGGCATCAACGTCGTGAACGGATAATTAGCAATCTCTGGCGATGCTTTCGTGATTGCTTTTAAGATTGACGATTTTCCCGCGTTTGGAAGACCTACCAATCCTATATCCGCGACCACTCGCATCAACAACTCGATTTGCATAGTCTCCCCGTCTTCACCTTTCGTCGCCTCCCACGCCTTTGATTCAACTTCAACCGTCGATATTTCGAAATCATCCGCGTATCCTTCTTTCTTTGTTCTTCCTCCTAAACCCATGCTTTCGCTTCCCGCAACCTTTTCTGCTCGTCTGGCTGCTAAACCTCCGTTCCCACCTCTCGCTATCAAAACTCTTTCTCCCGGTTGCGTCAAATCCGCAATCAACTCCCCACTCCGTTTCTTTCGTATCACGGTTCCCGGTGGCACTTTGATGCACAGTGGTTCCATTTCCGGCGCGACTCTGTGTCGTTCTCTCCCTGGCTTCGCGTATTCAGCTGCTCCCCCGTGGTACCCGCGTTTCGCTCGCCACTCTTTCCGCTCGTGCAAGTGCAACAACGAATCCGTAAATCGATCGCACACGATATATATGGACCCTCCAATCCCACCATCCGCAGGTTCTGCCGATGGAAGTTCTATAAATTTCGCCTGTTGCGTTCCGCGTTTGAATTTTGAGTTCTTCACAACTTTCGGTTTTGCTTTCTTGAACGTTTCGCCGTCGCCTCCTTTTCCTCCAGAGACGATTATTACCGCCTCGTCAAAGTATAAATGCGGTTGGTCTTTACTCGGGGAAGTTCTTTTGCTCTCGACATCCAAGCCTCCTCTTCTGCCTTTCGAGGACGATGAAAACTTCACCACTTCTCCTTTCTGTGTGTGTTGTTCTTGCTGCTGCTGTTTCTTTCCCGACGACGGAGAGGAAGAAGAGGAGGAAGCTTTTTTGCTCGTAAAATTCGCCGCCACGACTTTGACATTTCCACTTTTACTACGTCTCGAACGTGTGCTAATGCGCAGACGTGGAGTGGAGGACGCAGAACTTTTAGACGATACGAACCCCGAGGGTGATGCGAAGGAGGAAGCCATTTTCTTCTTATTCTTCTCTGTCGCCCGTGAAGTGCGTGTGAAGTGCGTGCGTAATTAATTATTAAATGAAGAGAACGAGGAGGAAACAAAACGAGAAGAGTGAAATTTTAGGCGAGAGAGAGGAAAAAGGTGGTTTTTGGGTGTTTTTTTTTTGGTGCTGTGACGGCGGAGAACGATGCAATGTCTCTCTCTCTCTCTTTTCTTTCGCGAAGAATATGTATGCGCACGCACACGTATTCTTAGCGAAAAAAAAGGGGGAAATAGATTGAAGAGAAAGAACTAATACTTAAAGGAGATTTTGGAGCGGAGGGAAGCGCAGATGATTCTTCCGATGAACAAACAGGTTTACATCCTTCTCTCCCTCCCCACTAAAAAAAGCCCGGAATCATCTTTCAAGAAGAAGAAAGAGAAAACGAGGGAAGTGGAAGGGAGGGGGTCAGAGGCAGGTTTCGGTTCCATGTTTAACAAGGTATGGGAAGGGGCCAACCGTCGAGACGCCATTATGCGAACAACCCGTCAAGATATGTTCTTAGGGCGATTTAACCAATTCATCATAAAGATAAAACGCTGTTTTATCGGAAGAATCATGCGCCTCCCGGCGCACAAGTGGAGCTTTTTTCGTCTTGAATTAGATGTTAGAGAGATATCAGAGAAACAAAGAAAATAAACGAATACGAATACAAAAGCGAGGGTTAGAGTGATGCACATTTTCGCCTTTTACACGGCCACTATCTTCTATCTTTCATCAATCCATCTACGATGCCATCACCAGGAATCGTCGCCAACTCTTCTAAGATGGCATCTTTCGTCGGCACTCGTTGCGAAGAAGAAGAAGAAGCAAACACGAAGCTGTCGTTTTCAAGCAACTTCACCACATCCCGATGGATGCGCAGTGTTTCTGGTTTTACCGCAACCGCAACGAAAGAACCGCCGTACTTATCGTGGAAGAATAACGCGGTGTTGCCGCACCGTTTCTCCGAATCGTCCAAAAACGCTTTGATTGGATCAAAACCAACCAACAACGCTTCGCGAGCCTTTTCCGGACCGAGTTGCATAAGACGCTTTGGAAGTTTCGTCAGCGATAACTCTTTCCGACGCTTCTTTTTCTTTTCGTGAAGGATGAAATCTTCGTCCTCTTCTTCGTCCTCTTCTTCTTCATCATCTGCGGCGGTGGATAGATTTGTTTTGAATGCGCGTTTCAAAACTTTTCTCATCTTTGCTTGCGTGAACAACGCTTCATCTGGAAACGGCAAGACCGATTTACGAAAGAGAAGTACGCCGTCAAATGCACCCACGTTCGGCCGGAATAGTTTTTCCCACATGACTTCCTCTTCTTCTTCTCCCGCATTGTTGTTTGCGGTTAACATATTTCCTCCGTTTTCTAAATATGTTTGCAAAGTTTTGAGCGCCTTTGCAGCGATACTTTGTAATCTTTTCAAAGTGACTACGGATGGAACGTTCTCGCCATCTAAATTTCTGTCGCGCGTCCAGAACGTGCCGGTCAGATCGTAAGGCGAAAGAATAACCATCGAAGGCGGTCCCTTGAACTTTTTCTTCTCGATTATCCTTTCTTTTGTACCGTTCTCCTTATTATTATCATCATCATCATCATCGCTGTCCTTCTCCTCCTCTTCTTCAACATCATCCTTCATAGCCGACGGCAGGAGTAAATCTTCCGCTCTTTTGATAGCATCTCTTGAAACGGCGCAGTCTTCGCCGGTTTGTCCTCCTGAACTTTCGGGATCGAGCACGAGAGGCAGTATGCCAAAAGGATGCGTACAAAGAAGCTCTAAGAATCGTGCAAAAGCGACTTCTCTCGAATTCGGTGGACTCAATCCTCCCGGGTGACAAAAGACTTTCGCAACCAACAACTCGATAATTTCATCCGGAACATGCGGAGAGAACATGTGAGAAGCTATCCACCGCTTGGCAATTTGTACTGCAATTGCAAACGTCGGAAATCTCGAGGAAATTGATGCAAGCAACATCGCGTGTTTCGACACAATTGCTTGCTCAGCCTCAATTTCTCGAATTAAAGGACCGCCGTTTGAGGCGTTCAAAAATAATCGAAACGCGTAACCTTCGTGTAATATATCGACAGTTCCATCGTTCGAGACAATGTTCGGAGTTCCGAACGATTGTTTCAATTTCTCTGCGATTTCAATTGCCATTAGCTGCTTTGTTTTTATGATTTCTTCTTCCTCTTCGGGCCAACGACCCGAACCTTCTAATTGCACTAAAACGTTCAACGTTCGTGGACAAGCCGATATGACTTCATCGTCTTTTCCTAGACCAGCACCGATGCCAAACATTAATGGATGTTGCTTGGGTGGAAACGGATCGCATCCACGAAATGCCGCAGAAATTGGTTGAACATTATACACTTTTAGCGGGACGTCTTTCATCTCTTTCATGCGTCTTGCCAACCGGTCTAATGTTTGCAAAAGATGTTTCGAGTGCTCCGAGACAGCCACGAAGGAGCCATCCGAGGAAGATAACAAATCGTCAAATACTTTTGATGTCCACGTGATTGAATCAATACCTTTGACGTTCTTCTTCAGCGCATATTCTGCTGCAACGGCTGGAATGTGGTGCCTTCTTGATGCGGGCACAAAGCTCCACACAACTGCTTCACAAATTCTCGCGTCTTTGAAACGGCGAAGCTCCGATTTTTCCCCCCAAAAAGCTCGAAACGTCTTTGCTTCAGCCTCGTTATCTGTTGGTGGTCCAACATCGATTACTTTCAAACCATTTTCGGGATTTAATTGGACCCCAATCCATATCTTGTTTGCGTTGCACGCTGATGTTCCAATACTCGCGCACCTCACTGCGTCCGCGCGATCGTTCATAGCGATTTTCATAATCGAGAAGATCTCCTCTTCCGCGATGCGAGTCTCGGAGGAAATATCTTTAACATCTTTCAGAGACGATGTCGGCGATATTTCGACTTGCATGTGAAGGTCGTACCGTACAGCTCTCGGTAAATCGGTTAGAAATACTTCCACAAATGCATTTCTTCCGGCTTGTTCTAAAACTTCGCTCGATTTTACCGCTTCTTGAACCAACTCTTCAATCGCACCTTGAGATATTCGCGAGGCTAAATTCAGGGATCCGCATGGACTCAAGAAGACAACTTTAAAGGCTCCGATCCAACTCTTTTTCGTCTCCTCATCTAGTTCTGAATCACAAAATACACCGCCGGTGAAATAATTCGGTATGCTGCTACTTTCTAATTCGCCACTACTTTTGTTGCTACCATTTGTTCTCTTACTATTTGCTATACCACTGCTGTTTTTCTTTGCCGTCGCGAGCGTAACAAAAAAGCCTTGGACGAGCTGATTCGTGTCCATTGCCGGCGAAAGCGCATCACTTGTTTCAACCATGTGCGCTAAAAGGCACGAAAGGAAAAAGCCAGTGATACCATCGTTGGAGTATTCAAACAGATGACGTCTAGACGCCCACGCTTTGATTAAAACCGAAGCGGCCCCTAGAAATTTCACCTCTTTGTATTTATTTTGCAGCCACTCGTTGATGCTATGCATAGCCGCATCCTCCGCGATGGATTGTGAATACCGAGGCGACTCGAAACGGACTTCATTTTTCTTCAAATTTGATTTCGTTGGACCGAGTCTTTGTTTTGGGAACAAGTTCGCAGCGCAACACGGCAACACTCGAACTTTTAAATCTCTTTCGTGATTATCGATGGTTATCGTCAAGCACGGCTTTCGGTTGTCGTTTTGATAAAAAGTCAGATCGCACTTCTTGACGAATTTCTTTGCTATGTTTTTCTTCTTCCTACTCATTAATAACTGTTTCTGTATGTGCTTCAAATACACCATTCGTTTCAAATGGTACCGATGATCCAAGTAGTCCTTCTCGTTGAAGCACGAAGACGGCATTTCGATAGCTACGTCAATCGCAGGTGTCGTGTCCTCCTCCTTACCGTCCTTGCCTTCCCTATTATTCGTGTTAAAGCTTAACGCCCCTCCGTACGAATGGCCTCCAACTGCTTTAACTGAGCTCGGAGGTTTGAATGTAATCGTTTTTGCGCTCATATTCGTGTGCGCGAACAAATCTCTCGCGGACGCGTTAATATAATCTTCGTCATTGTCCTCTTCCTCTTCCTCCTCGTCCTCCTCTAACTTCAGTTTCAATTCTTTCTCTTCTAAACCTGTTTTGTTGATGATTTTGAACGAAGAAATAATGGTTAGTGATTGGATATTATACACTAAGATTCCGAAGATGAGCTACAGAGAGAACAAAAGTAAAGAAAGAATAGATGTTAAGCGTCGTCGCCCGTCGCGAAGACGAAGAAAGTCTCAGTTATATGCTTGTCATTTTGAACATCACGGGGATGGTCAGCTCTCAAAGATTAAATTATTGTATCGTCACCGACTTTCTTCTTCTTCTTCTTTCGTATCTCGATACGTGAATAATGAACGCGTACCTTTAAGCAAAGATGTCAATTGCGCGACGGCGCTTTTTCCCAACGAAGTCTGTTGACATCTCGCGTCGTCCAAAGTTGCTTTCAAAAGCGCGTCGTCCAAAGAATTCATCTTGTTCTTATATATGTTCTTCTCGTTGTTGTTGTTGATAGTGTGTTGTTGTTGTTGTTGTCTTCGATACGAATGATGAATGCTCTCTCATCATCGTGGTGATGATGTGTTTAGAAAGAATGTGTGGAACGCCGCCAAAAACATACATACAGAGAAAAAAGCAAATTCAGCAGCTGAAAAAAATTCCGGTGACGACGAAAAACATCTCCAAAAACTTCGACTCTCTGCGAGCCAACACGACGACGAGGACGACGCGAAGTAGAAAGAGAAATGAACGTCTTGACGCAAATAAAAAACCAACAAGACGCTTCTCTTCGAGAGATCGAGTTAGGTCTTCCAGAATCCGCCAGTTGGCACGCGAAATACAAACACTCCGCGTACGTTTTCGTCGGTGGCATTCACTCGGAATTAACCGAAGGCGACGTGTTGGCTATTTTATCGCAATACGGAGAAATCGTGGACGTGTTCGTTCCCAGAGACGAAAAGACCGGGAAATCGAAAGGGTTCGCCTTCGTGTGTTACTTAGATCAGCGCTCGACGATTATAGCGGTGGATAATTTAAACGGAAGTAAAGTTTTGGGAAGAATTTTACGAGTGGACCATTGCGAAGACTATCGGTTGCGAGAGGAGTTTAACAAGAAGATTTTGAAATGGAAGTGCTCGTTGTGCGGAGGAGATAACTTTGAAGGAAGGGAGAGGTGCTTTAAGTGCAACGGGAACGCTCCGAAGGAAGCGTACGTGGAGGTGAAGAGAGAGGAAGAGGAAGGGGCTTCTTCGTCGTCGTCGTCTTCGGAAGACGACGACGAGAAGGAGGAGAAAGACGGAAACGAGAAACAGCGAGGAGAGGAAGAGGAGAAAGACGAGCAAACGCTCATGAATGAATTGAAAAAACGAAAAGAGATGGCGGAGAAGCGCGCGAGGGCTATTGCAGAGGGTAAACCGTTACCCCAAGAGGAAGACGAAGACGAAAAAGAGGATGGAAGATCAAAGAAGAGAGCGAAGAAAGAGAAGAAGGAGAAGAAACGTTCAAAGAAAGAAAAGAAGAAAAAGAAGAAAGGATCCTCCTCGTCGTCGTCGCTGTCCTCGCTATCGTGAGTGTTCGTTCTCATAGCAATACGTAATGTAGTAGTAGTAATAGTATAAAGTGGTAGTGGTACAGCTTACATAGAATCGTGCTAGATAAAATTCACGCAGTTCACGGCAGACTTGTCAAAACCTTTTGATACATCAACAATGGTGACACCATCTCCAGGCATTACCTTGATCCGTTCGCTCACATGTGTAGGAATGTTCAAACAGCCAGAAAGTATTTGTCGACACGCCTTTTCATCTCTTGCTACGACGAGAATATTTCCAGTGCTTTCCAGCGCGGCGGCTTGAACGCTTTCATTCGAGGCGTCGGTTTCCAATTTTACGCACTCCGCGAGGTTCTTCTGTTTGAACAACGCCGAGAGACCTTTCGTGAGAACACACTCTACATTAGTATCGACACTAGCGGAGCACACGGAGAGGATCCTCGTAAACGAAACGTCGGCTAAGAGCGTGTGAATCGTATTGATTTCACCCATGGCTTCGTTCATTTTGTCTCCGAAGTGTTTCGCCGCGACTAAAACGACGTACCGCTTACCATCCACATTGCTCTTAATTGGAGCGTTCCCTCCACCAGTTTGGTTCAATTTGACGAGTGTCAACTCGTTACTATTATCTTTCCCCAGCGATGTAGTTGTGAGTTCAACTTTAGTAATGCCGCAGTTGTTTTGTAAAATCCTTCTAAAATATTCCGGTCCAATTCCCAGCGCGTTTCCTAACAGACTTTGATTCACCGCGTTGTGCGCAACGACGAGCAAACTATCGATCGACTTTGATTCATCTAACACTAACGGGAAAATGTATTCTTTCCAGCATTTATCGCCTCTCTCCCATAATTCGACAACTGGAAAGTGTCCGCTCACTTCAAACTTCTCCGGCGCCGTTTTCCACTGCGCGTACGCGTTCGCAAACTCCCTCTTCTCGATCGTTTCTTTATCGTTCTTATCTAACCCTTGAAACGCGTATAAATCAATCTCTCGCAAATCATCGATAGTATCCATCTTCTCTCTGTTTCTTTCTTCGCCCCATATGACTTCAGCCGTCCTGTATGCTCTCTGTAACGGACTTCTCAAACAGTGGTCAAATTTTTCGCTCCGTAACAACTCGTACGACCGTCTGGCTTGCGTTTCTCCCAACTCCGTCAACACGCTCTCGTCGGAGGACCCTTGGATGATCCCTCTTTCGTTCCACGTGGACTGGCCGTGACGAACGAACACCACAGATTTCGTTTTGACGATGGATTTAATGTTGTTGTTGTTGTTGTTGTCGTCGTTAAGAGAAGCAACGCAGGAGAAAAGAGGAGAAGCGTTGATGCTTTTTTTCCTTCCATTTGATGTTGTTCCTTTCGTTAACAACCACCTCCTCCTCCTCGGTGACATCATCATCGTCATCTTCGTCGTCGACGACTTTTCTGATGATGACGCGACCGCGGAAGAAGAAGAAGACAAAAAGAAGGAAATCATCGTCGTCGTTTTTCTTCTCCTCTTCCTCCTCCTCTTTTTAATCTCTCTCTTTCTCTTCTGCCTTAAACGATGTATTTTTGATGCTACATAGAACGCTAAAAATAATGGAGAGAGATGTGTCCTATTTTTGCTCTCATCTTTTCTTCAAATTTTTTACTCTCGTACAAAACACACAAATACTGCAGTACACACTACTCCTCGTCTCCTCCGTTTATCAGAGAAAAGAGAGAGAGAGAGGAAGAGAAGGATGGTGAAAACGACGAGCAACAAGAGAGCTCTGATAAGATTTCTCAAAGTCTTTTCCTTACCTCTTGTGCTGTTGTTTCTCGTCTTTGAAATGCTCGAGAGCGGGAAAGGTGGATTGCATTATTCTATTCATCATCATCATCATCATCGTCACGGCAGCAGCAGCGGTGGCAGTGACAACGAAATGGCAAGTGGGAGAGGAAAAGTGGGAGTTTTGAGAAGACAAAAGAAGAATAACAACGTCGCGTTCGTTCGAAT
>Ga0233451_10004540_pt1 | contig 11522 bp, 10 predicted proteins | sample 011ome_29_FD_183052 | JGI IMG/M metagenome (GOLD analysis project Ga0233451, IMG submission 183052) | Coastal salt marsh microbial communities from the Groves Creek Marsh, Skidaway Island, Georgia - 011504CT (spades assembly) | ecosystem: Environmental > Aquatic > Marine > Intertidal zone >...
CTCGATCCCTTGTTATAGAGGTTACATTAAATCGCTTCACATAACTAGGTCCATTTTTACCATCTTTATAAATCATATTATAAATGGTACGCTTGTCTTTTTTCTTAAAGACAGCTACATGAATGATTCCTTTACCTATAAAGGTCTTGGAATCGACTTTGGTTACCATCATCTTACCGTCTTTTGTAAAGACGATGATATCATCAATATCGCTACAATCGGTGACGTATTCATCTTTCCTTAACGATGTTCCTACAAATCCCTCTTCTCTATTGACATAAAGCTTAGTATTTCGAATGACTACTTTGGTAGCTTCAATATCATCAAAAACACGAATTTCTGACTTTCGTTCTTTACCCTTACCGTAAGTTTCTTTTAACTGTTTAAAGTAATCTATAGTAAACTCAACGATATGATTGAGATGGTGTTTAACCTCTTCTATCTTTTCTTCAATACTTTCGATGTATTGTTGAGCCTTATCCAAGTCAAACTTAGAAATTCTCTTAATACGAATTTCTGTCAGCCTGGTGATATCCTCCTCGTTAATCGCTCTTTTCAAATGCTGTATATGAGGCTGAAGTCCTTTATCTATTGCAGCAATTACTCCTTCCCAAGTCTCTTCGTCTTCAATATCTCGATAAATACGCTTTTCAATAAAGATGCGTTCTAATGAAGAAAAATGCCATTGTTCTTCTAACTCACCAAGTTTAATTTCTAACTCTGAACGCAGTAAATGAAGGGTTAAATCAGTTGATCGACTTAGAATTTCTGATACTCCAATAAATATAGGTTTATTATCTTCAATGATACAAGATAATGGAGATATAGAATTCTCACAATTGGTAAACGCATAAAGCGCATCAATGGTCTTATCCGGAGAAATACCAGCTGGTAAGTGAATGAGTATCTCTACATGCTCAGCCGTATTATCTTCTATTTTTTTTATTTTAATCTTACCTTTCTCGTTTGCTTTTAAAATAGAATCTATTAAGGTGGATGTATTAGTACCAAAGGGAATTTCATTGATCACCAAGGTCTTTTTATCCAATTGAGAAATTCGAGCTCTAACTCTAATTTTACCTCCTCTAAGTCCATCGTTATATTGACTGACATCAATAATACCAGAAGTTGGAAAATCAGGAACAAGGGTAAATCGTTTACCTTGTAAGTGTTTTATAGAGGCATCAATCAGTTCATTAAAGTTATGTGGTAGTATTTTTGTTGATAAACCGACTGCTATTCCTTCAGCTCCCTGTGCCAGTAAAAGTGGAAACTTAATAGGTAAGTTTATTGGCTCCTTCTTTCTACCATCATAGGAGAGTTGCCATTGTGTAATTTTAGGACTATAAACAACTTCTAAAGCAAATTTAGAAAGTCGAGCTTCAATGTAACGAGAAGCCGCCGCTCCATCTCCTGTTAAAATATTTCCCCAGTTTCCTTGCGTGTCAATTAATAAGTCTTTTTGACCAATTTGCACCATAGCATCAGCGATAGAGGCATCTCCGTGTGGATGATATTGCATAGTGTGTCCAACAACATTAGCAACTTTATTGTAGCGACCATCATCTAATTCCTTGAGCGCATGCATAATTCTGCGCTGAACCGGTTTTAAACCATCTCCAATGGCAGGTACTGCTCGTTCTAAAATTACATAAGAAGCATAATCCAAGAACCATTCTTTGTACATTCCAGTAACCTTAATCAGACTCTCCGTTTCTGACGAGTGATCTTCGGATAATTGTTGATCGAATTGATTATCGTTTTCCATGAATGATTAGGCTGTTTTTAAATCCTCTTCTAAATCGAGTTCGACTTTTAAATTTTCAATGATAAACTTTTGACGATCAGGAGTGTTTTTTCCCATATAAAATTCTAACAGTTGCTCAATAGTCATTGATTTATCTAACATTACTGGTTCAAGTCGAATTTCTTCACCAATAAAATGCTTGAATTCATCAGGAGAAATTTCTCCTAAACCTTTAAATCGTGTTATTTCTGGTTTAGAACCCAATTTAGCTAATGCAGATCTACGTTCTTCATCACTGTAGCAATAGATTGTTTCTTTTTTATTTCTAACTCTAAACAAAGGTGTTTGTAAAATATAAAGATGATTTTCTTTAATCAATTCGGGGAAGAATTGCAAAAAGAACGTAATTAATAATAATCGAATATGCATTCCATCCACATCAGCATCGGTAGCAATTACAATTTTATTGTACCGCAAATTCTCAATGGAATCTTCAATATCTAATGCTGCTTGAAGTAAATTAAATTCTTCATTTTCGTAAACTATCTTCTTAGACATTCCATAAGAATTCAAAGGCTTACCTCTTAAACTAAATACAGCTTGAGTGTTTACATTTCGTGACTTGGTAATGGATCCAGATGCCGAATCACCCTCTGTGATAAAAAGCGTACTGTTAATAGAATTATCATTTTTGATATCGGTTAGATGCACCCTACAATCCCTAAGCTTTTTATTATGTAGGCTCGCCTTTTTAGCACGATCTCTAGCTAATTTTCTAATACCTGATAATTCCTTGCGCTCACGTTCTGCTTGTAAAATCTTTCGCTGAAGTAATTCTGCAGTCTCCTGATTCTTGTGCAAATAATTATCGAGCTCTCTTCCAATAAATTCATGAATATAGGAACGTACGGTAGGCATGTCACCACCCATATCGGTAGAACCTAGTTTAGTTTTTGTTTGAGATTCAAACACAGGCTCCATCACTTTGATGGAAATAGCAGAAATAATTGACTTACGAATATCAGCTGAGTCATAATTTTTACCATAAAAATCCTTTACCGTCTTAGCAATGGCTTCTCTAAAGGCTGCTTGGTGCGTTCCTCCTTGAGTGGTGTGCTGTCCATTCACAAAGGAATGATATTCCTCGCTGTATTGTGTTTTTGAATGGGTTATGGCAACCTCAATATCCTCTCCTTTGAGATGGATAATTGGATACAACATGTCTTCTACGGCATTGTTGTCTTCAATTAAATCTTTAAGTCCATTTTCTGAGTGATATTTTTCTCCGTTAAAAACAATAGTCAATCCAGGATTAAGATAAACATAGTTTTTAATCATCTTAACGATGTATTCAGAGCGGTATTTATAATTTTTAAAAATTGTGGCATCAGGTACAAAGGTTACCTTAGTTCCTTTTCTTCTTGAACTTTCTTCTGGTCCTTGCTCTGAAATTAGAGTTCCTTTTTCAAACGTTGCTGTCTTGAGTAAGTTATCCCTAGAAGATTCTACGATAAACTGCTCAGATAGGGCATTTACAGCCTTAGTTCCTACTCCATTTAATCCAACAGACTTCTTAAAAGCTCTGCTGTCATACTTTCCTCCAGTATTCATCTTGGAAACCACATCCACAACCTTTCCGAGCGGGATTCCTCGACCATAATCTCTAACAGAAACTTGGGTGTCTTTCACAGTGATCTCAATGGTTTTTCCTGCACCCATTACAAATTCATCGATACAGTTATCAATAACCTCTTTTAAAAGTATATAAATTCCATCATCAGCAGAAGTACCATCACCAAGCTTTCCGATATACATACCTGGACGCATACGGATATGTTCCTTCCAGTCAAGCGAGCGAATATTATCTTCAGTATAAGTTGTATTTGTAGACATAATTGATGTATCCTAAGAGCCACTAATATAGCAAGTCTACCTATACGATGAAACAGCTATCTATTAAAGTAATTAACAAGTTATCAATGCATAAAACAAGGCGTATAGACATAAAAAAAGCCAATTAAAAAATTGGCTTTCAAAACATTCAATTTATGGATGAACTATACATTAAATCTAAAGTGCATTACATCACCATCTTTAACGATATATTCTTTTCCTTCAACACGCATTTTACCGGCTTCTTTAACTTTAGCTTCAGATCCAAAATTAACAAAATCTTCATAGGCTATTACTTCTGCTCGAATGAATCCTTTTTCAAAATCGGTATGAATAACTCCTGCTGCTTGAGGAGCTGTAGCACCCACAGGAATAGTCCAAGCTCTTACTTCTTTAACTCCAGCAGTAAAATAGGTTTCTAAATTAAGTAGTGAATAGGCACCTCTAATCAATTTAGCAGAACCAGGTTCTGATAATCCTAAATCTTCCAAGAATAATTGACGTTCCTCAAAGGAATCTAATTCATTAATATCAGCTTCAGTTCCAACAGCCAAGAAAATCACCTCTGCAGCTTCTTCTCTTACAGCTTCTTTAACTTTTTCAACATATTGATTACCAATGACAGCTGAAGCTTCATCAACATTACATACATACATCACAGGTTTATCGGTAATGAATTGTAATGGTTTTACAAAATCAGAATGCTCTTCTTTGGTAAGAGTTATTGCTCGAACAGATATACCCTGCTCAAGACCGGCCTTAATTTTTAAAAGTGTCGCTTCTTCTTTTTGTGCCTCTTTGTTTCCGGTTTTTGCAGCTCTTTTGACCTTGTCTAATTTTTTATCTAAGGTTTCTAAATCTTTAAGCTGCAACTCAATATCAATAGTCTCTTTATCTCTAATAGGATCTACGCTTCCATCTACATGAACAATGTTATCATCATCAAAGCAACGCAAGACATGCAAAATAGCATCTGTTTCTCTAATGTTTCCTAAAAATTGATTTCCTAATCCCTCTCCCTTACTTGCTCCTTTTACAAGCCCTGCAATATCAACTATTTCAACTGTTGCTGGTAAAACACGTTCTGGATCCACCAATTCTTCTAATTTACTCAAACGTGGATCAGGAACATTAACCACTCCTAAATTAGGTTCTATGGTGCAAAAAGGGAAATTAGCACTCTGTGCTTTTGCATTGGACAAGCAATTAAACAATGTTGATTTTCCAACATTTGGCAATCCTACAATACCTGCTTTCATAATATATCGTTATACTTATGCGTCGTTATGCATAAATTCTTGCTTCTCCTTTAATTCTTCCTCGGTCTCCTGACGATCATCATCAGGAACACAACAATCCACTGGGCATACTGCCGCACATTGTGGTTCATCATGAAATCCTATACATTCTGTACACTTATCTGGTACAATAAAATAATATTCATCTGTAAGAGGTTCTTGCTCTTGGGAAGCATCTACCTCTAACCCATTTGGAAACACAACTGTCCCATTTAGATTTGTTCCCTCTGCATAGGTCCACTCTACTGAAGCTTCATAAATCGCGTTGTTTGGGCACTCAGGCTCACAAGCTCCGCAGTTAATACATTCATCTGTTATTATTATCGCCATAATCTAATTCTATTGCTTACTTTTGTGTTACAAAGTTAAACCAAAACTGCGCTTTCACAAGTTTTATAATGAAGGAAAATAAAAGATTTCAAGCGATTGTTGAACTCGGTGTTTATTTGAGAAATCAACTTGATCCAAACCGATCAAATACATGGGATCCAGAGCTTACCGAAGCTAGCACAAAAGCTAACCATTCGAATAGTTGGTTTACAACCGATCAAGTAGCCTATAGTTTACAATCATGGGGCAATCTACTTACTGAAGAGAATTTAGAGCAATGGCTTAACCCTTATGATTTTTCGGTTAAGGATCCAAAAACTATCTTATTAATTGTTGCAGGTAACATTCCGTTGGTAGGACTTCATGATTTATTGGTATGTTATATCAGTGGACATAACACCTTAGTGAAGTTTTCATCCTCTGATGCTCATTTGTTACCGTTTTTAGTTAAAAAACTCCATGAGTTTAATCCAAAAGATCATTCTTCCGTAAATTTCACGGAGGAATTAGTAAAAAACTATGATGCTGTAATCGCTACTGGTAGTGACAATACCGCTCGTTATTTTGAACATTATTTTTCTAAAAAACCGCATATCATTAGAAAAAACAGAAATTCTATAGCTGTGATTTCTGGTCATGAAGGTACAGATGAACTGAAAGCCTTAGGGGAAGACATTTTCAGATATTTTGGCTTAGGTTGTCGTTCTGTATCTAAACTATACGTTCCTAAAAACTACGACTTTGATTTGATATTTAAAGCTATATATCCCTATAGAGAGTTGATTAATTTTGAAAAATACTCCAATAATTACGATTATAACAAAGCCGTTTATTTGATGAGTGAATTCAAAATTTTAGATAATGGATTTTTGATTTTAAAAGAAGATGAATCCTTAAGCTCTCCCATTGGTAGTCTGTTTTATGAATATTACGATTCCAAGGAAGAATTGAAAAAAGAACTCAATTCCAGAGCTGATGAAATCCAATGTATTGTAGCAACTAATTTTACAGCAAATCAAATTTCTTTTGGACAAACGCAACAACCAGGATTAAGTGATTATGCGGATGATATCGATACTTTAAAATTTGTTTTATCGTTATAACAACAACTTATGAAAAAACACAACTTTAGCGCAGGACCATGCGTATTACCTCAAGAAGTGCTTAAAAAAGCTTCTGATGCTGTGTTAAATTTTAATGATTTAAATCTTTCATTAATTGAAATTTCACACCGTTCTAAAGATTTTGTAGAAGTGATGGACAAGGCTCAACACTTGGTCTTATCGTTATTAGGTCTTGAAAACAAAGGGTATAAAGCACTCTTTCTACAAGGAGGAGCGAGTCTTGAATTTTTAATGGTCGCTTATAACCTACTGGAGAAGAAAGCAGGCTATATAGACACAGGAACTTGGAGCTCCAAAGCAATCAAGGAAGCAAAGAATTTTGGAGAAGTCTTAATTTTAGGAAGTTCTAAAGAAAATGGCTTTAAAAATATTCCTACTTCCATTGAAATACCTGATGATCTAGATTATGTTCATTTGACTTCGAACAACACCATCTATGGAACTCAGTTTAAGGATTTTCCTAAAACTTCAGTGCCATTGGTTTGTGATATGAGTTCGGACATCTTTTCAAGAGTAGTAGACTTTGAACAATTCGATTTGATTTATGCTGGAGCTCAAAAAAACATGGGACCTGCTGGAACAACACTCGTTGTTGTAAAAGAAGAAATTTTAGGTAAAGTATCTCGTAACATTCCATCAATGTTGGATTACCGCATACACATCGATAAAGAGAGCATGTACAATACCCCATCGGTATTTGCCGTTTATACATCAATGTTAACCTTAGAATGGCTTTCTGATTTAGGTGGAATTCAAGCTATTGAAAAAATTAATAATCAAAAAGCGGCAGCACTATATAAGGAGTTAGACACTAATGCATTGTTTGTTCCATATGCTGATAAAGATTCAAGATCTAAAATGAATGTCACTTTTACTTTAGCAGATGATCGTTTGAGTGATCGTTTTGATTCCATGTGGAAACAAGCTGGTATAAACGGTTTACATGGACATCGATCTGTTGGTGGCTATAGAGCTTCAATTTATAATGCTCTTGAGATCGAAAGTGTACACCTTTTAGTTGATCTTATGAAAGAATTAGAAAAACAAGGCTAATTATGAATATCTTAATCAACGATGGTTTGTCTGTTAATGCGATTGAATTCCTTGAAAAAAATCGTTTTAAAATCTTTCAAACCACAGTTGCACAAAGTCAATTAATCACCTATTTAAACGAGCATAAAATTGAGATTTTAGTGATTCGTTCTGCCACAAAGGTAACAGCAGAATTGGTTAAGGAGGCTAGATACTTAAAAGCGGTTGCGAGGGCTGGCGTTGGACTTGATACTATAGATATAGCTGCAGTTAAAGCCAACAAAATAACCCTATTTAATACTCCAAAAGCTTCAGCAAAGGCTGTTGCAGAGCTTGCTATAGCTCATCTTTTAAGTGGTGTTAGACATTTGCAAGATTCAAATAGATCTATGCCTTTAGAAGGTGAATCACGTTTTAAAGCTTTGAAAAAAAGCTATGCAAATGCACATGAAGTTGAAGGTAAAGTTTTAGGTATTATTGGATTTGGAGCTATTGGTCAGGAAACAGCCAAAAAGGCATTAGGACTAGGTATGCGTGTTCTATATCATGATCCTGCCCTTTCAACAGCTACGATTACCTTAAACTTCTACACTGATGAAAAAGTACACTTTAATTTATCAAGTGTTTCAAAAAAACACCTTTTAGAACACTCAGATTATATTTCATTACATATTCCTTCACAGAAAAACTATATCATAGGAGCAGAAGAATTTAATCAAATGAAGAAAGGCGCTGGAATAATTAATACGTCAAGGGGTAATGTCCTAGATGAAATTGCATTAATCAATGCCTTGAATAGCGATCAGCTTTCTTTTGCAGGTTTAGATGTTTTCGAATCTGAGCCACATCCTCAATTAGCAGTACTGATGCATCCTCATATTTCATTAAGTCCACATATTGGTGGAAGCACAATAGAAGCACAAGATAGAATTGGAATGGACTTAGCTCAGCAACTAATAACAACCTATAAATCATAAGATTACACCCTATACTATGGCATTTGAAAAATTAAAAAAGCGTTGGGAGATTGATTCTAACTTTTCAATAATTATTATTTTAATTGTTTTCTCCATAACGGGAAGTTTAGCCGTTAAATTAGCACGTCCAATTCTGGATGCCATAGGTATGAGTTATGATAGTCTTCCCGATGTTTGGTATTGGTACGTTCTTTACTGGTGTACACGAATTTTACTTATCTTTCCTACGTATCAAGTACTTTTGGTGGTAATTGGAACCTTATTTGGTCAACATAAATTCTTTTGGAATTTTGAAAAGAAAATGCTAAAACGTATTGGTTTTAAAAGATTTTTCAATGATTAAAGCAAAAAATATTTGTAAGAGTTTTGGAGATTTACCGGTACTTAAATCGATTGATATTGAGGTAAAAAAAGGAGAAATTATTGCTATTGTGGGTGCATCTGGAGCTGGAAAAACAAGCCTACTTCAGATTCTTGGCACTTTAGATAAACCCTCCAATAGAGAAACCTGTAGCATCACTATAGGAGCTCATGATATCACTAAGCTTTCTTCAAAAGAATTGGCTCAATTTAGAAATAAACATATTGGGTTTATATTTCAATTCCATCAATTATTACCAGAGTTTACAGCCTTTGAAAATATCTGTATTCCGGGCTACATTTCAAATACCCCAAGATATGAAGTAGAGTCTAGAGCTAAAGAACTTCTAACTTATTTAGGTTTAGCTAATAGAGAAACTCATAAGCCTAGTCAACTCTCCGGAGGTGAACAGCAGCGCGTTGCAGTAGCTCGAGCGTTGATGAATCATCCTGATGTTATTCTAGCAGATGAACCCAGTGGTAATTTAGATTCTGAATCGGCCAAAACCCTTCATGAACTCTTCTTTAAATTAAGAGATCAATTTGATCAAACATTTATAATTGTCACGCATAATAAAGAATTAGCTGCAATGGCAGATCGAACTCTTTTGATGAAAGATGGTAATATCATTAATTGATGGACTATTCAGCTATTAAAATCTTGATGGATGAAAAGGCTGAGTTTTATGAACACCCGGATTTTATAACATCTGACCCCGTTCAAATTCCTCATTCTTATACGCTAAAAGAAGATATTGAAATCGCTGGATTTTTATCAGCAACTATTGCGTGGGGTAATCGTAAAAGTATCATCAAAAATGCTACCTCTATGATGGAGCGTATGGGAAATAACCCCTATGATTTTGTTATTAATGCAAATGAAAAACAGTTAACTGCTCTTGATGGATTTGTTCATCGAACATTTAATGCTGATGATTTTAAGTGTTTTATTCTAAACCTAAGGCATATATACACACTACAAGGTGGTTTAGAGGCTCAATTCAATAATTCCTCAAAAAGTATTCAAGATCAGATCAGTGACTTTAAATCCTTGTTTTTCGCTACTAATCCTCTTGAAAGATCTAAGAAACACATAGCAGATCCAAGAAAAGGCTCTGCAGCTAAACGCATCAATATGTTTTTAAGATGGATGGTTAGACCTAATACCAAGGGAGTAGATTTAGGAATCTGGAAAACAATTTCAACCTCAAAACTATCGTGTCCTCTAGATGTGCATACCGCAAATGTTTCTAGAAAGTTAGGACTACTTAAGCGCAAACAAAACGATCATAAAGCAGTTATTGAACTTGATAATGCGCTCCGATCTATGGATGCAGCTGATCCTGTTAAATACGATTACGCCCTATTTGGTTTGGGAGTCTTTGAAAAGTTTTAAATCAGTCTGTATTATTTATTATATATTTATTTAAATTTAGGTATTAAGATCCTTAAAAATCTATTGTATGAATTATCAATATAGACCTGTTAACTAACATGAGTAGTCACACATTCCACCTTATTATAGTAACTCTATTTATGAATGCTTCAACCATAGCAATTGCTCAAAAATTAAATGAAACTTTGTGGAACTCCGGCATTAACTATCAACGATACCACCAAGCAAATCAAGCATTAACTCCACTTGAAACCTCACCAATAACCACCGTATTAATGGGAGATTCCATAACAGATGGATGGATAGATCAGCGCCCAGAGTTTTTTTCTGAAAACAATATTATCGATCGTGGTATTGGAGGGGAAACTACAGGACAGATGTTGCTCCGTTTTAGAGAGGACGTAATTAAACTTCGACCAAAAGTTGTTGCAATTCTTGCTGGCATTAACGATATAGCTGAAAACAACGGTCCTATTGAACTCGAACGGGTATTTGGAAATATTGTTAGTATGGTTGATTTAGCAAAAGCAAATAACATACAAGTTATACTCTGTAAATTAGTACCAGCCAATCGATTTCCTTGGAGACCACATATTATTCCAACCCAGAAAGTGAAGCAACTCAATGAAATGATTGCTTCATATGCCAAAAGTCATCATCTTGTTTTAGTCGATTATTTTAGTCCAATGGCCGATTCTAATAGCGGACTAAAAGCTGAGTTAGGAAGTGATGGTGTTCATCCTAATAAAAAAGGATATGCCCTAATGGAACCGCTATTATTGGAAGGCATTGAAGCAGCATTACAAATAAATTAGAATATTATAGTAGTTTTCTTACGTTTTACACTTACGTTTATTACTTTTGTCGTGATATTACACTGATTTTAATCAAAGTCTATGAATATACTCTTGCATCAAGCAACCTTGGTTCACCCCACTTCAAAGGAACTCCACCTTAAAAAGAGTGATATTCTAATCAAAAATGGACGCATTGAAAAAATTGCTCCTAAAATTGAAGTTCCAAACAATACCAGAAAAATTAAATTAAAAAACCTTCATGTATCTGCTGGGTGGTTTGATGGATCTGTAAGCTTTGGCGAACCTGGTTATGAAGAACGTGAAACCATAGAAAATGGAGTCAAAACAGCAGCGCTTTCTGGCTTTACGGATATTCTATTAAATACCAATACTAATCCTATTCCTGATAAAAGCACTTCTATTGGATTTTTAAATAATTTATCTAAAGCCTACAACAATACCAATATCAATCTCTTAGGTTCCTTAACAATTGGTTCAAAAGGTGAAGCATTAGCTGACTTGTTCGATATGCTTGAGAAAGGGGCTTTAGCTTTTAGCGATTATAAAA
>Ga0233451_10004545_pt1 | contig 11516 bp, 9 predicted proteins | sample 011ome_29_FD_183052 | JGI IMG/M metagenome (GOLD analysis project Ga0233451, IMG submission 183052) | Coastal salt marsh microbial communities from the Groves Creek Marsh, Skidaway Island, Georgia - 011504CT (spades assembly) | ecosystem: Environmental > Aquatic > Marine > Intertidal zone > Salt...
ATCATGTTGGGGCGATTTCGCCCCAAACGGCAATGCTACCAAGCCTGACTTAGCTCTCTTCGAGTGCGATCACGCCGTACTGCCACCCCTTGCGGCGGTAAACCACGCTGGCACGGTTCGAATCGCTATCGATGTAGAGGTAGAAGTCGTGTCCGACAAGCTCCATTTGGTCGACTGCATCGTCCGCACTCATCGTCGCGGCGGGGAACACCTTGCGACGAATCACTACGGGAGATTCTGCTTCGTCCATTTCGGCGAGGTCTTCTTCGCTGACGACCGGGATACTGCCGGTTTCTACACGGCGAAGAACCTCTGAGCTTGCCGGAGTCACGTCAATGTCGGCAAAGGCTTCAGCACTTACTTCGCCCATCGACTTGGCCCGGTGGGCACCGTGGTGGGGGCTTCGCTTGTCCTTGGCGCGACGAAGGCGGCGCACTAGATGGTCAACAGCTTCGTCAAAGGCGGCGTACTTGTCGGCGTGACGAGCTTCTGCTCGGATAACCGGGCCCTTGCCGATCACGGTGAGCTCGACGATGTCTTCGGAAGGTCCACCCCGCGACGAATTCTCACGAGACACCTTCACCTGGAAGGTCATCGCTCGCTCGGCGAGTGCAACGACTCGATCTGACTTTTCGTTGACGTAGTCGCGGAATCGATCCGGGAGAGACACGTCGTGGGAAACAAGAGTGATGTCCATGATTGGCCTCCTCAGCTATCGGCCTGTGATGGTCTCAAGCGTAGCCGGGTTGCCAAAGCAGTGTCACCACAATTCTCAGCTTCGGGGGAGGGTCTGCTCTCCCTGGCCGCACTCGCCACCACAATCGCACCGAGAACCTCGGCGCCTGCATCCCTAAGAGCACGCGCTGCTGCTTCGAGAGACGCTCCCGTAGTCACCACGTCATCGACAATCACAACCGAGTATCCCCTCACGTCATAGCGACTCAGGTAACGGGGTGTGGTAATTAGTCGCTCGCGTCGGCGCAGTGTCTTGCGTTGTCTGCCTCCCCACTTCCCAGTGCGTTGGAGGGCCTTAGCCGAACGAGCGAGTGGAATTCGCTGTGCCAGCTCGCAGGCAAGTAGCCAGGTGGGTTCATACCCGCGGCGGATCTTTCCCCCACGCGCCGAGGGAACCGGGATGACCAATACGGGCGTACCCTTCGACACCCCATAACGCGACCAGGCATCTGCCATCGCGGTCGCAAGTGGTGAGGCAAGCGGATGCATCCCCTTGTCTTTAAAGGCAGTGACTATCGCCCTCGCACGAGGGTTATAGTCACTCACCGCCACCACTGGACACTGGAAGAGATGGCGCGCAATCGCGAGTTGGACCAGGCGGGATCTATTCGATAACGCGTGAGTGCACGCAACACACAATGCGGCGTCGTCGACACCGCACCCCGCACACTGCCTGGGAAGCAGAAACTGCAGCGTATCTCGGGCTGCCTCCATGAGTGATGTCATAGCCGCCATCTAGCCAAGGAGCCCAAACACGCAGGTGCGCGGAGGCCTCATTCGTGGAAAACGACGCCCGAATAGAAATGTGGACTACCGCTGGGTGACGAGCACGTTGGCGCGCTCACCCGTGTCTTGCCAGCCGTTTCCTCGAGGTTGCAGGATTTGTCCCTGCGCATTGATCAGGCGAAGACCAGGCACCCCTCCCACTCCCCCCACAAGGGTGACTGGGGCCGAGGGGCGACCCGCATTGAAAGCACGGCCAGAAACGTCTTGGATGACCACTTCACCGACCTGGTCTTGACGCGCCACCACGGCAACCTGTGATTCGTCGACGAAGGCAGCGTCTACTGCCTGACCGGTCATCGGGGTGAGTTCCATGAACTCTCCGATACCGACGGGCTCACAGGTGCCTGAGCGCTGAATTGCGGTGAGCAACACCCTCACACTCTCGCCTGCTTGCACCAGTAACAACATCCTTGTGTTGTCGCGGGCGAGTTCAAACGACACCACTTTGGAACCTTGAGGAAGCTCCAGCGACAGCGGGATGAAATCAAGCTCTGGGTCCCCGACGACTACCGGGAACACCTTGATGGCGTCATCGTCCGAGGCGTCCGCAATCGACCAGGTGTACCCGCAGGAATCAATTACCGGGCGCACCAAGTTTGAGCGGACATCAAGCGGCTGCTCGGAGGCGCCGTCCACGGTGACCCTCCAGAGTCCACCCTCGCCGACTACCGCCGCGCGGTTATAGACCGCCGAGTAGAAGACCTTGTCGGGACGAAGACCCGCGATTCCCGCTTCAACACCCTCAATGCTCTCGATGCGGCCGGCTTGAACATAGCCAAAGTCGCGGCCACGAATCACCAGGGGCCTAGGGTCTCGACCCGTCGTCAACGTCGGCTGGGTCTCGTCGGTCACCGGAATTGAAATGGGGGTTTGGTTCACCGTGATGGCGACATCCGACACGTCAGAAATCTGGGTCAGTGTGGTGGTGAGCTGCCAGAGCATCCTGGTCTTTTGAGTGTCGCTGAGATCGAGAACACTCTCACTCAGGTCCACGCGTGCTTGACCCTCCACGACGGGAACAGGTGAGAGCACGAGTTGGATGCCAGAGGGGAACGCCGACACTGTTGCCCCCTGGTTTAGCCAGTAGGTAGGGGGCTCTAAGAGTCCTCGAACCACCTTGGTGAGCACGTCACCGCGGGAGGCAAACCAACGCATGTCAGGCACTAGTTCCCGGTAGTCAGAGGAGTAGTAATACAAGCGCACCGACTCATACGCTTCCCTAAACGCCAGCTCGCCTAAGACCACACCATCGGGGGCATCGCTGATGCGCCATTCGCCTTCTATCTCACTGACGACAAAGAGCAGGTCTTGACTGGTTTCGCGGGTGAGGGTTTCGTAGCGGCCAGCTTCGTCAACACGGGCGCCCACCGGAATCGAATACACCCACGAGCCGTCGCCTTGATCGGTAAGTGTGGGCTCACCACTCGAGATGAGCACACTTTGGCTGGGGTTCCACTCGTCGCGGTGCACCTCATCGAGGTACGAGCGGGCGACGCGGTAGTTGTTTTGCGCGGCAGTTCCCGCAGCCACGAATCCCTCAATGATCTCTTCGGGGCTTGCTCCCGCAGAGGGGCCTGGGGCCAGGAAGTCCACAGCGGAGGTACTGATCACCGAGGCAGGGTCCACCGATTCGACATCGCCCGTGGTGGGCAGTTGGGTGCACCCTGACATCACCAGAGCGAGGGACATCCCGAGAATGCGCTTCATCATGTCGTTGCCACCTCGGGGGTCTCTGGTTCCACAAATGCACCTGTTGCATCGACCAAATCAGTTTCTGGTGGGAGACCAAGCGGCGAGTGTTCGATTGATCCGCCCTCAGCCCGCGGCAAGGTCACCCGGAAGCAGGTTCCAGCGCCTTGCTCGCTCCAGACGTCAATTTTTCCGCCGTGGACCAAGGCGTCTTCTTGCGCAATGGCCAGGCCTAGTCCCGTTCCCCCCGTGGTGCGCTGGCGCGAGGGGTCTGCCCGCCAGAAGCGATCAAAAACGCGGGATGCTTCTTGCTCGCTCATCCCCACGCCCCAGTCGCGAATCGCAATGGCCACGCAGTGTTCGTTAGAGTCCACAAACGCCACAATCGGCTTTGACTCACCGTGGTCGATGGCGTTACCCACAAAGTTCAACACGATGCGACGTAGGCGCCTCGCGTCAGCATCGACGTCCCCATATCCGCCAAGGACTTCAAGAAGAAGCAGTGAGCCTTTTTGTTCTGCGAGCGGGGCAAGTTGATCCAAACAGTCTTGAACGAGCTCCACCACGTTCACCTCGTCGCGGTCAATCTCCACCGCACCCGCGTCGTAGCGGCTCATTTCCAGCAGATCTGTGAGCATGACTTCGAAGCGCTCGATCTGGGTTTCCAATAGCTCCAGTGAGCGGGCCGATTCTGGATCGAGCTGGTCTCGCTTTTGGCTCAACACATTGGCCGCGAGGCGAATAGTGGTGAGCGGTGTGCGCAGCTCATGGGAGACATCGGAGACGAAGCGTTGCTGGAGTTTGGACAAACGCGCCAGGCGCACAATTTGGCCCTGCATGCTGTCGGCCATCTTGTTAAACGAACGAGCCAGCACCGCGATGACATCTTCACCGCCCTCCTCGATGCGCTCCTCGAGGTAGCCCTGCGATAAGCGCTCGGCAGTATTTGCCGCAACCTTCACCGGTCGAATAGCGAGGCGGACTACCAGCCAGGTCACTAACGAGATGGTCAACACCAGCAGCAGTGAGCCCGCGATCAGAGTTTGTTGAACCAGGGTCAGGGTCGCCTGAACATCGGATAGGTCATAAATCAGATACAGCTCATACTGACCGGCGGTGGGAACTTGAATCACCGAAGCAGTAACCACCGCCGGAACAACCTGGCCATCCACGCTTAAGCCCACTGATTGGTGGTGGAGGGATTCGGGTGCTTGCACGACTGCTTGACGAAGCGATGTGCTCAATACGCTGAGATCCAGCCCTGATGTCGACGTGGAGGTCATGGTTTGCAGGGTGATTTGACCGGGTGTGCGCAAAATCGCGAATCCTCCGGACCCGGCAACACTCTGGTTGGTCCGAATGGCGGTTTGTGCAGAGGAGTTTGCCGTTTCGACGTCAATGGTTCCCGCAGGGGTGACCGAGTTATCAAACAGGGCTTGGAGCTGGGTGGAGGTGCGCACACTCTCTGAAATCACCTGGTCGAGCCTGGAGTTAAACAAGCTCGATTGGATCGTCAGCGACATGTAGCCGCCAATGACGGTCACTGCCATACCCGAGAGCACCGTGGTGACCACGACTGTTCTGGTGAGCAGCGACTCCCGCCACACCCTCCGAGGTGCAGCGAGCAGGGCTTTCACCTCTCGCCACCACCGCCACATCATTCGGCTGGTGTCACTCCCTCACCAGACGCCACAGCCTTACCGGAGCGATATCCCACACCCCGAATGGTCTCCACAATGACGGGGTTATCCGGGTCAATCTCGATCTTGGAGCGAAGCCGTTGGACGTGGACGTTCACCAGCCTGGTGTCTGCCTTGTATTGGTATCCCCAAACCTGCTCCAACAAGGCCTCGCGCGTAAACACCTGGTGGGGCTTGAGCGCCAGCGTCAACAGCAGCTGGAATTCAAGTGGGGTGAGGTTGATGCGTGAGCCAGAGCGGCGCACTTCGTGGCCTGGAACATCAATTTCGATGTCGGCAATACAGATCAAGCTCGCTTGCGCGTCACTCGTGGGACGCAGTCTCGCTCGGATGCGCGCGACGAGCTCTTTGGGGTTAAAGGGCTTCACGACATAGTCGTCGGCACCATTTTCAAGCCCTCTGACCACATCGGTCGAGTCAGACTTTGCCGTCAACATGATGATGGGAACACCGCTGACGTCGCGGATCCTCGCGCACACATCCATGCCGTCCATTCCAGGAAGCATGACGTCGAGGAGAACTAAGTCAGGGTTAATCGATTCGAGCTGGTCGAGTGCGAGAGGGCCGTCTGCAGCGTGGTGGGTGACAAAACCCTCCCCGCGGAGCATGATTGAAATCATTTCCGCCAAGGCAAGGTCGTCATCGACCACCAGGATTGTCGCGCTCACCCTTCACCTCCACCTACTGCGGATAGGCCGCGGCTAAGCGGTAAGCCTACACCGACCACAGGAGAGTGTTCTTGGTCGCTTAGTAGCGGTAGTGCTCGACCTTGTAGGGACCCTCTTTGTCGACACCGATGTAGCGCGCCTGCTCGTCGCTCAACTGTGTGAGCTCAACGCCCAAAGAATCCAAGTGCAAACGCGCCACCTTCTCATCGAGCTTCTTTGGCAACATGTGCACACCCAGTGGGTAGGCGTCCAAGTTGGTGAAGATTTCGATTTGAGCGAGAACCTGGTTGGTAAACGAGGTGCTCATCACGAAGCTCGGGTGTCCGGTTGCGTTTCCAAGGTTCATCAAGCGACCCTCGGAGAGCATCAGGATGCTGCGTCCATTAGGCAGCAACCATTCGTGCACCTGGGGCTTAATTTCCACACTGGTCGCACCGGCAAGGCTCTCCAGCCCTGCCATGTCGATCTCGTTGTCGAAGTGTCCGACGTTAGCCACGATTGCCTGGTGCTTAAGCCCCAGCAAGTGATCCACGGTCACAACATCCTTGTTACCCGTGGAGGTCACCAGGATGTCGACCTGGTCGATGACCTTCTCCAGAGTAGTCACCTGGTAGCCATCCATGGCCGCCTGCAAAGCGTTGATCGGGTCGATTTCCGACACGATCACACGGGCGCCTTGGCCACGCAGCGATTCGGCAGATCCCTTACCCACGTCACCGTATCCGGCAACAAACGCGACCTTTCCACCCATCAGGGTGTCGGTGGCGCGGTTGAGACCGTCGATGAGCGAGTGGCGGATGCCGTATTTGTTGTCAAACTTCGACTTGGTCACCGAGTCATTGACGTTGATGGCGGGGAAGAGCAGGGTTCCGTCTTTGAAGAATTCGTAGAGACGGTGAACACCGGTCGTGGTTTCTTCGGTGACACCCTTGATGTCTTTAGCTATCTCGGTGTATTTAGAGGGGTGTTCGGCGACGGACTTCCGAAGAAGTCCGAGCACAACGCGCCACTCTGCGGGGTCAGATGCTTGAGGATCTGGCACAGCTCCTGCTGCTTCAAACTCGACACCCTTGTGCACGAGGAGGGTGGCGTCGCCACCGTCGTCCAAAATCATGTTGGGGCCGGCGGCTCCGTGTGCAGACCAGTCGAAGATCTGCTCGGTGCACCACCAGTACTCCTCCAGGGTTTCGCCCTTCCAGGCAAAGACTGGAGTTCCCTGGGGGTCTTCGGGGGTTCCCTTACCCACGACCACAGCGGCCGCAGCTTCGTCTTGGGTGGAAAAAATGTTGCAGCTTGCCCAACGCACTTCGGCGCCCAGAGCCACGAGAGTTTCAATCAAGACAGCGGTCTGCACAGTCATGTGCAGCGAACCTGCAATGCGAGCGCCCTTAAGCGGTTGGCTCGGGCCAAATTCTTCGCGAAGGGCCATGAGACCTGGCATTTCGTGTTCGGCGAGGCGAAGTTGGTGGCGGCCTGCCTCAGCGAGAGACAAATCGGCAACGCGGTACTGAAGTGGGGTAGCAGTCAACATAACCACCATTGTGGCATCTAAAAGCCTGAAAAACCCTCTGAGAAGGTGAACACGTACTAACCCGCGGAAATAATGGCCAACACCTCAGCAGTAAGGCTGTCGAGGCGCTCTTTAGTAGCCGCTTCCACGTTTAAGCGAAGCAATGGTTCGGTGTTTGACGCACGCACGTTAAACCACCACATCTCAGCACCCGTTTCCCGGCCAATCACGCTCAAACCGTCGAGACGATCCACATCGCCCTTGGTCGAAAACGCATCAGCAACGGCCTGGACTGTCGCCTGAGTATCGGCCACGCGGGTGTTGATTTCTCCCGACTGGACGTAGGGGCTGTATTCGGCTCCGATCGCGCTGAGTGGCAGATCAGAGTGGCCCAGTTCTGCCAAAACGTGCATGGCCGCCAACATTCCAGAATCTGCACCGTAGAAGTCGCGGAAGTAATAGTGGGCCGAGTGTTCTGCACCGAATACGGCGTTCGTGCGGGCCATTTCGTCTTTGATCAGCGAGTGGCCCACAGAGGTGCGCACAGCAGTGGCGCCCTCGGCTTCGATGGTCTCTTTGACCACGTTGGAACAAATCAAGTTGTGCAACACCGTGGTGGAGTCCTCACCCAGCTGCTCGCGCACTCTGGTGATTTCTCGCTTGGCTACCAGTGCACCAATCACGCTCGGGCTGACGGGATCACCCTTTTCATCGACGACAAAGCAGCGGTCGGCATCACCATCGAAAGCAATACCAATATCGGCACCGTGCTCCACGACCGCCTTTTGCAAGTCGACGATGTTTTTGGGCTCGAGCGGATTTGCTTCGTGGTTGGGGAACGTGCCATCGAGTTCGAAATACATCTCAGTGACATCAAGGGGCAGGGCGGCAAAGCCTGCACCCTCACCAAACACGGCAGGGACCGTGAAGCCACCCATGCCGTTTGCCGCATCAACCACAACTTTGAGCGGGCGGATGTTTTCGAGGGCCACCAGGCTTCGCAGGTACGAGACATAGTCACCGAGGACGTCGTTGGAGTGTGGATCATCGAGTGAGAACGTGGGCTCAGGGTTGTCCTCGAGGTAGGCGATAGCGCGGTCTCGAATCCCCGAAAGCCCGGTGTTGAGACTGACACCCTTTGCACCTGCTTTGGCGAATTTAATGCCGTTGTATTCGGCAGGGTTGTGGCTCGCGGTGATCATTGCCGCCGCAGCGTCAAAGTGGCCGGAGGCGAAATAAACCATGTCGGTGGAGCACAAGCCAATCGGCATCGGGTGAGCACCTGCTTCGGCGGCACCTGCTTCGAGCGCACGGGCAAGCTCGGGAGACGATGGGCGCATGTCGTGTCCGACAACGAACGGCTTTCCGATAAGACCCAGCTCTTCCACAACGGCCACCCCCAAGGCGTATGCCACCTGCGGGGTCAGCTGGGTGGCCACTAAGCCACGAACGTCATAGGCCTTGACAATGTCACGAAGCGCACTGGTCATGGCTCAAGCCTAGGTCAGAAGATTTCCGGCTCGGGGCGGTATCGCACCACCCGCCAGCCCTTCGGCACCGTCAAGCGATTAGCGTGATCCACGCACAGGTCATACGAGTGCGGTTCGGGGTGGAGCGCGAGCGGTCCGACCACTGCTTCTTGGTCGGAATAGACGTATGTGAGGGTGGCGTCTGCGCTGTTGACACAACCGACTTTGCTACAGGTCCTGATGGCCCGTCGACGCTCCCGCATGATGGGGTCAGTGTATCCGGCTGGCGTTCGCTAGCGTGGGAGTGTGAGCGTGTTGCACGGTAGGTCGAGGCGAGTACATCGCTCCCTTCCGGTCGGCCCCATCGTCGCCAGAAAGCGCCGTCGAGCCCAGGCGTTTAACGACACCGTGATCGCGATGTTGGACTATCTGAAGAAGCTTGCTCCACAGGAATTAGACGGTGTCACCGTCACCATTCACGCGATGCCCGACCAACCCTCTGATCTTCCGGGTGTTGCCAGGTTCCAAGTCGACAAGGCCACAAAGACCATTCGGTTGTTCCGTATCCCGATCGAACGACTCGGTCACCACCATCCGGGAGACCGTTGGTATGAGCGAATGATCATCGAATCGGTCGTCATCAAAGCCGTCGCCGAGCTGATTGGCACTGACCCCTGGCGGCTCATGCCAGGAAAAGAACCCTGGATTTAGCGAGCGAACACCGACACTTCAGGCAGGTTCGCAGGCGGTGCCACCACCGGCAGGGTCGCAATGGAACCTGCCTCCAATAACGCCACCGACAACGCGACGGGACCGGTGGTCTCAAAGAGGTAGTTGCCACCTTGAGTGCCCAAACCTTTAGTGGCAAATTGCCCGGGATTTAGAGTCTGTGATCCTTGACCCAACACGCTTTGGCCATCATCTGACACACGAGCGAAGGTAACCGTTGCAGAGTCGTCTGAGGCACTGGTCATCTGCAACACCGCGTCGATGTTTCGTGGCAGGACCACGCTACCGAGGCCCTCAATCACGTGAGCAGAAGGCACCCAGGCGAGGTCTGTCTTGTTCTCGCCCACAGAGGAATGTCTGATTCCCGCGACGATGGGCTCGTCGGCGTCGATGCGCACACTCGCCCAGCCCTGGCCAAGCTCATCGAGTGACACGTCGAACACGCGCCCTGCCTGAAGCTCCACACCAATGGACACGTCCCCGTTGACTGGGCGCACAAGCGAGATCGTGGCAGAGGTATCGGCCTCTGGTGAGAGAAGTCGCAGGATGGGGCCGACGTCGCTATAGCCCTCAATGCCGAGGACTGCTCCTAGTTGTTCTTCTGACTCCAACCACAATCCGGTCACGATTCTTGTAGTCGACGGGGGAAGCTGAGTAGTGGCCACATCTAGTCCGTCTGGCTGGAGACCACGAGTCAGGGACACGTGCAGGCTCGCCGTTACCGGAGTTCCTGACGATTGAATGCGAATCACCGGCGATGACTCGTCTGGGGCTAAACCAGAGAGGCTAAATACTCGGCGCTCCCCCGGCTGTAACAAAATTCCCCGCGCACCAGGTGCTGAAATCACGCCCGTGGTGCCAAAGATTTCCAGATCGACGATTGCTTGAACACTGCCTGGATTCGCAAGGGACACCACAGAGTTTCGGCCCGTGGTGGTCGAGCCCGCAACAAGCCAGGATTCAGACGCCGGGGTTTGGCAGATGGATGCTTCGTAGCCCCGGGCAAAGGGAGTATCAATCGAGCTCGCACTGGAGCCCGCTAAGAAACCAGCATCCGCCGCCTGCTCGGCGTAGATCGGAAGAGCAGCGACCTTGCCTTCAGTTCCGGCATAGACATCGAGGAGTTCTTCTGAGGCGAGTGGAACCTCTTCAAACTCCGAACCCAAAAGATTCACGGTCGGTTCGCCAAAGCCCCGGGGCGTGGTTTCTTGCTGGACAAAGCCAAGGAATGGGCCCGCACACACCACTTGGCGAACGGGTGCCTCTGCCGATACGAGCGACGCTGTCATGACTTCTGGCTGGGTGGGAAGAGCGCCCACAACGGCTTGGGGAACGCCTTGGGCAACCAACCCCAGGGCGAGGGCTACCACGCCAAAGCTGGTCGCAGAAGCGGCCAATCTACTCATTGAGGTGGGCTCACTCATCAGCGTCCTCCTCTAAGAGTGCAGCGAGCGAGTTCTCGTCGTCGCCTTCGCTGCTGTGGCGCCTCGGGGTGCGCTCAGTGGGAAGAGCCAAGATTCCCCACAGGGCAAAGGTGACCCACAACAGCGCATCAAAGCCTGCCTGTTGGGCAGAGGGCTGGAGGGTGGCGTCAGTTGACTGGCCCACTCCTTCTACCTTCCACAACAGCGCGTCAGAAGTTTGACCAGAGGGGATGAAGTCAGCGCGCCTGCCCATGGCGAGTGCGGCGTCCGATTCTGGATCCCCGGTGAAGAGAATGAACCTAATTCCTCGCTCTTTGAGCATCGGCAGAGGATCTGCCGACGAGGGCTGCACAATCGCGGCAACAATAGTCGCGATTTCGTAAGCAGGCGCTGATGGCTCAACAGGTCGCAGGCGATAGACGCTGCTGTGTCGATCAAGAACGAGGCCGTTACCAGAGACCACAGAGGCTCGGAATGAGTCGCCAATTTGGTCGATTACCAAGGTGTTTTGATTCGGAGTGGTAATTGACTCCGCGGCGACCAATGCGGGGAGAGTGCGAGCGTCTGAAACACCCTTCACAGTTGCGTCATCTCGCCACGCAGATCCCACTTCGCCCGCAACGGCGAGGAGGCTGGACACGGCAACAACCACCACGATCGATCCACCCGCAACTCGACGGAGGGTCGCGGGTTTGCCAAATTCGAAACGCTCTGGAATGAGTTGATCAAGAGCTGCCGACGCGGCGAGAACAAGCCCTAGCCCCACCAACAGCGCGCCAGAGCCAGACCACACGGTGACGGTGTTT
>Ga0233451_10004547_pt1 | contig 11515 bp, 9 predicted proteins | sample 011ome_29_FD_183052 | JGI IMG/M metagenome (GOLD analysis project Ga0233451, IMG submission 183052) | Coastal salt marsh microbial communities from the Groves Creek Marsh, Skidaway Island, Georgia - 011504CT (spades assembly) | ecosystem: Environmental > Aquatic > Marine > Intertidal zone > Salt...
ACTAATATCAAACAAACACATCGTCGGCGAGAGGATAAAACACATGAATGACATCACGAAAGAGTTGTTCTGTAATATATTATTAATACGTTACGCATACGAACGAATCTTCTTTCTTTTACAAGAATGTATATGTATGAATAATTACGCGCCATCGACGAATTTCGCGCACGCGGAGTAAATCTTCTGCATAAACGCGGCTTCTTGATCCAATCCTGCGGCTTTGGCCGTGTTGATGTTCGTCATGAGAAGCGCCATCAAGTTCATATCCAACTCGTCGTTATCAACCATTTCCAAAATCATCGCTTTTTTATCCTTCGCGGTTAACAGTTTCATCATTCGTTCTTTTGGTTGTAACATAGCTTTGGTGGTTTGATCGACGAAACCGACAAAGTTTGAGGTGACCGTGCTCAACGCGTCGATTTTCCCTTTCATGTCTTCGCTCACCGAAGCGTCTTCCATTTGACTCTTCAAATACGCGAAGAACTCTTCGTTTAATTTCGGTCTATTTCGTACGATTTCAAATTCCATCTCGTTAAACTCAGTCTCGAAAAAGTACGTCACCAACTCCGCCGGCGACGTCGGTTCCGGTCTCGCCTCTCTCGCCTCCTCCAATTCCTTCCGTTTCTTCTTCCACTCCTCTTTCAACTTTTCCTTCTCCGCCTCCAACGCCTGCGCGTCTCGCTTCGCCAAATGTCTATCGATGAGCATATCGTTCTCATCCGAAACATCACCAAGAACCCCGTCCGGATCGTAATTAATCTCTAACGCGTCTGGATTGCTCGATTTAATCGGTTTCTGCCCTGCGCTCATCAAGTTCCCTTGCGCGTCGATTAAACCTTTCTGTTGCAGTTGTTGCGCCCCGGCGCCTTCAAAGGAGATTTGTTGTCCACCCAAACGCTGTTGCAAGATGGCTAAATCTTGCGCGGAAACTTCGCCTTGCGATTGTCCAGCCATGCCGCCTCCGACGCCTCCGGAAAATGCCCCCGAGCCGTCCTTGCCGAACTTTTGTTCGAAAGAAGATCCCGCTTTGACGACAAAACGTGCGTTGGACTTTCTGGGAGACGACACGTGTCCTTTCCCCCGCAAAAAAGACGCCGCCATTGCATTTTTGTGACGCGTTTTGCTTTCTTGTTTTTGTAACACAGCAGAAACGAAGCAGCAGCAGCGAGATGACGACGACGACGATGCAAACATCGTTCTCGTTCGCAGTCGTCTCTCAAAGAGAAGAAAAGATCGGGTGAGACGCAGTACAAAAGGAGGCACACGTTTGAGGAATTATTTTATCCAAAAACGAAGGAAGTTTGGCAGCCCTTTTTGAAGGCATTTTGATGGACAGAAAGAACCACAAGAAAGTGTTCACAATAGAAGACACGAATAGTCAACTTTATATATCGTCGAAAGAGGAGAGAGATGAATACGAATACAATACTAATACACTACTACGACTACTCATACGAACGAGAGAAACAGCAACGTTGTTTTCCTCAACGTTCAATAAAAGTGGCGCTTGTTTGCTCTCTGAAACCTGCGCTCGACGCTTACCGCCAATCCGCGGATCTGTACAGAAGGACGCCTTGACCGTTACATCTGCCGCAGGCGAGTTTTCCATTCGCCGAGCACACGGAGCACCGCTCGAGAGTATTCGCCTCTGTTTTGTCTTTCTTTCCTCCTTTTTTCTTTTTCATTTTGGTGGTCGTCTCGTCTTCTCGTCCTTCTTCTCGCGTCCAACCGAACGGAAGCCGAAACGTGAAGAGGGTGTTCTTCTTCGCGGGGACATACCCAACCTTATCGCACTTCGCGACGCCTCCCGAGGTGCAGTTATAACACGGCACGTTCCCGAGGCCGAGACATTGGTCGCATCTTTTTTTGGTCACGTCGCCTTGACGCAAAGGTTTCGGTTTCGGTTTCGACGCGCGTCGTCTTTTGTTGTTCTCGTCGTTGAACGCCCCATTCGCTCGAACGATGGTTGTCTTTGTCGTCGGCATCTTCTGCGCGCGAGAACTTCTGACGCGTTTTTCTCGCCGCAGTCGTCTCGTCGCAAAACGCTCATCAAATCTCTTCACTCATCGACGCACACAAACAAACAAACGCACAAAGAGAGAGAGAGAGAGGTAATAAAAGAGAACGTGAAAAAGGGCGAGAAGAACATCATGTGCACGGTGGATAAGGTACGACGGACAAAACCGCGTTTAGTGTTGTTGTTTTCTTCTGCGCGCGCGAGAGAGAGATCTCATCTCGTGCAATCAAATCTTTTGAAATGTACTTGAGTTTTTGCGCGTTTAGTACTGACGGATGATGTTTTCTCTCTCTCTCTCTCTTTGTCTTTGCCACGTAATCGTTTTTATCGCGACCAAAAACAGTTACTGATCAAAGGCATCCGCGCGTTCGCCCCGGACCACGACCACGTGATAACCTTCCCGAAACCGTTAACGCTCATCGTCGGTTCTAACGGTGCAGGGAAAACCACCATAATCGAGTGCTTAAAAATGGGCAGCACGGGAGAGTTGCCGCCGAGCGCGCGATCGGGGCAGGCGTTTATACACGATCCAAAAGTCGCAGACGCCACGGAAGTGAAGGCACAGATAAAATTGAGGTTTCAGAATAGCATAGGGAAACCGTTTGTGGTGATACGGAGTTTTCAGTTGGTGCAGAAATCGGGCGGGAAGTTGGAGAAGAAAGATTTGGACCAGATTATTCAGATGGTGGACGAGAACACCGGGGAGAAAGTCTCGCTGACGAAAAAGTGCGCGGATATAAACGCGGAGGTGCCTATATTAATGGGGGTGAGTAAAGCAATACTGGAGAACGTGGTGTTCGTGCACCAAGAAGAATCGAATTGGCCGTTAGGGGAAGGCGCCGTGTTGAAGAAGAAGTTCGACGACATCTTTTCGGCGACAAAGTATACGAAAGCGTTGGAACACATACGGAAGCTCAGAGTGGAACAAGTTGGGGAGATTAAAGATGCGAGAGGGAAGTGCGAGACGTTAAGGGTGAGGAAAGATCACGCGGTAAAGTTAACGGCCACGAGAGACGATAACGAACAGAAAGCGCGAGCGTTGGAGGCGCAAATCGCGAGCGTGGACGAAAACATCGAGAAGGCGATGAAATCGGTCGAGGATATGACGGGCGCGTTAGCTGGAGCGAGACGATTGGCGGAGGAGAAGTTATCGGTGGAGAGTAAGTTATCTGCGGTAAAAGCGGAAAACGAGAGAAAAGTAGAAAGAGTTGACAACGTGTACACGGAATCCTTGGAGGAGTTGGAAGGATTGCGCGAACAGTTCACGGCGAAGTTTGCCACCATGAAGGAAGAGTTAGCGCAGTTACACTCGGAGGTGAAGGACTTGCACATGCAATCGGACGCCTTGAAAGATAAAAAAGATTCAGAGTTTCAAAAAGTGGGCAGGTTACAAGCAGAAGCCGAGCAACACGTGAAGCGATTGGAGAAGCGCGTGGAACACGCGAAAGAAGTGGCGAGAGAGAACGCCGAGATTGGCCAGGCGATTTGTAACGCCATTTTGAACATGAGCGACGACGGAGAAGACGAGGAGGACGACGACGAGGAGGACGACGAGATGGTTGACGCGACGCAAAACGAAAGCGCGAGAAACAACACGCAACGACCGTCCAAGTCTGAAAGAGAAAGTACGATGAAACTCTTTCGAAAAGCGTTGGGCGAGCGTTTGCAAGTATTACAAGACGCGGCGAAAAACGCGCGAGAAAAAAGGCAAAACGCGCACGCCGAAGCGACGAGTGCCATCGTTAACGTCGACATGAAAATAAAACGAAGCGAAGAGAAGATTCGCGACAAGCAAAAGCTCAGAGAAGAGTTACGCGCGAACATTGATGCGATAACGAAAGATTTGACGCAATCGGCAACCGTCGTCGCCATCGACGAGTACAAGAAAAATGAACAAGAAGCGAAAGAGATTTTCAATAAACGGTCCAAAGAAGTCGAATTGGCCGGTGACGGGAAAGCAGAAATGACGGAAATAGAGAACGAGATAGAGTCCATCGATAAACAACTCCAAGCGTTGAGGAGCGAACAAGAAGAAGCGGCCAGAGCGGGCGAAACGCAAGTGAAGATTCGTTTGAAACGCGACGAAATCGCCGCGAAGCAGGAAGCTTTGACTTCCATTTTAAATTCGAGGAAAGATCGTCTCGAGGCGGCGTTTCGAGGCGCGCAAGATGTTCCGGAACCGCTGCTGTTATCAGAGGAGGTTAAAAGAATTGAAAAGGAACGACGCGAAGCGGCCACACTGGCCGAACGCGAATTGGCCTCCTCCAAGACGATGAGAGAATCGAGACGCCGAGAAGTCGATGCCGCGGAAACAACTTTGAATAGCTGGAAAGACGACGCGAGAGTGTGCGAAGAGCAAGCATCGGATGCACCAACCGTCGTTCTCCTGGGCGATAAAGGTTTATTAGGCGTAGAAGACGCCATGCACAAGGTCAACGAGGACATCAAAGAAGCGCAAAAGACGATGGAGTACATGAGAGCAGGTAACGTCTTGCTCACGGATTACCTTCAAAAAGCGGTTGCCAACACCGCGTGTCCAATGTGCACTCGCGGTTTCCCAAATATTAAAGAGATGTCTGCCTTTGAAAAAAGGTTGCGGACCATAATAGACGCGGCGCCTGATCAGTTAGAGATCAACGAGAAAAAGATAACCGAATGCGAGGCGAAACGCGAAAAATTATTAGGATTGACGTCCATCGCCGCGCGGTATAAAGAATTAAAAGAGAAACGCATCCCGGCCGCAGAAGACGAGTATAAGAAAGCGCAGGATACTCTCGACGAAGCGTGCAACACCGAGCTAAGATTTCAATGCGCGCTCGAGGAGGCGAAGAAGGCGAGAGATACCGTTGTCGCGGTTGTCGAAGACGCGGCGACGATTTCTCGCCACGCGCAAGAACTGAACACCTTGGAAACGCAATTGAGAATGATGCCGGGAGGTATGACGTCCGGTAGAGAGGCTGAAATTCGATCCATAACCGCAATTGCTGGAGATTTAGACGTCGAACAAGCGAACCGCGAAAACAAAGAGAATCAATTGAAAGTACTTCGACGGAAGAAGGAAAGAACGGACAACGAACTTGCGCAGTTGGATAGGAATTGGCGAGACGCGAAAGACGCTTTGGCGGACGCGGAACGAAACCAACTGAAAACAATCTCGCTCAGAGAGGAGAAGAAAAAGTTGGAAAGAGATCAAGACCAAGCGACGAGAGACATAGAAACACTCGAACGAGAGTTACCGCCGTTAGAAGACGAAAAGAAGAAACTCGAACGCGAACGCGAAGAACGCGTCAAAATTGAAAAAGATAATGAAGACGCCGTGGACGATAAAACGCGTACGTTGCAAAAATCCATCGATTTCTTCGATTCCTTGAACGACCCGATTCAAAAGTACATCGAATCCAACGCGAGACAAACCTTAAGAGAGATTCAAAAGTCTTTCGAGTCTGCAGATGTGAAAATCGACGCGACTTTGAAAAAACTCGCGACGAAGCAAAAAGAGTACAAATCGAAGGAGAAGAGTGTGAACAAACAAAGCGAAATTCAGAGAACGTTGGAAGATAACATCGCGTTGCAACGCGGTAAAAAAGAAGAAAAAGAACTCGAGATGAGAATAAAAGAGTTGCAAGAAACCGCATCGAAATTTGGAAACGTGAAAGATTTAGGAGAGGAATTGAAACGCCGCGAGAAAGTGCACAACCAATTGGAAGTGACGAAAGCGGAGGCTGCGGGCCAAGTCAAAACGCACCGCGAAATGGCTCGAAGCAGCGAGAAAGAACTCAACTCGGCAGAATACAAAAACATCGACTCTCGCTTATCGAAGGAAACCATTCGCTTCCAAACGTTGGAAATGGTCAACAGCGATTTAAATCGATATTATACCGCGCTCGATAAAGCGTTGATGGCGTTTCACTCGTCCAAAATGGGCGACATCAACAAAGTCGTCAAAGAGCTTTGGCAAAGAACCTACCGAGGTCAGGATATAGATTACATCCAAATTCGCTCAGACGCCGAGAAGCAAGAAGGAAAAACTGGGGGTAAGAGTTCCTACAACTACCGCGTCGTCATGATTTGCAACGGAGCCGAGTTGGACATGCGCGGTCGATGCTCAGCCGGACAAAAAGTCTTGGCGTGCCTCATCATCCGCTTGGCGTTGGCGGAAACCTTCTGTCTCAACTGCGGCATCTTAGCCTTGGACGAACCGACGACAAACTTGGATACCCCGAACGCGGAAAGTTTAGCGCGCTCGCTAATTGATATCATGCACTCGCGCAGAGAACAGGAAAACTTCCAGCTCATCGTCATTACCCACGACGTGGAGTTTGCGCACATGCTCGGTCAACGCCAACAAGCCGATTACTACTGGCGGGTGACGAAAGACGAAAACCAACACAGCTGCGTAGAAAGAGAAGATATTTACGAGTAACGATGAAGGACACTTGTGTACAGTAAAGTAGAAGTAAAAGGGAGATCGAGAGAGACACTAATAGCAACAATAGTTGAATACGCAAATAAAGATACACACGCGAGCAAAAAATGAATGAACACAACAAGACGTCCCCTAAAGTACTTTCTTTAGATTCCTAAACTAAACTTCTAAATTATTTACAACAATAACAACAACATGTGCAACGGTACCATATGTACTACTAGTACTACTCTATTTTACATTACCACGCACATGTCGCAGCTTCGGGAAAAGAACCCTTTCTTCTTCGGGACAATCAAAATATCTCTTCCGTCTTTCGTTTTCTTATACTTCAACTGTAACAAGTCGTTGTATTTCGCCTGCGTTACGTACACGTCAAACCTGGTCAACGCGTGACTCAGCATATCGTTCCACCACCTCTCGTGTTCTTCTAAATACATCGATCGCATTAACTCCGCTTTACTTTCCTCCCTACTTACCGGCACGCTCACCCTCGGATCGTTCTCGATCCTCGTCAGCGCTCTCGCCAACGTCGTCTCGTCCTCAAACACGCTCTCCACCGGCGGCGTCTCCCCGGTCGGATCTAGCTTCGACCGCGCGTTTTGCTTCGCTTCGAATGTCTTCAACTCCTCTCTCTTCACGAACTGAGGAACCCCACCTCGCCAATAAAACACTTTTTTACACACCTTATTCCTCTCGCGACAATGCCTTTGCGTTTTCGTCCTCTCCGTGAGTACTTTAAACACATCTTTCCCTTTAATCCGTTTCGTATCCACGATGACGACGTGAAACGGGTCGTTAAAATCTGGTTTATGCCATATCTGTTTATATATCGGGTACATGTCTGGTTGTTTATTCGCCTCGTAATTCGTCCTTCGTAACGCGTGCGCCTTCGCCTGCCTGTACCCCACTTGCACCGCCTCGTCGCAAATCTCCAACACGTCCGCCAGAGTGATTCTCGGTTGCGTCGTGCACTCGCTCATATTTTCGCCTTCAAAAAACTCCAGCTGTCGAACGACTTCTTGCAGCGATAACGCCATCACCATCAAATCCGCCAGAGTTTGAAACAGAGGTTCGTTTCCAATCATCTCGTCTTTTTCCTTTTCAAAGTCGTTCCCGTTGTTCGTTTCGTCACGGTGTTGGAGATTCCGGATTTCCGCGTCCGAGCAAAACGATAAGTGCCAGAACGGTGGGTCTTTTTTTATCACCACTTCTTCTTCCGTTTTTGTTTCCGAAACGATGCTTTCCTCCTCTTCCTCTTCTTCTTCTTCGTTCTCGCCTCCTCCTCCTTGGTCCTCCTCCTCCTCGTCCGCGTTTGCCTCCTCCATCGTGTGTTTCTCTCTGTTGTGTTCGTTTTTCCGAATTTTTTTCCAACTCTCGAGGAAAAACACTGACGACTACAAATCAGCAAAAAAAAGGTAACAACAACAACACGTTATTCTTATTATTATTATATCATAACTCTGTATAAAACATAATGTCCTCGGACTCTAAGGCGATTTTCGAGGCGATACAATACGCGCGAGGCGAGAAAGGGATGCCGGAAAAAGGTGACCCGATGTATTGGGACGACGCCATTGGACGGGTACGTTTTAGAAGTGTGAAAATAATAATCGATTGCCCCTCCAATTGGATGAATTGGAGGATATTTTTAGTACATTTATGGGCGCTTTTTGTTGCCGCTTCTCGATGAGACGTTTGCTTGTTTGTTTGTTCGTTTGTTTGACGATTCAGACGACGAAAAGAGCGACGCGCGTTTTAACTCTCTCATTCTCTCGTCGCGGCTGTTTTCATCGCGTTTTTCTGGCTGCGGGTCGTTGTTTGTTTTTAACTAACCTTCTGCCTCTTTCTCTCTCTCATATATAATAAAACATATGATTCTACGAAAACAATAGTGCATACTGAACGAACTCGCGGAATTCCCGGGCGTCTCGATATCGAACGCGTCCTCCAACTCTCAAGATGCCACGATTACGGTCGTTGAACCGCAAATGATCGAATCTCGTCGGAAGCGAGATTTTGCGGCGCGCTTGTCCATGTTCCCGAAAGAGAAGAAACCGAAAGTGAGAATGGTCGGGAACGAAAACGGAGAGTTAACGGAGGCGTCTTTGAAGATTGACGAGAAGTGTCGAGATGATTATTTCGAGACGGTGAAACGAGTCGCGGATAAGGTCATGGCGTATCATAAGAAGGGGAAAATGCCGAGTGAAAAAGATATGATGGAATTTGCCCACGCGGTGGCGAACCATCAAGTTTGGCACGTCGTCTGTTTGGAACGAAAGCTGGATCGAGCGTGTCAAAAAGGAGGGGAGAACTATAAAAAAATTCGAGAGACGGCGTCGCAAACGATCGACAACGCGATTGAATTTCTCGAAAAAGTCGGCAATGAGAACAAAGCCCACCCTGAGACGCACATGGGTCTGTATCGACACGCGGCGAGATTGTTGAGGCAAGTGGCAACCATTCAGGAGCGATACAAATTCTCGCAGAGCGAATGGAAGAAGATTTCGAAACCGATGAACGATCCCGATGATGGAGGGCCCATGGGAGGCGAAGGTGGTGTAGTTGGCGCCGCGTGTAACAACGTCGCTAACTTATACTATTGGAAAAACTTAAATCCGCCGACGAAGGAAGGCGAGGCGATGTACGGCGGCGACGGCGCAAACTTCGCAGTGGCGAGATTTTGGTTAGAAAAAGGCGCGAAAGCCGGAGACTTAAACGCGAGGAAATCCCTAGGCGGGATTAAAATGCGCGCGCAAATGGCTGGACTTGGTATCTCCGTCGTCGATAAAGGTATGGACGAGAAAACAGGTTTACCGATTGGATATAACAGCGGAAAAGTCGACGAGGATAGCGTCGAGTACAGCGAATCCGCCGTGAATACCACGAGCGCCTTGGAGGAGTTCATCGCGAACAGAATGAAGAAAAAGGTGAAGAGGCGAAAGACGGAGCCGAAAGATCGAGACCCGAACACGGGTGCTAAAGGAGAATTCGTTTCCAAAAGATGCATCGTGGACGGTTTAGTCTCCAAACCGCACTTGAACGGCGAAGAGTGCGTCCCGTCCAAATGGAGCGAAGAGAAGAAGCGCTACGGCGTGTACGATTTCAACTCTGGCGGTTTGTGGATTAAACCCGTGAACATTATTCCCAAATCCGAATACTACACGTACGTGACAGACGACGATAAAAGCGACGACGATTCCGACCACTCCGGCGAAGAAGACTCAGAAGACGAGGCGGCGATGGCCGAGAAGCTCAGAAAAGCCAACTTGACCTCCGGCGGAAAGAACGCTCGAGACATGCAAAGTTTGAAATACTTTTCCACGTAATATATGATCATCTCCTCGATCCGTGTTGTTGTTATTCACGATGCTATTGCCGTGTATAAGTTCATAGTAGTATTCGCTCCGTTCTTTCTCTTGTCTTCGTATGATGTTCTTTTTCGCGCGTTCATCCGTTCGTTCGTCGTGCGGCTCAAGTATTTGAGTTTGGGAAACATTTAGAGAAGAAGAGCTCAAAACTCCCCCACACCTCTTCCTCATTTCTTTTTCTCTCCCAAAACCTTCTTAGCACAGTGCGCAAAGTAACACCAGTGAAAGGAGGAGAACACGAGGACACGAGCTTTTACGCAAAACTCATCACGCATAGGAAGAAAGAATGTCGTCGTTACCTCCGATTGATAAATCCAAACCTGACTTGCACCACGGGAATCAAAACGAATTGCAAGCGGTCGGTTTACAGAAATTCCACGACTTTTTCAAATCGAAAGCGACGTCGATCCCGTTCGACTCGTCTTCAATGGAAATGCCCGGCAAGATTGGTAAATCTGTGGACATTCGCGTCGGTCCGAACTTTGATTTATACCCGCTTTTGGATGCGGCGTTGCCGCTGGAAAAACCGAAATTAGGGAAATTTGATCTCGAGATTTGGCAGAAAGCGTTGGATTTCGGGAAGCAAAAATACGACACGTTTGAACTGTCCGAGAAAGAGAAAGGGGTGGTGGCTTTAGTCATACGGCAGAAAAGGCAAGCAGAGTTACAGGCGAAACAACAGGCGGAGTTACAGGCAAAACAACAACTGGTAGGGTTGACCGCTGCTCCGGCGGCGGCCGCGACCGCGGCGCAGCAACAACCGTCGAAACAACTCACCAAAGAAGAGGAAGAGGCGGAGAAGAAACGATTAAAACGAGAGAAGAAAGCGAGAAAAGCGGAGAAGAGAGAACGGAAAAGAGTGAAACGGGAGAATCCAAACATGGAAGGCGGCGGTGGAGGGGAAAACACGAAAACCGGGGACACGACGACTTCGATGGGGACGAAGACCACCGCCGGTCCTACCGCTGGGACGTATTCAACCGGAGGTACGAAGTCTTAGAAAAAATCGAACATAGATGATGCGGTAGCAACGCACAAAAGATCACGTATTATCAATCTCTCTCAGTCTTCTTCTGTGTGTGTGTATGTAGTAAGTGTAGTAATAGTACAAACAACGAAAAGGTTGTTCACATATAGTGTTGTTTCTCTCTCTTTTTCTCTCGTTCACGTCACACGTCTCTCGGACGCTTCTCTCACTGTCTTCTCTTGGGGTTCCCGCTGCCGCAAATAGGAATGTGCGGACGCGCCGTCGCGACGGTCAAACTCGCCGTCGTGGCAGACGACGACGACGACTTCTTCCTCTTCAAACTCAACTTCTCCTTTAGTTTCCCCATCATTCCTCTCAATCCTCCTTTCGTCTCTTCCCCGCTCTCTTGCGGGGAAGTCGCCTCCTTGAGTTGTTCGCTCACTTTTTCGCTCACTTTCGACGCGGTTTCGTCCACTTTATCTTTCACCACGTCCGCTGCTTTCTTCACCGACGTGGAAACCGCGTCGGGAGTGGTCGTTGATTTTGCCATTTTATTCGAGCGTTTAAAAGTCCTGTTTTTCGCGCGTGCAACGGTGCGTGATGCGAGCGCGCACAATCTCTGATCAAAATGCCTCGCATGTGTGTCTCTTCTAGATACAAAAAAAGAGTCTTGGCAGCCGTTTCGCAAAAAAAAAAAAAAAAAATGCCTCCCCCCCAAACTTTATCTCCTG
>Ga0233451_10004555_pt1 | contig 11501 bp, 10 predicted proteins | sample 011ome_29_FD_183052 | JGI IMG/M metagenome (GOLD analysis project Ga0233451, IMG submission 183052) | Coastal salt marsh microbial communities from the Groves Creek Marsh, Skidaway Island, Georgia - 011504CT (spades assembly) | ecosystem: Environmental > Aquatic > Marine > Intertidal zone >...
TAGCACAAACGCTTGTCTTGTTTATTTCACTCGTTCTCATCGTACACGTGCAGACGCAATCGAATGTTCTCGATGTCCACGTCCTCGACGACGCGAAAGGAAAACATGACGTCACTTTGAAGCGCAAGTTTCGCCCGAAATGCGCGCATCTGCGGTCGCACCTTCGCACGCGGCGCGCCTCACGCGCACCGCTCGTAAACATCACACCTCGCGACGCACCGTGCGCGCTGTCGCTGCGGCCGCAGCGCCCGTCGTCGGCGATAAAGACACCAAACGTCAGCACGTAGTCGTCGTCGGCGCCGGTTGGGGTGGCTTAGGCGCCGCCAAGTCCCTCTGCGAAGCCGGCGTGGACGTCACGCTCATCGATGCGTTAAAAGATCCATCTGGGCGCACGCCAGACTTGACGCCGAGCGGTAAGCCATTCGAAGCGGGCACGCGGGGCTTTTGGAAGGATTATCCAAACATAGTCTCAGTCTGTGCGGAGCTCGGCTTGGACGAATCAAATGTGTTTACGCCGTACACCGCGTCCTCGTTCTTTTCACCAGATGGACTAGAAGCCACTGCACCGGTTTTTGGTGACTCGTTGGCGTTGCCGTCGCCGCTCGGGCAAGTGTTCGCGACGTTTGAGAATTTTAAGCGACTGCCGCTCGCCGACAGAGCGTCAATGGTTGGATTGTTATACGCGATGTTGGACCTGAATCGAGACGAGGCGACATTTGAGGCGTACGATAGAATGACAGCGCACGAATTGTTTATCCGCATGGGATTGAGCAAGCGTCTTGTGGATGATTTTATTCGCCCAACGTTGCTCGTTGGGCTGTTCAAGCCGCCAGAGGAGCTTTCTGCGGCTGTGGTTATGGAGCTGCTTTATTACTACGCGCTCGCGCATCAAGACTCGTTCGATGTTCGATGGATAAAATCCAAAAGTATTGCACAGCTCATCATTGCGCCTTTGTGCGAGAGACTCGAAAATGACCATGGTATGAAGGTGATGGGTGGAACGTTCGTCAGCGGCGTCGACGTTGATGAAGAAAGCCGAAGCGTCACGGGCGTGCGTTATCGCACCATGGATGGAAAAGAGGGTGAAATAAAAGATGTCGACGCGGTAGTGTTTGCTCTTGGCGCCAAGGGCATGAAGAGCGTAGTTTCTAACTCGCCTGCTTTAGCTCGAATTGCGCCAGAATTTTCGGCTGCGGCGTCGTTGGGGAGCATCGATGTCGTCGCCACTCGCATTTGGCTCGATAGTTACGTATTTGTAGAGAACCCAGCGAACGTATTCTCTCGCTTTACGAGCTTGCGAGGCGCTGGTGGAACATTTTTTATGCTTGATCAGCTTCAAAAAGATACGGAAGTTGAGTTATGGGGTGGCGAAGAGCCGCGTGGGTCTGTCATCGCGGCAGACTTTTACAACGGCACCGCCATTGCGACGATGAGCGACGAAGACATCGTCAAATTGCTCACTGATGAGCTCCTTCCTGCGGCAGTTCCTGGATTCAAGGGTGTCAAAGCGGTCGATTCTTGCGTGCGACGCTATCCAGGCGCCGTGAGTCTCTTTTCACCAGGATCATACAAGAAGCGACCGCCTTTAGAAACATCCATCTCCAACGTCGTTTGCGCCGGTGATTGGGTGCGTATGGGTGAGCGCGAGCACGGTGCGAAAGGACTGTGTCAAGAACGCGCATTCGTATGCGGTCTCGAGGCTGGTAACTCGTTGTTACGCCGTAACATTGTCACCGGCACTGGCGGCGTTTCTGGTGGCGCGGGCCACCCAGTCATACCGATACGTCCAGACGAAGCCCAAGTCGTCGTCGGTCGAGCGTTGAACAAACAATTGATGGACACACTCTCTCCGTTTGGCTTAGCGTCACCTTGGATTCGTTAGATTGTGCTTGTAATTATTTGTAGCAGCTATAGAGATATCGTGCAAAACTGTCCCAAGCAGCGCCACACCCTGGCGCCATGCTCGCGTATCATACTCCATCCATCGCCGTGCGCACGCGCAACACATCATACTCGCGTCACTCCCACGCACGCGCCGCGTCGAGATCCGTCGTCGCACGCGCCTCTGAAGAAGACGTCGAGGACGCCGCGTCCACCTTCTCCTTGGTCCCAGCGGATGCGCAAGATGGATTATCTCGCTACCGCGCCGTCCTCGCGCCGCTGTTCTTTGCCGGCGGCGCTCTTCACGCCCCCGACGTGTTTGGTGCGGGACCTATTTCCAATGTATGCGGCGTTAGCGCATTCACAGACCTGTCCACTGCGTTGCAAGCGTTGACGCTTCTCTGGGCGGTGGGCGGTCCCGTCGCCGGCGTCGGGTTGCTGTCGGCATCGTTCGTGGGCGACATCGCCGTCACCGCGATTGCGAGCACGGAAATCATCGCGGGTATTGATTTTCCTAACGTCATTGCCCCCGCATCGATCCCTACGCCGATCGTGTATGCACAGATTATAAACTTAACCTCCCTCGTTGCGCTCCGCGCGTGGGAGAGTTACGAAAACCGAAATGAGTCGGCGTGAATAAACCGACTTTATATGTTACTAGCGAATAGGAAATAGGCGAATAGGCCTTGGCTGGATAGGAAATAGCGCATTAAACATCAACTCGTGTGTGCATTGTATTATAAAAGTAAAAAAGAAAAGGCTTTTGACTGTCGAGCGCGCGACGCGTCGAGCGCGGGACGTTCCTTCATCCATTGTTCAGTGACACCGTCAGCGCGATGTTACGTTAAGCGCAAGTGTGCGCATTTACAATTGGCCAGACTTGACAACCTTCACCGGCTTGGACGTCGCACCGGATTGGGAGCCGACCTTTTCGATGTTTTGCACGACATCCATGCCCTTGCTCACGGCGCCAAACACGACGTGCTTGCCATCCAACCAACCGGTCGTGGACGTGCACAAAAAGAACTGCGAGCCGTTGGTGTTCGGCCCAGCGTTCGCCATGGACAAAATACCCGGACCAGTGTGCTTCAATACAAAGTTCTCGTCTTCAAACTTGTTGCCGTAGATGGACTTACCGCCCGTACCATTGTGGTTGGTAAAGTCCCCTCCTTGGCACATGAATCCCGGGATCACGCGGTGGAACGAAGAACCTTCGTAGCCAAAGCCCTTCTCACCCGTGCACAACGCGCGGAAGTTTTCTACGCGTAGCAGAAACATATCACAACACAACCATCCCGTCAGTCATCAAATCAAACCGAAAACAGAACAGTCAACGCGTCAACTCGCGAATTTCGCCAAAAAGTGATCATCATCAATTAAATTAATCCAATCCAATCCGATCGCCCTCCCCTGAACGCACATTCGCGACACTACGCGCGCGCACACACATCACACATAAACACACGTACCAGCAGTCTTCGGCGCGACATCCGCGCGAAGCTACGCACACACGCACACGCACACGCACACGTCACGTCAGTCGCAATTCTTTCGGAAAAAAGAACGTCATCGAATCCGATCGCATTCGCGTCTCCCCTTGGCGCGACGATTGATCCCATCGCGCACGCGCGACGAACACCGCGTACGTACCGTCATTTCGATGCGTCCCGCGGGAGCGCCACCGATTTCGATATCAAAGAACACCACTGGGTTAGCCATTGTGTGCGATCGCGCGTGCGTCGGTTTATGGCGGCTCGAACGCGTTGACCGCGCGCATTTGGACGCGACGATCGATCGAGCGCGCGTGGTGACGGTGATGGGAGGCGGAACTCGCGACGACGGTGATGCCGCGTGCGGGTCGCGCGCGCGCGGGGCGTCGTCGGCGGCGACGCGCGCGCGGGAGCGATCGAAAGTCTCGTGAAGTGGACGGTCGGCCGGGACAGGAATATGCGCCTCGTGGTGCGTTCGTTCGTTTCGTTCGTTCGTGCGCGCGTTGAGATGGCGTAAAGAATGGGCGTGGTACAGATGACACGCGTGGAGCTAAGGTGTGCTAGATATGAATCGTCGTGCATCGTCGCGTCGTCGCGTCGTCGCATCGTCGCGTGTGGTCGCGGTTGACTGTTGGACTCGGCTTGAAAAGCGCGCTGGCGAGTCGTCTGCGTCTTAAGAGACTTTGGCGATTCTCACGGCGTCGGCGAGGAAAAATGCGGTACCGATGACGAAGGATACGCTGCCGAGCATGTAGAAGACGCACCCGTTCATGTATGCAGTCATGACGAGTGAACCAGAGAGGCGCGGTGAGGTATGGGGAGGAGCGTCTCGCGTCTCGTCTGTACTTCTCAAAATGAATACCACGACGACATCAATCACAACGGCTAATTAGGAGGACGAAATCTTCGCGTACGCTTCACCTTCTGAAAATAAAGCGAGTTTGGCCTTGTCGTACACCACGAACGCGATCGCAATCGAGGGCATGATTTTCACATAGTTGGCGCTCAAGCCGTGGAACAAGGCGCCAAAGCCTTCGTTGCGAACGGTTTGGCGGAAACAATCCATCATGCCCGTGTATACCGGTCCACTAGTTGCACCGGCTTGAACCCATCCTGAAACTTGTAATCGACGACGGCACACGTCGAATGGATACGCCACCGTTTGCCCGACGGCGCCGGCGACGCCGCCGCACGCCAAGCCAGACGCGACGTCCAAATCCTTTGGCGAATTCAATCCCTGGATCGTCGTCGCCACGTCCTTCAAGGTTTCATAAATAGCGAAATTCAACCCAACGTAAGGGATGACTCCGATGACAGACGGCGTCCATCCCTTGTAAAACGCACCCATACCCTCCTTTTGAAGAATGATGGAGAACGCGTGCGCGATGCCGCGATATTGCCCATTCATCGATCCATCCGCCGCAGCCTTTTGCACCGTTAACCGCCCACGAACCATATCTAAAGGATACGTCGCCGACATGGCGATTATCCCTGCCCCTGCGCCACCCGCCAGGCGCGTCAACACATCCATCTCTGCCGTTTCATCCACCGTCTGTCGCGCGCGCAAAATCGCGTGCGACATATGGTCGTAACATAAAAATTTCACCGCGCTATTCGGCACGATTCTCACGCAGTTCGCCCCGTTGCCCTTAAAAAACCCCTTCATCCCTTCCGTTCGCCACATGTACGATAAACCAGACACCACACCGCGATATGCACCGCCATCTTTACCCGCAACCTGAGCCAAAGCGAAAAACAATCTCTCGTCAGCTCTCTCAACAAAACACCATCAATCCAATCCATGCACGTACCTGCTGGAGAATCTTCAACCGCTCGAGCGGCGCCACGGCCGTTCGCGATCTGTACAACCCACAAAACGTCAGTCTCACGCCATCACACGCGCCCTTTCACGCGTCTTTCGCATCGCATCGCCTCTCGCGCACGCACACTCCACCGGCGACGCCTCCCGCGAGTAAACTCTTCGCAATCGCCGTAAACGTCAGCTCCGGCGCCGACGATGCATGCGTCGCATTCGTCGTCGTCGTTTCCGCGCTCGCGCTCGTCGATGGCGACATCGCGCGCGGCGGCACGGAGTGAAGATCGCCCGCGCGCCGCCGGCGCAGCCGCGTCGATGGATAGCGGTCGGTGCGACACCGCGCGCGCCCACATGCGCCGGCACTGTCGCGCGCGCGACGTCGATGCGCGCCCGCGCGGTGGCGTGGTGATTCGTACATAACTCTTCGCGCGCGATGCATCGCGCGCATGCGGGATTCGGGGCGTCGGTGCGCGCGCAGCGCGGGGTGAACGCGCGTTTGGCGATGTCGACGACGTCGACGTCGATGCGCGTGGGTGCGTTCGCCCGACGCGTTCGCGGCGTCGTGCGCGTCGTGGCGATGGCGAAGAAGTCCAAGGGCGGTGGGAAAGGTGGCGGTGCGTCGGGTGAGGGCACGACGCGACCGGGCGAGGCGCCGGTGCCGGCGCCGGCGAGGATCACTGGGAAATCGAATGGGTTGTCAGTGCACGCGCAAATCAAACTCGTCGAGCGTTTCAAGGCGCTCACGGGCGATGGCGCGGGGCAGGTGAATAAGGCGAATGCGTTGAACGCATCCAAGTCATCGAATGCGCGCGAAAGCGTGGGGAACGCGCAAGGGAGGGATCGGGCGTACGAGGAGGAGCTCGCGCGAAGGCGGCGGGAGAAAGCCAAGGCGTCGCGGGACAAGAGCGAGCTCAAGGAACATAGCGGCGCGGGGATCGCGCCTTTATTGCTTATAGATGGATATAACGTTTGTGGGTTGGAGGATAAAGGTATAGATGAGGCGAACGCGGCGTTTCGGGCTGGGGATTTGGATACCGCGCGATTGACGTTGACGCAGGAGATTGAGAATTTTAAAGCGTTTTCGGGCTATCGCGTTGTCGTGGTGTGGGACGCGGATAGGAATAGGAATAAGGATGAGGACGAGATCGAGGGTGATTTAGATAGCGGCGTGCAAACGGTATATAGCGTCAAGAATGATGCGGATTCGTGGATTGAGGCGCGCGTGGTGGAGGAGATGCGCGAGCACGCGTCGAGGTTGGTGTACGTGGCGACGTCTGACGGCGCGTTGAGTTCTCTCGTCCGCGGAAGCGGGGCGTACGTGGTGAACGCAAAAGCCTTTGTTGAGGAGCTTCGACGGGCAACGCAAGGAGAAAAGGAAATTTTACAAGAGATGGCTATCGCAGCACGATGGAATAAAGGGAAGAAGATCGCCGCGGTGGGCGTCAAAGATGACGACGTCAAGCGCAAGCTCATGGAAATGTACAAGACGGCGCCGAGCATGGAGGCACCTGCGAACGCGCCCAAGGGTGCGTTCAAGCGCCAAGCGCAGAGCGAAGAAGTTAAAGCCAAAATTAACCCCACCGCGCCCAAGTGGGCGGAGATGCGTGCGCAGCGTCGCAAGAACGAGTCGAATTAAAGTTTGTAATGACTAGTGTACTGTACGAAAAGTGTAGAGCACAACGCGCGCGGCTTAGCCCAGTAAAGCACAGGCACCCACACCGCAGTGTGCGCCTCACAACAGGCAAACACCGCGTGCACGCGCGCAAACGCACATGCGCACCGCACTCTGCGTCGCGCACGCGTCGTCGGCGCTCGACGCGCGCAGCGCTGCGACGTCCCGAGCGCAAAAGTGCGTCTCTTTAGCTCGCTTGAGCCGCCATGAGCAGCGACGACGTGCGGCGCCTGCGCATGAGCGCGCGAGCGTGCGCGTGTGCGCGGCGGTGCAAGCGCCGCCGAATGTGAAGAGCGACAAGTACGCACCTTTACCTGCGGTGCCGATCGAGAACGTGCACTGGGTGGATGACTTGGAAGGGTTGCAACGCGCGACGGCGGCGGTGCGAGCGCAGACGGCGGGTGTAAATGTGAGTGATAATGTGCGACTACCCCCATGCGTGGGACTCGACGCGGAATGGCGACCGGGTGATAATACACCGGTGGCATTATTGCAAGTAGCGACGCGGGATGAGGTGTTTTTGATTGATTTATTAGCGACGGCGCCGCGCGGGTGCGCGCCCGAGGTCATCGAAGCGACGGACGAATTGCTCAAAGCGATATTATGGGAAGAGAAATTGTACAAGCTAGGATTTAGTTTTGGATATGACGTGAAGCGTATGAAGGCGTCGTATTCGCATTTAAGCGTCTGGGATAAAACATGCAAAAACCTGGTGGATGTAAAGCAACTGGCGTACGCCGCAAGCCCGAATAAAATGTCTCTGCGGTGCGGCTTGGCGGTACTGACTAGGCAAGTTATTGGGTGCATGCTGGATAAAAAGGAGCAGTGTAGTGACTGGGCTAAGCGTCCGTTGACTGCGAGCCAGCGCGCTTATGCCGCCGCAGATGGTTATAGTTTGTGCTTAATTTTTGACAAGTGCTTGACGATGATAAAGGAGGACGACGACGTTTTGCGCATTCTGACTGAAGTCGTCGAAGCGGGCGAGCCTTTGCGTGGATTACCTCGAAAGGTTAAAAAAGTTCGTGTTCTCAAGCAGAAAGAACGCGCCAAAGCGGCAAAGCGTGGGGGTCAGGGTAAGCCTTGCCAGTTTGCACGCGAGACAGCGTTGGAGGAAGCAAACGCAGACATTTTGAGCGCGTTAGAAAGCGTAGGTAAAGTCGTCGGCGGTCGCAAGGGTGCGATTGAACTTCTTGCCGGCGAGCAAGACATTCGTCACAAAAACGATGGGCGCAATGTACACGCCTGGGCGAATGCCACGGCTGTCTTTGTGTCTGTCGGGAAACCACAAACGCGAGGCCCGACGACGTTTTGGGAACGCGACGGCGAGATTTACATGAAGTGGGAAGGCAAGGCTGGAGGTGCGCTCGACGAAGACATCGCACGATTACGTCGCTCAAAATCTTCAGAAGTCACGAAACCTGTAGATGGCGAAGGTGACGTGGCTGGCGATAGCGCGCTACTATTTATTCGTCGGCCACCTGGGCAATACATGTTTTGCGGCAGGCTTGAAAATGTCGGCCAGTCGACTTCGGACAAAGACGTCGCCGTGTGCCGTCTCGTCGATGCCGAATCCGTGCGTACGAGCGATACGTACTTTCAATTGATAGGTTGTAGACTCTCCGACTCGGTGCCGTCAGACGTGCAAGTCGTGTAGTAGGCGCGCGTTGTATTGTCGTGTGTAAAATATATAGGTTTGTTTTTCGAGGCAAAAGGTTAACACACGCCAATGATTAAATGAGAAAGTTTTGTGCTTCACAACGTCTTCCTAAAATTCACCCTCAGTACGCTTCTAAAGCGTGCACATTTACGCGTCGTTTCGGATCTTGTACACGCGAGCGGGTTCCAAGAAGAGATGTTCCGGGTTCTTGGCCGCCAACGGACCGTGGTTTTCAACGAGCTTGGCGTTGACACCATCGTGTTGGATGCGGCCTTGGTCCTTCCACGTAACGTAATCATCACGGGCGTACTTGGTGAAACCCCACTGCTTGGACTTCACAATCTTTTGACGACCCGGGAACTTGTGCTTGGCGCGACGGAACGCCTCGACAGCCTTGTCCGCGTGCACATCCTTGGTGCGGATGGACACATGATTTGACCAATGCTGATGCGCGCGGCCACACCTTGCGGCTTACCGTACGCACCACGCATACCCGTTTGCAAGCGATCCGCACCCGCGCACGACAACATCTTGTTGATACGCAACACGTGGAACGGGTGCATGCGCACGCGCAAGTGGAAACCTTCCTTACCGGCCTTGGTCACCATGTACTTGTTCGCCGCAATACGGCCAGCCTCCATCGCCTCGGAAGAGATTTGCTCCTTTTCGAAACTGTAAATGAAAGAAAAAAATACGGCGCAATAGATTCGTCGTCAGTCATCGCGTTCGACGCGGCGTCATCGAGCCACGGGCGGCGTCATCACGTCCAACCCATCGCGCGAGTAGGGTCTCGCACGCGCCATGGGCCACGCATCGATCTCACGCGTCGCGCTTCACAAAACTCACCTGACAAGGTGCACGCACGCCGGGAACGCATCGACGTTATACTTCTTCATACCCGCATCGTAAATGCGAATCTTCGGATCTGTGAAATCACACGAAACACGCGCGCGAGTGGTCAGTTTTAGGGTTATTCGCGAGCACCCGCGCCTCATCGTCCGTCAACGCGATCGATCGTCGCGCGCATACGTACCGGGCACACCGCGGCAGTACCGGGATTTCGGGTACGGCTTGTTCTTAATAACGCGATAGCATCGCGCCGGACCTGCGTGCGCGCGGGAAGGTTGCGAAGACACCCAAACGTCAGTCCTCGCGATCGGTCACCCATCCATCCAGCCACATCGTCCTCTCGGCCGCGGTCACGCGCGGTGCGGGCGTCGAACGGCATCGCGTGCGCGCAATCGCAATCGCAAATCGGTCTCGACGTACGTCTCGCCATGGCTCTGTGTCTAACCTACTCGCGCGTGGGCGAAAGAGACGGCGAAGGGCGCGCGCGCGGTGGCTTTGAACCTCGTGACGACGTTGTGATACATTAGTGGCGCGCACACTTTGCCCGAGGATGATCATCCATCCTTCACCCGTGCGGCACTTGACGACGATGGGGCTGACGACGTCACGCATGGAGGCGGCGGTAGGCGCCGGGGCGAGCGCCGCGGATGATGCCGCCGCGGAAGCCGCGGCTGAGGCGGCGAAATCGAGCGCACCGGTGACGGGGAAGGTGGATTATACGGACTTACCGTGCCCGGTAAAGTATGAAGAGATGCAACGGGAAATGCTCATGTCGCTCAAGGCGGATAACTTTGAGGGCGCGAGATTTGACTATAATAAGCAGCTGAATCAGAAGTTCTTTTTGAGTCATGGGTTTAGCATGACGAGTCAAGAGGTACCGGCGCAAGGGGGGCAGATTATTAAGATTCCCACGTCGACGTATGAATTTGGGGCCAACGTCGTGGACCAGAATTATATGTTAGTTGGACGGGTTTTGACTGATGGACGGGTGAGTGGGAGAGTGAAGTATGACTTCTCGGATTGGTTGAGTTTTAAGTTGCAATCGACCAAGGAGACGGGGTTTTCGCAAGTGATGTTTGACGCGGACTTCAAGGGTTTGGACTACCAAGCGCAGTTCAAGTGCGGCAACGGGCAGTTCTATGGGGTGAATTACTTGCAAAGCGTCACGCCGACGTTGTCTTTAGGTGGTGAAGGTTTCTTTCTGGGTGGCCAGAACAAATCTGGCGTTGGTTTTGCCGCTAGGTTTGCGGATGACAAAACCGTCGCCACAGGGCAAGTCGCCACCACGGGTTTGTTGTCTCTCACGTACTGCACCAAGGTGAGCGAGAAAGCCATGTTGGCGAGCGACTTCTTGTGGAACTGGAATCAGCGCAGTGCGACGGCGAGCGTTGGTTATGATTACATTCTTCGACAATGTAGAATTCGTGGACGCATCGATAACCACGGCGTCGTCTCCACGTACCTCGAAGAACGTCTGAACGTCGGCTTGAACTTGATCATCAGCGCTGAAATCGACCATCAGAGCAAGAACCATAAGTTTGGTTTCGGAATGACAGTCGGAGAGTAAAGAGAATAGAGTATGGGGTTGTATTTTCACAGAATTTAAAGAGTAAAACACGTAAGCGTATTTTGCCTTTTTACGTTGTCATTAGTGCTTGTTACATATTTTATTCACTCGCGTCTGTGCGCGGATGTTTTTATCATGTTAATTTACTGAGATATCTTGATGCGCGCCCGGGCGTTCATTCCACTTATGGATTTATTGGCGGAGCGCCCGGAGCTTGCACTGGCGGCGCACCTCCACCTCCAAGTGGGGCTCCTCCCGCCGCTGTGATGGCAGCTTCATTCATCGTGAGCTCAAATCCGCGCCACGAAGTTGACCACTCCTCATCCATAGCGGTGGACACGCCACCAGCTACGCCTGCAGGGGGCTTTTGAGTCCATGGGGTGTACGTACCACTGATTTTCGTGCTCGCACGTCCATATGGACCATACACGGCAACGTACGGCGGTTCAACCAAGCAACGCGAGGTGGTGCCAGATGAGGTGCACGTCTGCTCCATGAAAATGAAACCGACGTCGAGACTGTCACTTTTCCCTCCAACATAGGCGCCTGGACCACCGACAAAGTTTTCT